>Ga0206919_1171_pt1 | contig 15308 bp, 16 predicted proteins | sample Alteio_BWOrgHeat_67_FD_152962 | JGI IMG/M metagenome (GOLD analysis project Ga0206919, IMG submission 152962) | Enriched cells from forest soil in Barre Woods Harvard Forest LTER site, Petersham, Massachusetts, United States -... | ecosystem: Environmental > Terrestrial > Soil > Temperate forest >... | reverse complement strand
AACTGACCCATGAGCAGCAACGTTTGTTGTGGACGGGTAACGGCTACTTTTCGGGCCTGGATGCTTTCTTTAAAGAAATGGAAGCGCAGACCTACAAGATACAATACCGGGTGATGTTGTCGCGCTACCGCGGCAAAACCACCTGCCCCGACTGTAAGGGCAGCCGCCTGCGCATGGACGCGGGTTATGTAAAGATCAACGGAAAATCTATTACCGATGTGGTATTGATGCCATTAGATAAAGCGCAGGAGTTTTTTAACATCATTGAATTAAGTGAGAACGACCAGAAGGTTGGCCGTCGCTTATTGATGGAAATCACCAACCGAATCAGCTTTTTGAATGATGTGGGGTTGAGTTACCTGACGCTGAACCGTTTATCGAACACGCTTTCGGGTGGTGAGTCGCAGCGTATTAACCTTGCCACCTCTTTGGGCAGCAGCCTGGTGGGTTCGGTTTATGTACTGGACGAACCAAGTATTGGCTTGCACCCGCGCGATACGCAACGGTTGATCGGCGTGTTAAAATCGCTGCGCGATGTCGGCAATACGGTATTGGAAAAAACCTCTACTTATATTTCTAACGTAATTAATTTAAGCTAAGTAGTAGTTTCTATGGATTTTCAATTGCAAAGTGATCAGGATCTAATCCATCTCTATGTTAACGGCAACGAAAAGGGTTTAGTGGAGTTGTTGCGCCGTTATCAATCAAAAATTTACACCTCCATTTATTTACTGGTAAAGGACGAGTACCTGGCCGAAGACATCTTCCAGGATACCTTTATTAAAGTCATTAACACCCTGAAGGCTAACAAGTATAACGAGGAAGGCAAGTTCCTGCCCTGGGTAACGCGCATTGCGCATAACCTGGTAATAGACCATTTCCGCCGTGAAAAACGCGCGCCAATGGTAAGCAACGGCGACGATTTTGACATCTTCGAGGTATTGGGTAATTATGACGAAAGCATGGAAGACCGCATGGTTCGCCAGCAAACGCACCAGGACCTTAAAATGCTCATACAACTGCTGCCATCCGAGCAGAAGGAAGTATTGATCATGCGTCATTATGCCGATATGAGCTTTAAGGAAATTGCCGACATTACCGATGTGAGCATCAATACCGCCCTGGGCCGTATGCGCTACGCGCTCAACAACCTGCGCAAAATGATGCAAAGCAAAGAATTGAGCCTGAAGAATTAGTGGGTAAAGATTAGGTAAAAAACGATTGAAGATTAGGTATGCGCGATTCCGCCTAATCTTTAATCAACTATTTTCTAATCTTTTCTACAAAAAATTTCATTTAATTTTCATCTTCATAAAATATTGTACATTAGCTTACGTTATTAACCTAATTAATTTCAAAAGCTTATGGGTGAAACCTTTACTTTTAATGGGCTCACTAACAAAACTGAGGTGGAAAAGAAAAGTGTAATTGAAAACCTGGAAGGAGATGATCTGATATTTTATCATTCGCTCCGAGCAGACCTGGATTCTTTGATAAAGAACCCAAAGCTGCAAACGATTCATTACATACTCGATCATTCGAAAAGTTTGCGTTAGAAAAATGCAAGTCCAGCAAGGAAAGTCCGGTACAACACGATTGCGCCGGGCTTTCTTGTTTTTATAGCTGTAACAATTTCAAGAAATATATAAATCACGCTTCATAAGTCTTTATTTTTGGCCTCGCTCAATAACACATAGCAAATGGAAAACTTCTCATTAAAAGATCAGGTGATCATCGTAACCGGCGGTACCGGCATTTTAGGCAAAGCATTTATTGATGGCATTGCTGCAGCCGGCGGCACCGTTGGGGTTTTGGGCCGCAATGAAGCGGTGGCCAACCAGCGCGCAGAAGAAGTGATCGCCAATGGCGGCAAGGCCATTGCCTTGATAGCCGACGTTTTAAAAGAAGATGAGCTGACCGCGGCGAGAGAAAAGGTGTTGAGTAAGTTTGGTAAGATCGATGGGCTGGTTAACGGCGCAGGGGGTAATATGCCCGAAGCTATTGTGCAACCGGGTGCCGATATTTTTGACCTGAACTTTGAGGGATTGCGTAAAGTGATTGATTTGAATTTATGGGGAACGATCATTCCTACCCAGATCTTCGGGGAAGCCATGAAGCAAAATGGACACGGCAGTATCATCAATATTTCATCGATGGCGCCACAGGCGGTTATCACCAAAGTATTGGGTTACAGCATTGCCAAAGCCGCTATTGATATTTACAACAAATGGTTTGCGGTAGAAGCCGCTTTGCGTCATGGCGATAAAATAAGAATGAATGCCATTGCGCCGGGTTTCTTTTTGACCGAGCAAAACCGCACTTTATTGACCAACCCGGATGGCAGCTATACCGAACGCGGCAAGCTGGTGATGCAGAATACGCCTTATAAGCGTTTTGGGCAGCCGGAAGAATTGATAGGCGCCTTAATATGGCTCTTGAGCGATGCTTCCCGGTTTGTAACAGGCACCATTGTCAATGTAGACGGTGGGTTCTCGATATTCAGCGGGGTTTAGCCCGGAATATTAGGCTATATTTTTTGCCGGAGTTGGCAGCATCGTTTTAATGCTGCCAAAATGCGGGCAACCGCAATCTTTTTTAAAGATGCCGCAGGAAGACAGGCTTCCAAACAATACAGCGGCTGCCAGTATAAGCTTCAACTTCATCATTCTATTTTAAGCGCCAATTAGGGCCATATAATCCGTTGCCGATAACAATCCGTCTGCCTGTTTCGGGTCAGACAGCAGTATCTTTACTAACCAACCATCACCATAAGGGTCGGTATTCACCAATTCCGGTTGGCTGTCCAATAACGGATTGATCTCGTTTATAGTGCCTGCAACCGGCATAAAAAGATCGGCTACGGTTTTCACGGCTTCTACCGTGCCGAAAATAACTTCCTGCGCTACCTCTTCGCCAGCCATGGTAATATCAATAAATACTATATCGCCTAACTCGCGTTGAGCGAACTCGGTAATGCCGATATATGCATCGTTTCCCTCAATGCGTATCCACTCGTGGTCCCTGGTATACTTCAATTCGTTGGGGAAACTCATATAAATCAGATTTTTGTATGTTCAAAAGTAATAAAACATTGTGCCGCAACGTATATAATAAACAGATTAGCTATATTAGCTAAACTGACCGTTCCGAAGAGATCATGAAAAAGCTAATGCCGCTTTATACGCTATTCCTGGTAGCCTTGTTGCAGGCGTGTACCGGCGACACGAAAGATGACGAACAGAAAGTCGTCACAAAAGATTCTGTGGTGAAGTTAACTATACCTATCGACCGCGACGACGCTCAGTTTGCACTACAGGCCGCAAACAGCAACCTCGATGAAATAGATCTTGGTAAACTTGCTATTAAAAGGGCGGTAGACAAACGGGTTAAGAATTTTGGCGCTATGATGATCAAGGATCATGAAAAAGCAGATGATAAACTTTACATCATTGCCAAAAACAAAAAGATCACACTACCCAACTTTACCGACTCTGCCGTACAAAAACACATTACCGACTTAAGCCAATATTCGGGCAGGGCGTTTGACCGTGCGTATTTGAACGATGTAATTCGGGACCACGAAAGCAATATTAAGTTGTTCCACAAGGCATCAAAAGATTTAATGGATGCCGACCTGCGCGGTTACGCTACAAAAAACCTGCGTGTTTATCAACGCCACCTTGATGCTATGAACATCATTCGCGCGAGCCTGAAAGAGTAATATCAATTAGCGCTTTCAAACTCTTCGTCTACGCTTTGGCGCAGATCATACAGCAACCATTGCTTGCCGGCTATTTGTGCCGTTTTTGAACGAAGAAGTTTTATAAAGTCATCCACGCCAACCGGCTCGTTACCATTTCCGTGGATCAGCACAATACTACCCGCTTTAGGTTGTTGACCTTTGGCCAGCCAGGCATCTGAACCGATTGGGATCAGGCCAAAATCGGTGATCTTATACACCAATTGCTGGTCTGATACCAATCCCGGGAAACGAAAAAATATCGACGGCAGTAGGCCATTACGCAGCATGGCCTTTTCGGTTTCCAGCACCTCATAGCTGATGTCCGTACCCGGCTCCAGCAAAAAGTTTTTTTTCAGCGGAGCGGTCGCGCTTACGCGGTGTGTGTACGAATGATTGATCCACGTAATATAAATCTCCTCATTGCGCTGCAATTGTTTGAGCCATAGCAGGTCCTGCGGGTGCTCGCGCATCCACACCCCGGTAATAGACAAGGCAATGGGTACCGGCATTTCCACTTTTTTAAATTCAGTAACAATATCGGTAAATATCCGGCGGTCCAGCGGCCGGTGTGATGGGCAAAGGTCGGCGGTTAAGCTAATGCCCATTTCTTTGGGCACGCCGCTTTCTATGCCTGCATCCTGTATCATCACCGATTGCGATTCGGCTTTTGCTAAGGCTTTTTGATAGGGCGCTTGCTTAAAAAAGGCGCGCGCCTCTGTCATCGTCATCGGCTTTACGGTATAAAAGTTGCTCTCATCGATCTTGGTGGCCAGCGTCTGTGGGTTAACCATCAGAAAGTATTGTTTGCCTTCATTCTCAAATTGCCGTAATATCATCCAGTCTTGCGGCTTGTGCTGCGCCAGGCCATAGTACACTTTATAGTTCTGTATCTTTAGATATTCAGCCTCTTGTGCAAAAGCAAACAGCGAAAGGCCCCCCAACAGAAAAAACAACAGCGTGCGTTTTAATATTATGCTCATGATATTTTTGTGGACAATATATCTGCTACTTTTGTTTTACCGCAAATATCAATATATATGGCCCGACTATCTGTCAATATCAATAAAATAGCCACGTTGCGCAATTCGCGTGGTGGAAATAACCCCGATTTAATACAAGTTGCCAAAGATTGCGAACGCTTTGGCGCGCAGGGTATTACCGTGCACCCGCGGCCCGACGAGAGGCACATTCGTTATGTAGATGTAGCGGCATTAAAAAAGATCGTGACCACCGAATTTAACATTGAAGGTAATTGCGAGGAAAAGAAATTTATTGAACTCGTTTTATCTAATCAACCCGAACAGGTTACCCTGGTTCCGGATGTGTTGGGGCAGCTCACCTCTAATCACGGCTGGGATACGATCGCCAATCGCAGCTATTTAACAGATATGATCGGCTTATTTAAGGCTGAAGGTATCCGCGTTTCTATATTTGTTGACCCCGACCCAAGGATGGTAGAGGGTGCAGCGCTAACCGGAACCGACAGGATAGAGCTATATACCGAAGGCTATGCCAGCCACTTTCATCGTGATAAAGAAGCCGCCATTGCGCCGTATATAGCCGCAGCCGAAACTGCCGCAGCCGCAGGCCTGGGCCTAAATGCCGGGCACGACCTCGACTTGCACAATCTCAAATACTTTGCAGAAAATATTCCCGGCTTGCTGGAGGTAAGTATTGGGCATGCCCTTATCACCGATGCGCTATATTACGGATTAGAAAATACCATTCAGCTATATCTAAGGCAACTGGCAGGGTAGTTATCAACTCCATAAAGTTTTATCGATTGTCTATGTGATTTTTCACATAAAAAAATTAAATTTGAATCAGCCATTATATATTTCGTTTATTTTTCTTAACGTTGGACATATTTTGGCGCGGAATTTATCCACAACTAATGGGAATAAAACCTTTTGATCTAACCCTCGTATAACGCATCGATGAACAACCCGACCCGTCCTATTAGTATACTTTTGGTTGATGATGACGAAATAAATAACTTTATTTCTATTAAACTCATTAAAAAAGCGGTTGATAATGCCGAAATCAAAGCTTGCCTGAATGGCCGGTTTGCCATTGACGAATTAGTTGAGATTCAAAAACAAGACCCGTCAAAACTGCCTGATTTTATTTTGCTCGACATTAACATGCCTATCATGAACGGCTGGGAGTTTTTAGACGAGTACAAGCGTTTGGGCATCGACCCGGCAGGTAAAAGCAAGATCTTCATTATTTCATCTTCTGTTTTCAGCAACGACATTACCAAGGCACACTCTTACCCTCTGGTGCGCAACTTTGTTTCAAAACCTTTAAGCGTTGAGAAGATAAAGGAAATGCTCGAAAACGAAGTAGCCAACTAAACAGGTATAATCGTAAAATGCTCACCGTTGTGGCCCACATTGGCTACAGTAGTCGATTTTGCGTGGTAAAACAAGCAGGTATAGCCCTCATCGGCAGCTTTCTTTCCGTATTCCTCGCGTAGTTCTGCTGCTTTGCGGCCGTCGTAATCATATTTAGCAATAAAACGGCGCAGCAATTGTTCCGGCTCGGGTAAAACATCCCCGCCGAAAAAGCATTTTTGACCATCATCATTTATCCAGAACACCTGGTGGTTGGGGCAATGTCCGCCTGAAAGTTCATAACTAATGCCTGGTTTCAGTTCGCCGGAACCTTCCACTAAGTTTAGGTCAACCTTGCCGTCCAGTGCTTCAAAGATTTCTTTATGATAAGATGATGACTTGCCTGTTAAGCCAAATTCCCATTCGCCTTTTTGGATAACGTGCTTTGCTCCCGGAAAACTTGGTTCTAATTGGCCGTTGCGCTCTATCACCAATCCACCGGAATGATCATAATGCAGGTGCGACATTAATACCAGGGTCACATCTTCCGGCTGATAACCGGCCCCGCGTATGTGTTGGTGCAGCCATAGTTCGTCGCGCGTATCTTTGTAGCCCAGGCCGGTATCAAATAAAATAAGGTCTTCTGCCGTTTGCACCAGGAATGGGTTTACGTGTATAAATAAAGAGCCCGGGCGGTCCTTAAAATTATCGGTTTGCGGGTCGAAGGGAATAAATTTCTTGGTAGCATCTACCGAATAGGAGCCTTCGGCCAAAGTATGTATTGTCATTATTTCTCTATATAAAATACCGGGCTTAAGGCCGCAATAATTATATTTACTGTTCCAAGCTGCAAAGATATGAATAAACGATGGACGATACGTGAAACACCCGACGGGCAAACGGTAACCCATTTGTCAGGAGTTTTAAATATCGACCCGGTTTTGGGCACTTTGCTGGCGCATCGCGGTATAAAAACCTATGACGAGGCCCGTGATTTCTTCCGTCCCGACCCCTTGCATTTGCACGATCCCTTCCTGATGCAGGATATGGAAAAAGCCATACTACGCATTGAAAAAGCGATTGCTGATAATCAGAAAATATTGATCTACGGCGATTACGATGTGGATGGAACCACGGCAGTAGCATTGGTTTTTAGTTTCTTCAGCAGCATCTATCCAAACATCGATTATTACATACCAGACCGTTACAAGGAGGGGTACGGAATTTCTACGCAGGGTATCGACTTTGCTGTTGAAAACGGCTTTAGCCTGATCATTGCGCTCGATTGCGGTATAAAATCCATTGATAAGATCAATTATGCTAATGAAAGGGCTGTTGATTTTATTATTTGCGACCACCACACTGTTGGTTCAGAAATTCCGGCGGCTGTTGCGGTCCTTGACCCCAAACGCCCGGATTGCGGCTATCCTTATAAAGAATTATCTGGTTGCGGCATCGGGCTGAAGCTGGTGCAGGCTTACTGTGAGAAAAACGATCTGCCCTTTGAGCAAGTAAGCCAATATTTCGACCTGGCCTGCGTAAGTATTGCCTGCGATATTGTGCCTGTTACCGGCGAGAACCGCGTACTGGCTTATCACGGTCTGCATAAGATCAATACAGATCCCAGCATCGGCATTAAAAAGCTGATAGAAGTTTCCGGCCGGCCGGCGCCTTATACCATTTCGGATGTGGTTTTTCTGCTGGGCCCGCGTATTAATGCGGCGGGCAGAATAGATGACGCCCGTCATGCGGTTCAGTTGTTGCTTGCCGAAACAGAGGAAGACGCACAGGTAAAAGGCGAGATCATCAATACACACAACAGTGAGCGCAAGGGTCACGATAAGACCATAACAGAACAGGCGCTAAGCCTTATTGATGGTGATGACGCATTGATCGCACGTAAATCGACGGTCGTTTTTAACGAAGATTGGCATAAGGGCGTTATCGGTATTGTAGCTTCACGGCTGACCGAAAAATATTATCGCCCCACCGTAGTACTTACGCGCTCTAACGGCCATGTAGCCGGTTCGGCACGTTCGGTGTTGGGTTATGACCTTTATGAAGCGCTTTGCGGCTGCAGCGACCTGCTTATCCAGTTTGGCGGCCATAAATACGCCGCCGGTTTAACCATGCATCCCGAAAACGTAGAAAAGTTCAGTCAGCGTTTTGAGGAAGTGGTGAGTACCACCATTACCGACGAGCAACTGATACAGCAGATACAAATTGACGCCGAATTACGTTTAGAACAGATCGAATCGAAGTTTTTCCGGGTATTGAACCAGTTTGCGCCGTTTGGCCCCGAAAATATGTCGCCGGTATTTCTAAGCCGCGAGGTATATTTGAACGGTGGTGCGGGCTTGGTGGGTGAAAACCATTTGCGGATGTCCATTATGCAAAAAGGTTCGGCCTCGTTTGAGTGTATCGCCTTTAGCCACGGCGAATACCTGGATAAAATAAAAAAAGATGTACCGTTCGATATTTGCTATTCGATCGAAGAAAACGTCTGGAAAGAAAGAAGAAGTATACAATTAAATATAAAGGGAATACGGGTGGGGAATGGCGAGTAGTGAATTGGCAGATAAATGTGGCCATCACTCACCATTAACTATTCACCATTAACGATATGATTTTAAAAGCAGACCATTTAGTAAAAAAATATAAGCAGCGGGCCGTAGTGAATGATGTTTCATTCAACGTGTCGCAGGGCGAGATCGTGGGCTTGTTAGGACCAAACGGCGCCGGGAAAACTACTTCGTTTTATATGATCGTGGGCTTGATAAAGCCCAACGAAGGCACCATCTACCTGGATGATGAAAATATTACGGGCGACCCGATGTACCGCCGCGCGCAAAAGGGTATTGGTTACTTAGCGCAGGAGGCATCGGTTTTTAGGAAGCTATCTGTAGAGGATAACATCAAGGCCGTGTTGGAAATGGGCGACATGAGCAAAGAAAAACAGGAAGAAAAGCTGGAAACCCTCATCGACGAGTTTAGCTTGCATAAGGTGCGCCGCAACCGTGGTGATTTGCTTTCCGGCGGCGAACGCCGCCGTACGGAAATTGCCCGCGCATTGGCCGCCGAGCCGAATTTCATCTTACTGGATGAGCCATTTGCGGGCGTGGACCCCATAGCTGTAGAAGAAATTCAAGCGATGGTGGCTAAACTGAAACACCGCAACATTGGCATCCTCATTACCGACCACAACGTACAAGAAACATTATCCATCACAGACAGGGCATATTTACTGTTTGAAGGAAAAATATTGGAGTCGGGCGTACCCGAAGTACTGGCCGAAAATGAAATGGTGCGCAAGGTTTACCTGGGCGCCAACTTTGTGTTAAAAAGAAAGACTTTTGCCCCGTGATCAGGTAATTATATAAACCCAAGTCGCCTATGACCATTTATAACTCTGTAATAACCTGGATCATGAAAAAGCGCGTTCACCAGATCGAGCTTTTTATGAAATACCCTAACGAGGTACAGGAAGAATGGTTTGAGCAATTGGTGGCTATAGCCGGCATGACCGAGTGGGGCAAAAAATACGACTACAAAGGCATAGCCACCCTGGCGCAATTCAAACAGCAGGTGCCTATTCAAAACTACGATACTTTAAAACCCTATATCGAGCGGATGCTGCGTGGCGAAAAAAATGTGTTGTGGCCATCAGAAATTCGTTGGTTTGCAAAGTCGTCGGGCACTACTAATGATCGCAGTAAGTTTATACCCGTAAGCGATGAATCGCTGGAGGAATGTCATTTCAAGGGCGGCAAAGATCTGCTTACCATTTACTTTAACAATCGCCCTAATGCCCGCATGTTCACCGGTAAAACGCTTACACTGGGTGGCAGTCACCAGGTAAGTCAGCTAAGTGCCGATACCTCCTTCGGCGATCTCTCTGCAGTGATCATGAAAAACCTGCCGCTTTGGGCCGAGTTCAGCCGCACGCCGCACCTCGATATTACGCTGATGGATAACTTCGAGGAGAAAATTGAGCGTACCGCTATGGCCACCAAAGATGTGAACGTAACCAGCCTCGGCGGCGTACCTACCTGGAACCTGGTTTTATTTAAACGGATTTTAGAGATCACAGGCAAAAAGAACATGCTGGAAGTATGGCCCAACCTGGAACTCTATTTCCACGGCGCGGTTAATTTTACACCTTATCGCGAGCAGTTTAAAAACATGATCCCCACGGATAACATGCATTACCTGGAAACCTACAATGCATCCGAGGGCTTTTTTGGCATACAAGATACGACGGATGGCGATGACATGCTGTTAATGCTCGACTATGGTATATTCTATGAGTTTTTGCCGCTTGAAAATATAAACGATGAAAACCCCGATACCTTAACACTTGACGAGGTTGAATTGGGTAAAAACTACGCACTTATTATCAGCACCAATGCGGGCCTGTGGCGATACCAGATAGGCGATACCATCCGCTTTACTTCTTTGTCGCCATTCCGAATACAGATCACCGGGCGCACCAAACATTTTATTAACGCCTTTGGCGAAGAATTAATAATAGACAATGCCGAGCGCGCTTTAGACGAAGCGTGCAAACAAACCGGCGCCATTATACGCGATTATACCGCTGCCCCGGTTTATTTTGATGGCAACAGCAATGGCGCCCATGAATGGATCATCGAATTTGAACGCAACCCCGCAGAGTTTGACCGCTTTGTTGACCTGCTGGATGAAACTTTGCGCCGTCTTAATTCGGATTATGACGCCAAACGTTTTAAGGATATGGCGCTACGTCGCCCGATTGTTCATCGCGCACCAGAAAATACTTTCTACAATTGGTTAAAAGAGCGCGGCAAACTGGGCGGCCAGCACAAAGTACCGCGCCTGGCCAATAACCGCGAATATGCCGACAGCATTTTGCGTATGATGGAATTGGTGGGGTAGCCGGACCAGTGTCGCCCTGAGCCTGTAGAAGGGTGAATTTAGTTTAATACTTTTGCTTTTTTCTCTGTGTTTACCGGCTGCGGAACCTTTACATAATAACCTGTACCGTCATAAACACGTTTGCGCGGATGTTCCATACAAGTATCGCTGCAGCAGCCTTCTAATTTTTCGCCGCAGGCATCACATTGGGTGAAATGCTCATTGCATTCCGGGTTGGCACAATTGATCATCTTGTCGGTAACGGCACCGCAATTGCGGCAGGTAGAAACAACCGTCGGGTTTACGCTATTCACATCCACCGAAAGGCGATTGTCAAACACATAGCATTTGCCTTCAAAATCTTCTCCGCCTGCTTCTTTTCCGTATTTAATAATACCACCATGTAACTGGTAAACATCTTTAAAGCCTTCGTGCAACAAAAGCGCACTGGCTTTTTCGCATTTGATGCCGCCGGTGCAATAGGTTAATACCTTTTTATCCTTGTATTTGGCCAGTTGGTTGATCATGGCCGGGAAATCGCGGAAATTCTCAATATCCAGCGTAACTGCGTTTTTGAATTTTCCTAAAGCGTGTTCATAGTTAGAACGAACATCCAGTATTACGACATCTTCATCATCCTTCATCGCCAAAAAGTCTTTCGGCTCCAGGTGTTTGCCGGTACGTTTCTGCGGATTGATCATTTTGGGGTCACGCAGGCCGGAATGAACGATCTCTGACTTATAACGCACGTGCATTTTCACGAACGATGGCACATCTACCTCATCTATCTTAAATTCGGTAGAAGAAAAACGTGCATCTGCGTGAACTGTGTCCATATAGGTTTTACAGGCTTCAGAAGGGCCCGAAACGGTACCGTTCAACCCTTCATCGGCTACAATGATGCGGCCGGTTAGGCCTAAGCTTTTACAAAGTTTTAGATGATCGGCAGCAAATTGTTCGCCGTCTGTTATTGTTGAATAACAATAGTAGAGTAGTGTCTGATATTTTCCCATAAATCATTGATACTGCTGCAAACAGCGTTAAATGCGGGTGCAAATTTAGTGATTTGCGGCTAAAAGCAAAAGGATATGTTGAATATCAGATATATATCGTCTTTATTTTTAATTATAGGGCAACAGATTATACATTGTTAAAATAACAAGCGCATTAAATTAACTTTAAATAAGGATATTTGCATCAAACTTAATATCTATGAAATTACGCAAATTACTCATTTTCACGGCGATCGTATTGTTTATTGCCGGTTGTAAGAAGGATAATCAATCCAATAACAACAATAATACGAACAATACCGGTGGCACTAAAAGTACAACCACTACTACGGGACCAACGAATTACGTCCTCACCGAAACTTTTGAATCGGGCACGAAGGCTGCGTATGCAGATGCTAATGTAACCCTAACCACCGGCGTATGGGATTTTAATGATGCTTTAATAGGCAACACCGCGCCGGATGTAAAAGACGGTAATCAATCTGTAAGGTTAAGAACGGGCGATCTCGCTATGACGTTTGATATCAGCGGGTTAACGCAGATCAGTATTAAACACGCTAAATATGGTTCTGATGCTACCTCAACCTGGCAATTGATGATGTCGACAGACGGAGGCGCTTCCTATACACAGCTGGGCAATACTATAACTGAATCATCTACTACGCTGGTAACCGATTCTTTTAAAGTAAGCACTACTTCAAAAGTTCGGTTTGAGATCATAAAGACGGGCACCACCCGCATTAATATTGATGATATCACCTTTAAAGGCACGGGCGATCCGGGTATAACTGTTGGCGGTACTAAAGATACCGGTCCCGATACTTCAGCTACTACATCATCTACTGCGCCAAGAAATGTTACCATAGGAACCGATGCGCCTCCTACCTCAGGCGATAATAGTAATTTATTATTTGGTAACCCTTCAAGTGCTACCACAAGTGTTGCCACCGGCGATAATTACCTGATAGATCAGGGTTATTATGTGGAGTCGTACAACGCCACCAAGGGTGAGCCTAACTGGGTAAGCTGGCATTTGGATGCAACCAATACAACTGGGGTAACCGATCGCTTAAATAACTTCGCTGGATTTAGCGGCTTGCCATCGGGTTTTTACCAGGTGGAGAGTAATAGCTACAGCGGATCTGGTTTTGACAGGGGGCATAATTGCCCGTCGGCTGACAGGACAAGTTCTGCTAATGCTAACTCGGCTACGTTCCTGATGACCAATATGATCCCGCAGGCACCGCAAAATAATCAGCAAACCTGGGCCAACCTTGAAAATTATCTGCGCGAACAGGTGGTAGCCGGATATGAAGTTTACATTATTATGGGTAGCTATGGAACGGGCGGCACAGGAACTAACGGAACTTTTACAACTATTAACAATGGCCATGTGAATGTTCCAAGCAATGTTTGGAAAGTAGCCGTTATTTTGCCGGTTGGTAATGGCGACCTAAACCGTGTGCAGGCGGGCACCCGTGTGATCGCGGTAAACACACCCAATATACAAACCGCTAATTCAGACTGGACGCAATATATAGTAACGGTGCGTGATATTGAAAAAGCAACCGGTTATAATTTGCTTTCAAATCTGCCGCAGGCAGTGCAAGATGCCGTTGAAATTCAAAAAGATGCAGGACATTAATTGAAATAACCAAACAATGATAAAAGGCTGGTAGAATTATTTACCGGCCTTTTTTTTAATTTAATGGTATGAAAACAAAGCTATTTATAATATTCATCTTTTGCCTGGTAGCAAGGTTATCAAAAGCGCAGGATTTAGAAGACTATTTGAAAGGCGATCAAATTTTTTTAACTATCAACAGCCACAATATTAAATTTAATGATATTGACCGTAAAAGCGTTATAAAATTGATTGGGAAGCCGCTAAAAATAAAGCAAGAATATTCGGAAGAAGCAGATGTAATGCATGTTGACTATATCTATAAAGGAGGAACCATCACTTTTGAAAAAAATGATATCGCCTTTTTAGAAATTACCAAACCAGGATGGGGTTTTACTTTTTATAAAGACAACAAACTTACGCCCAATTTTATAGTAGGATCTGATGCATCTTCTATAAAAGAATTCTTTCCTTTTTCTTTGTTAAAAAAGGGAGAAAATTTTATTCGTATCACCATTAAAACAGCGGATAATCTTGGTACCGAATCGGCCGTACTATTTGAGATAAAAGCCGGAAAAGTTAAATCTATTTCTTTCTTTACCGACGAATCCTAAAATTTTTATCTTCGTTTATGAAATTTACAAAACTGGTCCCTAACGTATTTTACGAAGATATACAGGTTGGTATAAGGCTCTTTATTGATTGCCTGGAGTTTTCTTTTGGTTATAAAGATTTAGAAAGCGCCAACCCATGTTGTGTGGTGCAAAAAGAAGGATTGGCATTATTTCTTTTTCAAAATAAAGAATTTGCAGATAAGGACCGCCCGGAAATGAGGCTGCATACCGATGATATTCATGGTGTACATGCTAAAATTGCCCGTACACATCCGCATTTATTGCACCCAAATTTAAGCAAGCCAACATTGAGGCCCTGGGGTGCTTTAGAGTTTGGGCTTAAAGATGAGTCGAACGTTTGCATTATCATCCAGCAATGGCCTGAAAAGAAAGATTAGGTATTACAATCCAAATTTTGCTGAAATTTCCAGCATACGCTCTATCGGTTTTACTGCCTTTTCAATAATATCCCGTGGAACGGTTATTTCCGGACTTTCATTTTTTAGGCATAAATAAAGCTTTTCCAGCGTATTTCTTTTCATGTGAGGACAATCGTTGCAGGCACAATTATTAGTGGGTGGGGCCGGTATAAATACCTTATCCGGGTTTTCTTTTTGCATCTGGTGCAATATGCCTGCTTCGGTGGCTACTATAAATTCTCTTTCCGGGTTATTCTTAGCATATTTTAAAATTCCTGTAGTAGATCCAATATAATCTGCCATTTGCAATATTGAATCCTCACACTCAGGATGCGCCAGCAATTTAGCACCGGGATGTCTTTCTTTTAATTTGATTATTTTCTCTCTCGAAAATATCTCATGTACCATACAGGCGCCGTTCCATAATACCAAATCTCTTCCTGTTTTTTTAGCAACATAAGCGCCTAAATTTTTATCCGGACCGAAGATAATTCCCTGGTCTTTCGGTAAGCTTTCCACAATTTGTACGGCATTGCTGGAGGTACAAACGATATCGCTTAAAGCTTTTAATTCTGCGGTGCAATTCACGTAAGTGATCACCACATGATCCGGATATTTTTCCTTAAAAAGCCTGAACAAATGCGGTGGACAACTATCTGCCAAAGAG
>Ga0206919_1170_pt1 | contig 15310 bp, 9 predicted proteins | sample Alteio_BWOrgHeat_67_FD_152962 | JGI IMG/M metagenome (GOLD analysis project Ga0206919, IMG submission 152962) | Enriched cells from forest soil in Barre Woods Harvard Forest LTER site, Petersham, Massachusetts, United States -... | ecosystem: Environmental > Terrestrial > Soil > Temperate forest > O... | reverse complement strand
ATGATGAAAGCCGCAGCCGATACTTTCTCAACCATAAAAGGTAAAATGCTAAACGAGCCCATAGAGCCAAATCAGCCTCCAAATTATGAATGGGAATCGAGCCTTAAATTGCCAAAATTCAGTAAAAATATAATTGTTAAATATTTCGATAAAGAAGCTTATTTCAAAGGGGTTTATTTCCTCGGTAAAGATTCGGTTCAGGCAGTGCATCTTTATGACAGGCTGGTATCTGATGTTCGGGATTGTATGGGCTACACCTGTGCCGAAAGTTTCCAGGAAACGAATACTGCAGTTATGACCGGATTTTCGACAACTTTTTTAATCAGCCAGGTTAAAGCCAACAATCCCGCAAGCATCAAAGGATCAGTAATAACCGTTATTTACGAACATCAAAAAGGTATGCCCCATGAAGTAAGGCTTGACTATAAAACCCGGAAATGATGTTTCATTTTTTGTAAAATTGTCAATATCTTGCAGAAATTGCAATCTTAACTACTACTTCCAAATGCCAATTTTTTTAAAAATAACTGCCTTTTTTGCGGTATTGCTTTTATTGTCTTCATTCTCTGTTCCCAAAAAAAGAACCATTGTAAATCTTAAACATGGATCCCAATTGATATACGATGTAGATGCCGGAAATGCCCATTATAATTTAACGGTCACGATCAAAAAAATAAAACCTGAACTATCCTTTTCTTATGAAACCTCGGGGCCAAATCCAAAAAAAGGATCGATAACTATACCTGCAAAAGACATCGATTCTGCCAGGTCATTAAACAATGATTTCGGAGGGGGCAATAAAGATCTTGATGGCGAAACTTCTATTTTTCTGAGCCGGACTATTTATGCTGAGGTTGCGATGGCTGGTATGACTGAGGGTGGAACATCTTTTAAAGCCAATAGCAATGAAACGATGGAGAATTTTACCAAAGGTGAACCGAATCAAAATGAGATTAAAGTAAACAATAAAATAATTCAAATAGATGGGGAGCGATTTTACGACTACGTAGATGAAAAGCATGGCAATTACCATTATGCTTTTACGATAATGAAAAGTGAGAACTATCCATTAATTCTCGACATGAACCTGGGCTGGATCTTGCATCTCAAAGAAATGAAAGATGTTGAGGTGGTGGTGATGAAGGAGGAGTAAAGACAATTAGCCACGCCTAAAGCGTGGTGATGATGTGATAATTAGCAAATGAGCTGACGCGAGATAATGTTAAAACAGTAGGGGCTCAAAATTTTGAGCCCCTACTGTTTTACAACGATTTAACTTCCATCAACAATCAACTCCTCTATGCTTCAACAGCTTCAGGCTGATGGTTTTTGATCAGTTTGTCCTGGATTTCCATTGGAACAGGCAGGTAATCAGCAAATTCAATATTGTACTTTGCACGGCCCTGGCTGATGGCCTTCAGGCTGGTGGCATAGTTTTGCAATTCTGCCAATGGTATCCTGGCTTTTATTTTCTGGTAATGGCCTTCAGAGTCAATTCCTTCAATGATCGCACGGTGGGTAGGCAGGTCGCCCATGATATCGCCGACGATTTCTTCAGGGCTCAGTACTTCCAGTTCATATACCGGCTCCAGTATCTTCGGGCTCGCCTGGCTGAATGCATCTTTAAATGCCATGGTTCCTGCTATTTTAAATGCCATATCATTACTATCTACCGGGTGCATCTTGCCATCAAATACAGAAACACGTACATCACGTACATAAGAACCTGTCAGCGGGCCGTTCTCCATTTTTTCCATAATACCCTTCATGATAGAAGGAAGAAACCTGGTATCAATCACCCCGCCTACGATGCAGTTAAAAAATACCAGTTTGCCACCCCATGGCAGCGGTATTTCGTCCCGGCCGCGCACGGTCATTCCTTTAGGGTCTGGCATGCCATCGTGCCATGGTTCTACCTGCATGTGCACTTCGGCAAACTGCCCGGCGCCACCTGATTGCTTTTTATGTCGGTAACTGACCTGTACCGATTTCTGGATGGTTTCACGGTATGGGATTTTTGGTGGCACAAACTCAACAGATAATTTATAGACCTGCAGCAGCTTGTTTGTAATCATGTTCAGGTGCATTTCGCCCTGGCAGTGGAGAATGGTTTGTTTCAGTTCGGGTGAAATTTCTATTCTCAGGCTCGGGTCTTCTTCCTGAAGCTGGTGCAGCGCGACAGCAAGTTTCTCTTCTTCGCCCCTTTTGGTGGGTACAATAGCTACCCGCAAACGCGGCGTTGGGAAGTGGATGGGTTCTATTTCAAGTTTTTCTGTTTTGCCATGCAGGGTATTGTTGGTATGGGTGCTTTTTAATTTAATGGTGGCTCCAATATCGCCTGCGGTTAACTTTTCAACATTCTCTCTCTTCTTGCCTTCAACCGTGAAAAGCTGGGTAAACTTTTCAATGGCTCCGGTTTCTTCATTCAAAAGTTCGGCCCCTACTTTCAGTTCACCCGAATATATTTTAAAGAATGACATATCACCAAGGTGTTGCTCTGATATGGTTTTAAAAATAAATACGCATGGATTGCCTTTGGGTGATATTTCAAGTTTTCTTCCATCAGTCAGGGGTTGTGGAGGCATTTCAACGGCAGAAGGGCAGACATTGTCAATAAATCCCATCAATCGGCCACTGCCCATGTTCTTTTTCGCAGAAACACAAAAGAGCGGGAACATTTCATGGTTGATCATGGCTATTTTCAATCCTTTCCGCATTTCATCTTCATCCAGGCTGCCTTTTTCGAAATACAATTCCATCAGGCCTTCATCATTTTCGGCGATGGCTTCAATCAGTTCATTATGCAGCCGTTCTGCTTTTTCTTTTTCGGAGGCAGGTATGGGTGATTTTTTTGGTTTTCCACCTTCAGGCGGAAATTCGTACATGGTCATTTTTAAGACATCAATAATGGCATTAAAGCCCAGGCCTGCATTTAGCGGATATTGTACCACCGTCACTTTGCGTCCGAAACTTGATTTGGCCTGCTCAACGGTCTTGTCAAAATCTGCTTTTTCATGATCAAGCTGGTTGACCGCGAATATCATAGGTGTTTTAAATTTGTCGGTATATTCCCAGATAATATCGGTGCCTACTTCCACGCCAAAAGGTGCATTCAGCAGCATTACCCCGGTGTCGGCCACTTTCAGGGCGGCAATTACTTCGCCCACAAAATCATCATTGCCGGGTGTGTCAAGTATATTTATTTTAAATCCCCGCCAATCGGTATGCAAGAGGGTGGTAAAAACCGAACTTCCTTTCTCCTGTTCAATAGCATTATAGTCGGATACCGTATTGCCTTCTTCAACGGTACCACGACGGTTAATTAAGCCTGCCTCAAAGAGCATACACTCGGCCAGGGTTGTTTTCCCGCAGCCTGCATGCCCCAACAAGGCAATGTTTTTGACCTGGTTGACATCATAATTTTCCATATCTTTTAATATTTTTAGGATTAACGATACAAGGTATGAAGTTTAAAATGAGAAATCCAAATTTTTAGGGGGAAAAGTTGAGGAAGATGATAAAGATCAGGAATTAAGAATCGGGGTTCCCCGGTTCGTGGCTACGGAACGTCTTTGTCTGAATCAGAATAACCAGAATTAAAGAATAGGCAGAATATTTCATACACTTCCCTGGCCTGTGGCACACAGGACGGAATGATGCCAAAATAAGTAATGGGTTGTTTTTGTCATGTTGAGGAACGAAACATCTGGTGGCCAAAATGTTACCAGATCCTTCGCGAAGCTCAGGATGACAGAGAGAAGTTACCGAAACACGGTAATATTCCCTTTAAAACTACTCCGTTTCCCATTATAATCCTCCACTGTAATCAGTTAGATGCAAACCCCTTCCAGCGCATCCTAAAAAAGGCTGAAAACTCCTGTCTGATCTCAAATTCAATAAAGACCATGGATCATTTTTGAACCCATGGTTATTGTGGAGCATATTCAGTAGGTAGTGGCATAGCCACTACCGGGGACTATCCTTTTAATCTTTTTATTTAATGGCAGGCAACTAATTACAGAAATGCTCGTCATTATATTATCATGCATAATAAAAAGCCAAAAAACCTGTATCTGTGCGTATGGCGTGAATTCTGCCGAATGTACTATTCAGGACGGCAGCATATGCATGCACACCAATTTAAGCGTAGTTCTCTTTTTATCGGTTTGTTTGCTTTCAGCCTTATTTTCTTTGGTAAAATAAGTGTGATAAAGGCCCAATACCTGCGTTGGGAAAAACACAGCTTTGGCCCATATACCAGTTCAAGCGTGCAAAAAGATATGGCAGCCAATGATGTGTACTTTGATCACAAACATTCTTTGCTAATTGGCGGTCATTACGGCATCCATGATACTTTTAATTCCATCCCTTTCCCGAATTATAAAAGGTCAGGGATATATCTTACGAAAATCGATACGAACGGCACACTGAAATGGACGATCTACGGCGGAAGCGACAATGAAATATGTGAAATCAACCATATTGAAGCAGATACAATTCATCATTTCTATTATTTCTCAGGGTGCCTTACCCCTGATGGTAATTTCATAAATTTCCCTGCATCGCAAATGCCCACCGAAAGAAATGCAGGCTTTATTGCAAAAGCTGATACAAACGGCAAAATAATATGGGTAAGAAGGTTTGTTTCCTACAAAACCGTTAATATCGGCACAGTAATAACGGGAAACATCAACCAGTTCGCCGTTGATAAAGACCAGAATATATGTTTTACCTCTGTCGTTGAGAAAGGAAATACCTTAACCTGCGGGAATTTCAGCTATTCACCGGCATTATACAATCAGCCCTACACTGCAAAATTCGATTCGGGCGGAAACATGCTTTGGATAACAGTAGATACATTCAACCAGAAGAGGTACACAGCCTCAAATGCTGGCATCATTCAAGGGCCCAATGGAAATTATTATGTTTTATCAAAATGTACCTATTTGGGTGGAGTAATCTACGATGTTATGATTATGTATTCTCCTGATGGAAAAATTATCAGGGATTTTAGAATGCGCGATACATTCATCTCATATGGACAATGTACTGATTTTAAGATATCCACGGACGGGAATGTCTATTTTGCCATAACAAATTATACAGGCAACAGCTTTACAATTGCAATGACTGATTCCATGCTTAACCTTAAATGGACCAAGAAAGGCCAGGGCGCCAGGGCGCTTAAAATATATATTAACAACCAGAGTCGTAATATATTTATCAGCGGGGGGTTGGCAAGCAGTTCAGTATCCTACCAGGGAACAAGCATTTATTCAAAAGATGACGCCGAGATATTTTTCAAGGTTAACCGCAACGGCCAACCCTACTGGATGAAATATTTCAGCGGGGATGAGGACTATCGTGCGCCTTTCTGCAACGAAGAAGGCTGCGGGGATTTTTACCTCATCACGCAGTTTGATTATGGCTTCCAGTTTTCCAATATCCTTACGGTCCTGTATCCTGTCAAACTTTTCCCCAATATTCAAAATGGGGATGACAACAACAAACTAATGACCTCATTGATCATTGCCAAGATCCATTTTCCGCCACTAAGCATCCAGGCAACCAATGAAGGCTGCGGTTATTTTAATCTTCAGAACACCTCTGATTCAAGTATTACAAATTCAAAATGGACGTATAACAAAAAAACAATTGGCACGGGGCAAAATATTGATTATCAATTTCAAAATAAAGGAAACCAGGTCTTTACCCTGACGGGTATTGCTGCAGGCGGATGCCAGTGTACAGAAATAGATACCATCCATGTCACCTTTGTTGAAAATCCCGGATTTAATATTATTGATTCTGCCGGTTGTGGTTTTGTGTCTGTTAAAGTTACCGATTCTTCAGGCAAGGACACCCTCGTAGCGTCAAACCTTAAAACACGGATTTGGAATTTTGGTGACGGTACCATTGATACCATTAAGGGCGTTCAAAATTATGACAGGCATAGATATTACAAACCCGGCCTTTATATCATCAGCCATATATACAAGAACAGCCACTGTGCCGATACAGCATCTCGAACCTATGGCGCTGTAATTATGCAAAAACCGGCACCGGGCATTATCGCTGCCCCCGTTTCAGGGTGTGCCCCGCTCGATGTCCTAATTACAGATACTGGCACCCAATACCTGGTTTCGGTTTCCTATGATTTTGGGGACGGGGCCAAAAGCGCATCCTTTTCGCCGACCCATACTTACAATACCACAGGCCGATACCTCATTCGCAGAACACGAAAAAGCCTTGCAGGTTGTATTGTTTCGGATTCGATTATTATAAAAGTTTTGAAAAGTTTGAACCAGGCAGATTCTGTAAATATGCTGGCTGCCAGCTTTATCGACAACGAGCACATTGTCTTAAACTGGGATACCCTGGCTTATGCTTCAGGTTACGAGATTGATAAAAAAGTCGGACCCGCCAATTCCTTTGCTTTATATAAATCAGTGCCTGATAATCATCTTCTTGACCCTATCAAAGACCTCACGCGCAAAGTATATTATCGGGTACGGGCACAAGACAGCTGCGGCCATTTTTCGATGTACAGTTTTTTAGCCGAACCGGTGATCCTGAGCGGCGAAAATGAAAACGATGCCTATTTTTTATTACGCTGGACGCCCTATAAACAATGGCGGAATAACGTGTACCGGTATGAAATAGAAGTCCGTCAGCCCAATGGCAGCTTTGCAGCCTATGACCAGACGAAGGACACCTTTTCCAAACAGGAATCATTTGTAGATTCTGCAAAGGCCGATGAGTGCTACCGCATAAAAGCCATAGAACTGAATGGGAATAAACAAATAAGCTATAGCAACAGCGTTTGCATCCAATATATGCCGATGCTATGGATCCCCAATGCCTTTACCCCGCAAGGCGATGGACGAAATGAAATATTTTCGATACAGTCAATTGGAATCAAAGAGTGCAGTATGGATATTTATAACCGTTGGGGCGAACATTTATACCATTCTGACGATTTGAACCCGACCTGGGACGGCACCTTTAATGGCGTGCCGGTACAGGAGGGGGTGTATGTGTATATTATTGCAGCAAAGGCCCTTAATAAGCAAACCTTTCATAGAAATGGGACTATTACACTGCTTAGATGAGGAATCAGGTTTTTATTCCCCAGGCTGGCGCGAATTTTAGCGAAGCGAAATTCCTGCCCTTTGGCTGTTTTCGTCTCAGGCGAATTTATGCTGATAATCAATGAATCAAATGATGAAAATATACAATTGCCTTATGAAATACCTTGAGCAACGGCTTCGGAGAAGCAAAATACAAAAGGCACGAATTACCCTACTATGAAATTCGCGCCAGCTTCCGGGGGGTATTCCTTTCTGTGAGGACACAAACCGCGGAACAGAATTGATTATCTACTTAAGGACAGTGATATTACCACTCAAATGATGGCTGTATCCATCAGTATCAATTAGTTCTAACTGGTAAATATATATACCTTCAGGCACTTTTTGGCCTTTGTATTTTCCGTCCCAGGCTCCTTTGCCATTAAAAATTATTTCACCCCAGCGGTTATAGATATTGTATGAATAGCTGGCAATCCCTGTACCTGAAATATCAAAAACATCATTAACCCCATCCCCATTCGGGCTTAAGGCATTTGGAATATAAACACTTACCTTATCGCTGATAATATTGATATAACTATAAAATGTATCGCTGGGGCAGTGGTTTTGGCTGTAGGCAATAAGCATTACTTTATACTTGCCTGTATCGTTATAGAAATAAACCGGAGAGGTATTTTTACTACTATCTTTCGCTCCGAATGTCCATAAATAAGAAACAGCATCCGACGATTGGTTTTGGAATCGAATAGGTCTATTCACAATATCCCGTTGAGAAGGTGACCATATAAATGCTGCATGTGCCAATGGTGTGACAGGAATAAAAAGGCTGTCTATGGCAGGAAGACCTGAACAACCATCATTTAAAATAACAGTATGCCAGGCACTTCTAAATACTTTTTTGATGAGGCTTCTACCGTGAAGGCTATCATTTGGCCATAAAAATGAATAATGAGCGCTGTCTCCACCATCAGCCTTGGTATGGATAGTTATTTGCTGCCCTGGGCAAATAGGTTCATTTATTTTAATTGTCTTAACACTTAGTTTTGGTCTCACGCGCGCTAATACAGTTGCGCTATCAATGCATCCATATTTATTTTGAACGATCAAAGTGTATCGTTCAGTATTAGGCAATATTGCTTTTGCATGAGGGTCGGAAGCTGAAGAAAGGTATATTGCAGGACGCCAAGTATAGGTTATACCTCCGGCACCCTGCATGGTATATTCCTGGTCATAGCAAAGCAAGGTATCGGGCCCGGCACTAGGTGTTGGCAGGGGATAAACGTTTATCATTATTGACATTGTATCGTTGAACGGATTTTGATCTGCAGTTGCATTTGGATCATATGTCCAGGCTTTTATCGTATTTGCCCCGCGTATAAATGAATAATTCCCCAAATTTATCTGTGTACTGCTATCTGTTTGCAGTTTACCAGCCCATTGATATGGTTTTTGCAATTTGCCGTTTATTGATAAGCCGATTTTTACACCCTCAAGTTCAAGTAGCCCATAGTTTTTAAGGCTGACAATTATCGGGAAAGTGTCCTTACAGGAATTGGTAACGTACGGTGAAATAAATGATGCTATCCCTGCATCATAATTATTCCCAAATTTGACAAGAAAGCCATCCGTTGAATAAGAATTGGGGCCTGAAAATACAGTCTGGTATGCCCCATTAGTAGCTATAGATGAATGGCTTGAGGTATAACCAGAAATATAAATGCTCCCAAAATAATCCACGGCTATGCCACACGACAGGTCATTTTCACCACCGCCATAATAAGACGACCAGCGAATTTTACCATTTGTATTAAATTCTGCTATAAATAATGCCTGCTTACCGGCAAAAGTAGACTTATAAGCATCTGACGTGGCGAGCCCGGCTGTTTGTGTTTGGCCGGTAAAATACACGTTTCCATACCGGTCTGTTGTAATACTGTTATTGGCGCCATTTTCCCCACTGAATGTAGTCCCCTCTAAACCAAAATAGGTTGCCCATAATGGCATACCATTATTATTAAATTTCGCAAGAAATTCATTCCCGGAATTATGGCTATTATCATTTATTAATGTAAACTGATAAGCACCCTTTGTGGCTATACCTCTTCGGCTGACAGTAAATCCGGTAATATAAATATTACCCATAAAATCAATGGTAATACCATGCCCGTCTTCATATTTTTCACCGGCAAAATAGGTTCCCCATTGCCTGATGCCTAATCCATTAAATTTAGCAAGGAACACGTGACCGCCGCCTGAACATGAAGTCTGGTATGCACCCGGGGTTGCAAGACCAAAAGGACTGGATGTCGCACCTACAATATACACATTGTCAGAGTCATCCATACAAACACCGTATCCGTCTTCACTCCAGGTAGTCCCGTAGTAGGTGGCCCATTGTATATTTCCATTGCCACTGAACTTTGCCAGGAATGCAATCTCATTGCTACCTCCATTAGAAGTTTGAAAGGCGCCTTTTGTGGCAATACCTGTCGAACTTTCTGTAAATCCGGTAATACAAACATTCCCCAATTTATCTGCGGCAATACTTAAACCATAATCCTCACCTGGTCCCCCAAAAAAGGTTCCCCACTGAATTTTTCCGTTTCCATCAAACTTAGCAATAAATACGTCTCCGAAAGAATTTGTATGACTTGACCCATAGCCTCCAGCGTAAGAGGTTTGATAGGCCCCTTTGGTGGCAATTCCATTGCCACCCAAAGTATTCCCGGTAATAAATATACCATTACTTTTATCAGTAGCAATCCCAAGAGATCCAGAACATCCACCAGCATAGTAGGTTGCCCACATTAAATTTCCTTTTGAATTGAATTTTGCAAGATATACATTTCCTCCACTACAAGTAAAACTACTATTTGAAATTCCTGCTATATAACTTGTCTCGTATGCTCCACTGGTAGCAATATTTGATGGGCTTGTTGTTTGACCGGTAATATAGACATTATTGGAATCATCAACTGCCACAACACCCGCCCACTCGTCTCCGCTTCCCCCAAAATACGTACCCCATAGCAAAGTCGGATCAATCACCAAAACCTTCCTTTTATCATATTTCCCAACCTTAAAACCAACCCGATTATGTTCCAAAATAAAATGAGATTCGATGGCCCCGGTTGGGGTTCCGTTGGCATCATGGGCGACCGCAAGGGCCGCCCCTACATTGGTAACATTGTAGGGGCAGGGTTCACCCCTGCCCGGTTTTTGTATGCCCGGTTTCCCCATGCCCATTTCAACGTAGGTATAGGGTGCCGATTCGGTCATATTTCCCAGAGGGAAACTGTATTCAATTTTTGAATCTTTTAATTTTTTAATACTATTTAATCCCGCCCATTGCATTTGAATGTCAGATACTTTTCCGCCAGGATATACCACAAATTCGTATTTCATGCCACCCTCTTGCACGTGGAGAACCATGTCAATATGATCATATATGTTTTTGTAGATGATGGTTTTGTAGGTGTGTACATTGGTGATGCCGTAATTAGCATCGCCACTCGTATAGAAATTTTCATAATATTCTTGCTTGTCGGTGGCGGTAATTTGGGTGGCGGGATTGGAATGGAGGAGGATGAGATCTACTCGATTGGTGGTTGTTTTAATATTCTTCTCACCAAATCCCCCTGCCCCCTTTGGAAGGGGGAATCCCACAACAGCCCCCGTTGCTTCGGAAATTTGGGTGGGTAGGTTTTCGGTTTTTGTAAAAACAAAACTGATTTTGCCGGGCTGGCAATAGATATTCGCTCCGCCTTCGTGGCTGTAATAAACTACACGGGAAATAAATTTCCCATCCTGATCTGTTAATTGTCCCTTGTTTTCTACGAAACTCCAGTCTTTATGGTTGATGAATTGATGTGCCGTTTGTGGGTTGCCTGCGAACAAAGCGCGGCCAAAAAACAAAAGAAAAGCCGCAATTAAGACAAAAGATCGAGCCATTGTAAGGCATTAAGAATCAAATATAAGCAATTTAATCGGATAATCTTGGTTTTGACTGGTAAATTTGGGTTTGGGAAATGGAGTAAAAAAAACGATGCTGTCTTTAGCAAAGAGAATTGTGGATAACTTTTATCTCTATCAATCAATACATTAAAAAATATTTTCAAAAAAAAGCGCAATACTTTTCATCTCACTATATATACCTTTTGAAACCAGGATAAAACCCCGGTATTCGAAGTTCTTTAATTTATTGGGTAAATAGTAAATGGTAAAGAGTAAATAGTAAGACTTGGCGGCCTTTGCGGTTTTTTCTTCATGATCTCTGCGTGCACTTTTAAACAGTAAGAATTTGAAAAGCGTGTAACAAAATAACCATATTATTTTCATGTTAAATCTATGGTTATCGGCCCGGATCTCATGATTATTGCATGATTACTGGTATGGTTATTTTTAGATTAAAATATTAAATATTAATAAATTATATAAAAATAAATGATAATAACCATAGAAACCATGGAAAAGATTCGTGAGTCGTGAGTAATGCGTCCTAAATAAAGGCAGCATGGAAGGGGCTGTGGTGCGTTGCTTGGGGTCACCACCCCCTACCCCCGCCAGCGGGGGACAGCATTTAGGCTGCTTTTTCTCTTTTCTTTGTTTCTTAGCGGCTTTGCGAGAGAATTTTTCTTTGTGGCCTTTGCGTGAACATTTGAACCCGTAAGATTTGAAGGGCGCATTTGGAAATTCGACATGAACAAAACGGCGATTGGAGCAAATGAGATTGATGAATCATTGCTAACCATTGATACTTCTCAATAATTTATGAATAACTATTTAAGGAGCAATGGGTTGTAAAGGTGCGTTTTTATAATTTTATTGCTTAACAATAGAAAAATGAACATTTGAACGCGTAAGAAAAGGAAAAGCTGGCAACTTTGGGGGTTAGTTGCCAGCTTTGGTTGGGGTTGGTTAGGGTGTCATTTAATAAATAAATGATGATACAAACTTAGGCCTCTTTTTTGCGACATAAAAACACATTTTCAACAGATTTTTGGTGAAATAATAACCTTAATAGATCATTATTTCATTATTTAAAAATTCTAATATATTAAAAATGAAGCATTTAATAATTGCTATTTTTGCACAAAAATTGGTGTGTTTTTGCCGGATAAATGAAATTAGTTATCCTTCAAAAAAAGCCTCAAATTTGAAAAGCTTTAAAAAGCCTAATAATCATGAGCAATTTCTGGCAACGGACCATCACAGGCACCCTTTTTGTAATTGTACTGGTAGGCTGTGTACTTTGGAACAAGTATTCATTTATCGGATTGCTGTTTGTGATTTGTGTGCTTGGCTTATGGGAATATGCCACGCTATTTAAGGGAAGGGCACATAAACCCAACAGGTTGGGGACGGTTGTTTCCGGTTCGGTCATTGCCCTGGTCTGGTCATTGGCCAATCTCGGTATTGAAAACCGATTATTATCCTCATACATCGGGGGCTTTTTGCTGGGTAGCCTGTTCTTCCCAGTTTTGATAGAAGTAATATGGAATAAAAAACCTTCTTTAAAAAATATCGGGCTGAGTTATGCGGGGATATTTTACATAAATATCGGGTTGTTTTGCCTTTCTACCATCGGTTTTAGTCATTGCCTGGATGGGCAGGTTTTGGATGCAAGGTGTTATTTCCGTACGCCCGTACTGGGTTTTTTTATTCTGCTTTGGTCGTCTGATACATTTGCATACCTGACCGGGCGAGCCTTTGGAAAAACACCGCTTGCACCAAATATATCCCCCAAAAAAACCTGGGAAGGCAGTATCGGAGGGGCAATTTGCACGGTGGGGATATCATTTGCGCTTTTTAAACTTTTTGGGTATTATAATATTTATCAATGGGTTGGGCTTTCAATAATAATCGTGGTATTCGGCACATTTGGAGATTTGATCGAATCAAAGTTCAAAAGGGTACTCGGGGTGAAAGATTCCGGTACCATTTTGCCGGGTCATGGAGGCATACTGGATCGCTTTGATTCTTTGCTGTTTGCGGTGCCATTTGCCTGGGCATTTCTGATGCTTATGAGCAATTATTGAAGTTTAATGACCCGTGGTAGCGCAAACTGTATTAATTTTGCGTTAAATTATAGAAATATAGGTATATGGCGCCAATAGAACCGGCAGTAATTAAAGATATAGAAAACCCTTTTGAATCGATGCTCAGCCGCCTGAGCGAAGCAGCCAACCTGCTTAATATTGATGAAGATATATATCATCTCCTTATTTCCCCGGCCAAAGAAGTAAAAGTAAACCTGCCCGTAACCATGGACAATGGACGGGTAAAAGTATTTGAAGGCTGGCGGGTGATTCACTCCACCTACCTTGGCCCTTCAAAAGGCGGGATACGCTTTTCACCTTATGTACATATTGAAGAGATAAAAGCCCTGGCTGCCTGGATGAGCCTGAAATGTGCGGTGGTAAGCATCCCATTCGGAGGCGCTAAAGGTGGTATAAAATGCGAGCCTAAAAACTTATCCAAAGGTGAACTGGAACGACTGACCAGGGCATATACAACAGCCCTTTCTGAGATATTCGGCCCTGAAAAAGATATCCCGGCGCCAGATGTAGGAACTGATTCACAAATCATGGCCTGGGTAATGGATGCCTATAGCAGGCAGACCGGTATTTCAACGCCGGCTATTGTTACTGGTAAACCGCTTGTTTTGGGAGGTTCATTGGGAAGAGTTGAAGCGACAGGAAGAGGCGTAATGGTATCTGCACTTGCTGCCATGGAGAAACTGGGTATGGATCCAAAAAGTTCGACAGCTACTATCCAGGGCTTTGGTAATGTGGGTTCTATTTCTGCCAAACTTCTTGCTGAAAAAGGTGTCAAAATCCTGGCCATATCTGATGTAAACAGCGGATACTACAACGAAAAAGGGATTGACATTCCTAAAGCCATAGAATACTATCTTTCACACGGATATAGTCTTGACGACTTCAAAGGTGGCGTTGCTATCAGTAATGAAGAGGTTTTGACTGTGGATGCAGATCTGCTCGTTCCTGCTGCTATAGAAGACCAGATTACCCGGCATAATGCATATGATATCAAAGCCAGGCTTATCGTGGAAGGTGCGAATGGCCCAACTTCGGCAAATGCGGACAGGATATTGAATGAAAAAGGTGTGATGGTCGTACCTGATATTCTTGCGAATGCAGGTGGGGTCACGGTATCCTATTTCGAATGGGTACAAAACCGTATGGGCTACTTCTGGTCTGAAGATGATGTTAATTCTAAAGCAGATGAGGTAATCAAAACTTCTTTCCAGAAAGTATACGATATCAGCCAGAAATATAAAACTACGCTGAGGATTGCAGCCTATATGACGGCGATTGATAAAATAGCACAAACGATTAGGCTGAGGGGGATATATTAAATTGAAAGATTAAAAAATTGAAGATTAAAAAATTCTAAAGTAGCAACCTATTCACCACAAACTCACTTTTTCACCAACTCAGTAACTAATAACCCCTCATGCGAATTCATAAAGAAGGACGAATATTCCTGATAATTTTAATCATCCTGCTTATAGGGTTTAATTATTTAACCTATACCTATTTGCCGGCATTCTTTTTCTACTTGTTATTATTTGGCAGCCTTGCATTAGGTGGGTTTTTTACACAGTTTTTCCGGAACCCGGTAAGGGTATTAACGCTTGATGAGACTGCCGTGGTTTCACCGGCGGATGGGAAGGTTGTAATTATTGAAAAAGTGTTTGAACCGGAATATCTAAAACAGGATTGTATGCAGATTTCTGTTTTTATGTCCCCATTTAATGTGCATCTCAACAAAGTACCGATCTCGGGCACCCTGGAATATTATAAATATCATCCCGGCAAATACCTCGTGGCCTTTAATCCTAAATCGTCATTGTTGAACGAAAGAAATACCTCCGTAATTAAAACGCTTGCAGGCCAGAAAATCCTGGTTCGCCAGATAGCAGGTGCAGTTGCCCGGCGTATTTGTTATTACCTGAAACAAGGGCAGGAAATAAAACAGGGCGAAGATTTGGGCTTTATCAAATTCGGTTCACGTTGTGATATATTTCTGCCGCTTGATGCTGATATAAAAGTGGAGCTGAACCAAACAACCCGAGGTGGCCAAACTATTATAGCCTACCTGAAATAGAGGTTATTTCGCTGCATCGTAGCGATCTTTCAAAAAGCTGATAGCGATTTTATGGGCATCTGCCGCAGCCTCATGATTATAGTGTGGGT
>Ga0206919_1169_pt1 | contig 15324 bp, 13 predicted proteins | sample Alteio_BWOrgHeat_67_FD_152962 | JGI IMG/M metagenome (GOLD analysis project Ga0206919, IMG submission 152962) | Enriched cells from forest soil in Barre Woods Harvard Forest LTER site, Petersham, Massachusetts, United States -... | ecosystem: Environmental > Terrestrial > Soil > Temperate forest >... | reverse complement strand
GGATATTGTCCTGGATGTACTTGCTCAGCGCGTTTTCGCCACCGGGAAAGCTGGGGGCCACTTCTGCGCGGTTGTATACGCCTTCTTTGTCCATGGCGATGGCGTCATTGGCATGGGCGCGGTCCCATTTGATCACGATCCTTCCCCTGCGTGCCCTCCTGACCGGTGCCCTGGAAGATTTGGACGGCGATGATGCATTGGCGGTAGAAAGTGTTGTATCCTTTGCGGCCATGGCGGCGCTGTCTGCTTTGATGGCGCTGGAATCGACCACTACGGGCGAAGAAGGCGTTACGGCTACCGTTGTGTCGGAGCCGTTGGTTTTTGTGTCGCCGCTGTTGCAGGCGGAAAAAGCCATGGCGCCCACAGAGGCGGCCAATAGCCAGTTACTGATTTTCATAGTAGGTCATTTAGATTGATAAAACGGTTTCCCGCCAATAAGGCAAAAGCCGTTCCAAGTTCCGCATGACCTGCAATGGATGGCGCTATTTAATTGATTTTGAAGCTAATACGTCAATATCAAAAACAAGCACGCTCGCCGGTGGGATCGCCTTGCTCCGGCTGCGGTTGGAATAGCCCAGGGATGACGGGATGAACAGGCGGATGCTGCCACCCACGCGGCAGGCCGTGAGCCCGATCTGCCAGCCCCGGATCAGACGGGTAAGCGGAAAATTCGCCGGCTTACCTTCTTTGGTCTGGTCAAATGTGCTTCCGTCTTTCAGCAGGGTGCCTTTATAATATACATTGACCGTGTCCGTTGAGTTGACATAGTTACCCGTTCCCTGTTTCAATACCTGGTAAAAGACCCCATTCACGGAACCAGTGGTATCTATCTTGTGAGCAGCCACGGCGTCTTTTATTTCCCGTATGTCCAACTGCCGTTGTTCCGCACTGTCAATATTATGCGTCACATCGGGTTGAGGCCTTGCAGGCATCGCGCCCGCCTCGGCACAACCCGGCGCACCCAGCCATTTCCAGCTACCCCGGTCTCTCTGCAACCAGGCATCCCAGTTGTTCGGATCTTCAGCTACGGATTTTTTACTCCCGGACCATATCCCCGGCGAGAGAATATTTTTTCCATCATTGGACTGGCGGAAACTGCCTAACAGTTTCCACTGGTTGTTTTCAGGAAGGAATACATATCCTGTATACGATGTAGACTGTGTGGCACTGTCTGCAATAGCAGTCAGCAGCAATGCATACCGGTTCGCATCTTTCCAGTCGTAACGCCAGCTTAGTTTTGATTTTTTTCCCCGTACATGCAGACCTTTTGTTACCAGGGAAGGATGGTCTCCATCCATTTCAAAAAAGAAACTTTTTTGACCTCGGCGTACTTGCCAGCCAATCCGTCCGCCTGAAAAAAGAATTCCTTCCTGCGGGTGGGATTTCGTGTGCGCGGCACCGGTAGCGTAATACTGCACAGCCTTCACCGAATCGGGCACGGGGTAGATGTATTGGATTTTTGTTCGTTGCGCGCTGACGGTACCCGCTATCAGCAATAACGCGAATAAGCAGCCATTGGCTTTAAGGATAGTCATATTTTTAGAAAGATGGATGAACGAATGTATTATACAGCATCGAACCACACTTTTTTTCCATTGTCGGGAGAGGCATTGTAGTTGATGAACAGTTCCTCTCCTTTCCTGATGTTCCGAACGGTGGTGATCTTCATCAGTGAATACGTAAAATCCATATCATAGTCGCAGTTGGAATGATAGGAGTGATTATACAACGAAATATAACCCAGGCCCACTGCCGCATGCGCTGCCTTTTCGCCCCACTCGAAAATATAATTATATAATAATGTCTTCTCAAGCCATACCCGTTCTTCTGCGCTGAATACCAGTACCGGCGATATTTCTATTACGGTTCCCGCTATAATATCTTCCGAAGTAAACACCCCGTTGCCACCCTTATCGGAAGGACCCACCCATAAAAACGGCAATATCATATTCCTGGTTATGTGCCGAAGATAATAAACCCCGTGTACAAAATTTTTCTGCCGGGATCATTTGACTAAATTGCACCCATGAGTACGGAGTTGGAATCAGCGAGTTTAGCGGAACAGTTCGATCGGTTGATCGAAAGTGACGACAAGACCCGGATCAGCGCCTTCCTGAATGATCAGAACATCAGTGAAGTGGCCGATCTCATCAACCTGTACCCGGAACTCGAAGCCCAGATCATCGGCAATATGGCCGTTCATCGCGCAGCCAGCGTATTCAAGATACTCGACATCGCGCAGCAACGCGATATCGTTAAGGAACTGCCTCCCTATAAAACAGCCGCACTGCTGAATGAACTGCCTGCGGATGACCGTACCGACTTCCTGGAAGAATTACCCAAAGAAGCCATCAGGGACCTGATAAAAATGCTGGACCCCGAAGAACGGAAGATCACACTCAGCATGCTCGGCTACCCCGAAGACTCTGTGGGCAGGATGATGACGCCAGATTATGTGTACGTGTACGGAAACAACACGGTGGAAGAAGTGATGGGCACGATCCGCAAATTCGGGCGCAACAGTGAAACGGTCGATGTGATCTACGTGATCAATGACCGTGGGGAACTGATGGACGATATCAAGCTTCGCGACGTGATCCTGGCCGAACCGGGTAAGCGCATTGATGAAATCATCGACGGTCGTATCGTGTCATTAAATGTACACGATGACCAGGAGCATGCAGGGCAGATCTTCAAAATGAACAACCGCGTGGCCCTCCCCGTTACCGACGACAACAACGTGTTGCTGGGGATCGTTACCATAGACGATATGTTGTGGGTGGCCAATGAAGAGTATAGCGAAGATCTTCAGAAAATCGGTGGTACGGAAGCATTGGACGAACCTTACCTGGACACGCCCTTCTTTAAACTGATCCAGAAACGCGCGGGGTGGCTGATTGTTCTGTTCCTGAGCGAAATGCTCACTGCAACGGCCTTATCCTATTTTAATGACGAGATCGCCAGGGCCACGGTGCTGAGCCTGTTCATCCCATTGATCACTTCCAGCGGCGGCAACAGCGGTTCACAGGCATCCACGCTGATCATACAGGCCATGGCCGTAGGCGAGATCACCGTTTCCAAATGGTGGCAGGTTATGCGGCGGGAAATATTTTCGGGTCTCTGCCTCGGCGGGATCCTGGGAGTCATTGGCTTCTTCAGGATATCTTTCTGGGCGTTCCTCATGCACCATGGCATCTTCAGGGACATTTATGGCCCCTATTCCCAAAGGGTGGCATTCACCGTGGGTTCCTCACTGGTCGGGATCGTACTGTGGGGGACTCTCACCGGCTCCATGCTTCCCATCATCCTGAAGAAACTCGGGGCTGACCCCGCAGTATCCTCCGCTCCGTTTGTGGCAACGCTCGTGGATGTAACGGGTATTGTTATTTATTTCGGCCTTGCCTTGCTGTTCCTGAAGGGATTCCTGTTATAGGCAGAGGCTCATTCGATTATTTTTCAGCACGTTTCCAGGACGATATATTTCCGGTAAAAGAGATGGCATCCCGGTTATTGCTGTTTACCTGCAGCGTGGCGAAGCCATCACTCCCGATCGAAAGACTGAACGTGGGGCTTTCGGAATTGTCCCTGATCTTAATGATTACCTCGTAACCGCCTTTTTTCCTGTCTTCCCGCTGGTAGCTGAAGTTGGTAGAAACAAATGAGAGATCGCTTTGATTCAAAATGTCCATGCCGCCATATGCGCGCCCGAAATAAGGCAGGTCGGATATAATAGAATCGGCGGATATTTTTACCGTGTACGGTGTTGTCAACAACCGCACACCGCCGCGCAGGGGCATGGCCTGATCCGCATGAAATATATATTGCCCGCTATTCACGAGCCCGGTTCCCTCCTGCTTGTTCTCTTTTTGCGCACTGCCGGTTATTGCGGCGAGGGAAAGAAGACACAGCACGGAAAGTGAAATGAAATAGCTGCGCATGATCTGTTTGTTATGTTCCTCAAAGTTCCTTCGATTGTGGGCGATCCCGCTGTACATTGCTGCCAAAAGAATGATAAAACTGGCGTCCTTTTCTTAGCCGTTCACCGAAAAGATCATAACCTCCTGACAATTAACAAGCTGGGGAAAACCAAATACTACCAGCCTTCGTAATTATAGTCTATATTGTACGCTTATAATTCTCCATAATGCTCATCATCCTTCTTTTCTTTTTTGGACACTGGTTCCTGTCGCTTTTCTTTCATTCTTTTTTCCTGCACAGGTATGCGTCCCACCAGATGTACACCACCACGCGCAATTGGGAGAAGGTTTTTTATTTTGCCACCTGGCTGATCCTGGGATCTTCTTTCCTGGTTCCCCGGGCATATGGGGTGATGCACCGTATGCACCATAGTTACAGCGATACTGAAAAAGACCCGCACTCACCGCATTTTTTTAAGGACATCTGGCAGATGATGTGGCATACCATGGTCATCTTTCGCGGTTTCCTTACTAAAAAGAATCTTCCAGATGCGGAGTTTACAAAAGAATACCTGCCGATCTGGGACCGCCTCGATCGCTTTGGGCATCACTATATTACCCGCATCGCATTCTGCCTTTTGTACATAACCATTTATATCCTGTTTGCGCCGAGCCTCTGGTGGTTTTTGCTCCTTCCCATTCATTTTATGATGGGACCCATTCAGGGTGCGATCGTAAACTGGTTCGGCCACAAGATGGGCTACAGCAATTTCGACAATGGCGATCATTCAAAGAATTCATCTCCCTGGGGTGTATTGCTGATGGGTGAACTGTTCCAGAACAACCACCACTATGCAAAATACAATCCCAATTTTGCAAAAAAATGGTTTGAGTTCGACACCACCTTCCAGGTGATGCGCGTGATGAACCGCCTGCGAATCATCCGCTTCAAACCACCCGTACTGTTGGTGCAGCCTGCTATATAGTTCGGCAATTTTGCCCCCTGCCGGGACTATTCCTTATGGCGTTCCTGTTAGTACTGCTTATTTCTTTGCCTTCCTTTTTGTGGCGCTGATCCTTTTGGCGGCTACCGTTTTGGACGGTGCTTTTTTGACGCTGGGGGGTTTTGAACGGCTGGCCACTTTCTTTGCCGTTGCTGTTTTTGACCCGGCTGATTTTTTCCCGGTTGTTCCGGTTGAAGCCTTCGCGGTGGCAACCGTTTTCTGAGATGCCGCGTTTTCTATTTTTGTTCCCTTTGATATCGTTTCTGCCGTCGAACTTTTTCGCGGGCCCGGAATGGCCTGCTGGTTCAGTCCGCCTGTTGCCAGTTCCGTGAGAAGATCATTGGCATCGTACTCTTCCTGCAGCGTCTGATCCAGCAATCCTGCCACTTTTTCAAGTTTCAGTTCGCGGGCATAGGCCCGGGCAGTGCCATAGCCGCAAATTTCGTAATGTTCCACTTTCTGTGCGCAGGCAATGATCACCGCATCGACCAGTTTGCCATCCATTTTTTCATTGATCATTTTTTGTCCTTCGGAGATGATACCCTCCATGCCCTTGCATACCTGGCCTGCGCCAAACAGCCCGAGGATGCCATCCTGCTTCCCGGTCCCTTTCTCACCATCAGGTACGTGCAGCAGTTGCTGCGCTTCATCCAGCCTTTTTTTATGGTTGATGGTAGCCTGCAGGTGTTTTTGCAATCCCTGTTTGAGGGTTGCGTTGGATGCTTTCTTCACCATTTCGGGAAGCGCTTCCAGTATCTGCTCCTCTACGGAATACAGGTCCTGCAATTCATTCTTTAAAAGTGCGTTGAGATCGTTTAGTGGTTCCATGGCTTTTTATGAAAGACAGTAGAAAAACCATGCCATGGCACGAGATCAGAGAAAAATCACTGAAGGGTATTTTCCATACCGAACCCGGCTCACGAATTAAGCCTCGAAGTATACTTTTGCGTATAGATCAGAAGATCGCCTGCTAAAGGGGTTCAGGTGGGCAAACCATCCAACCCTGTACCCTTTGCGTATTAATTTCCGGCGACAGAGATAGCAGTTATAAAGGCAGTACAAAAAGAGGCAGGCAGGAAATACAAAGGGGCCCAGCTGTTTGGCAAATAATGACAACAGAAAAATCGGCACCAGCAAAGCACAGTAAAACATCAAAAGTTTCATACCAGGATCTAAATAATAAGCCGCTAATATATGCTGATCCCGGCTGTCTGCCAACCAGCTGCCCGTGTTACGCACACTGTTCCGCAAGCAGGTCTTTTACACGCGAGAACCACTCGTTGCGCAGTATGCTCAGCACGATGCTGTCGCGCCGCCCCCCTCCCCGTTTCGGCATATGGTGGCGAAGTACGCCCTCCACCGTGCAGCCAATACTTTTCATGGCGGCGATGCTGCGTGCATTGCTGTTATCGGCACGAAACTCCACCCGTTCCATCCCCAGTTGCTCAAACGCAAATTCCAGGAGCAGCCATTTGCAGTGGCGGTTCAGTCCCGAGCCCCGGAAGCGTTGCCCATACCAGGTGTATCCGAGCTGCATCGTGCCGAATGCGGGCTGTATATCGTAAAACCGCGTACTTCCTGCGTATTCCTGCGTTCTTTTGTCAAATACGATAAAAGGATATTCCTGGCCCCTGTTGCGCGCGTCCAGTGCCATCGTGATGTATCTCCTGAGGTTATCTTCTCCGGATGCTGTCAACAGCGAATATTCCCAGGTGTTGGGTTCCTGAACGGAAAATTCCAGCAAATTCCCGAAGTCATCTGCGGTTAAAGGCCGCAATAAAACGCAATTATCCTCCAGTATATAGTCTTTGTTTGGTTCAAACGGCTCAGGCATTGGGTGCGGGTTGCTGAAGGAGCGTAAATTCAGTAAAAAAATTGATATTGCAGGCCGTTACATTCTAATTCATTGTCTATGTGTGGTATTGTTGGTTACACAGGTTCCCGCCAGGCCTATCCGATTGTCCTAAAAGGCCTGAAAAGGCTCGAATACCGCGGCTATGACAGTGCCGGTGTGGCGCTGCTGGACGGCGGCTTAAAAGTTTACAAGAAAAAAGGTAAGGTGGCGATCCTGGAAGAAAGCGTGCTCGGCCAGGACCTTTCGGGCACCACCGGCATCGGTCACACCCGCTGGGCCACCCACGGGGAGCCCAGCGACCGCAATGCGCACCCGCATGTATCCAATAACGGCGAGCTTGCCATGATACACAATGGCATCATTGAGAACTACATGCCCATCAAAACGGAACTCCTGAGAAAGGGTTATCATTTCTCCAGCGACACTGACACCGAAGTTCTGCTCAATTTTATAGAAGACATCCAGAAGAACAACGGGTGCCCGCTGGAAGAGGCGCTTCGCATCGCCCTGAAACGCGTAGTGGGCGCCTATTGCGTTCTGCTGGTCTCTGCCGGCGATCCGGGTACCATCATCGCTGCCCGCAAAGGCAGCCCGCTCGTAATCGGTATCGGCAAGGGGGAACATTTCCTGGCCAGCGATGCATCGCCGATCATCGAATACACCAAGGAAGTGGTGTATGTGAACGATTACGAGATCGCCATCGTAAAACCCGATGAACTGATCCTTAAAAACCTCGGCAACGAAAAACAGACCCCGTTTGTGACCAGCCTGGATATGGACCTGGCAGCCATTGAAAAAGGTGGTTATGACCACTTCATGCTGAAAGAGATCCATGAACAGCCCGATACGATCCGCGACTGCCTCAGGGGAAGGCTGCTCCCTGATACAGGACAGATCGTGATGCGCGGGGTGGAGAACCATCTCGAGGCCCTTACGCAGGCGCAACGCATATTGATCGTTGCCTGCGGAACCAGCTGGCATGCCGGCCTGGTTGCCGAATACATGATAGAAGAGCTCTGCCGGATACCGGTTGAGGTAGAATATGCAAGTGAGTTCCGGTACCGCAATCCCGTGGTAAACAAGGGGGATGTGATCATTGCGATTTCCCAGAGCGGCGAAACGGCAGACACGCTGGTGGCGCTGGAAAGCGCAAAACAGAAAGGCGCATTCATCTTCGGGATCGTGAATGCGGTGGGCAGCAGCATTGCACGCCTGAGCGATGCCGGCGCCTATACACACGCCGGCCCGGAGATTGGCGTTGCCAGCACCAAGGCCTTTACCGGGCAGCTGGCGGTGCTTGCCATGATCGCGCTGAAACTGGGATACGCGCGTGGGACCATCAGCGAAGAGAGATATATCGGCCTGATGAAAGAACTGGAAGCGGTTCCCGAAAAAGTAAAAGAGATACTCCAGGATACTTCGGCCATCGAGCGCATTGCGTTGAAATATAAAGATGCCCGTGATTTCCTTTTCCTGGGCCGGGGCTATAACTTTCCCATCGCCCTGGAAGGCGCGCTGAAACTGAAGGAAATATCCTATATCCATGCAGAAGGCTATCCCGCAGCGGAAATGAAACACGGACCGATTGCACTGGTAGACGAACACTTACCCGTGGTATTTGTGGCAACCAAAGACTCCTACTATGAGAAGATTGTGAGCAATGTGCAGGAGATCAAGGCCCGCAAAGGCAAAGTGATCGCCGTAGCCACCATGGAAGACGGGATCATACCATCGATGGCGGATGATACGATATTCGTACCCGATGCCGATGAGATCATTGCACCCCTGCTGAGCGTTGTTCCGCTGCAACTCCTGAGTTACTATGTAGGCCTGGCAAAGGGCCTCGATGTGGATAAACCGAGGAACCTGGCAAAAAGCGTTACCGTGGAATAGCTCTCTGTTCGCGGGCATCACCAAATCATGAGCATGCAGAATATCATCAAGAAAACACCTGTATCCGCACTGGGCTATGGCTTTGTGCCCGATGAATACATCCCGGCGGGCGAAGATGAATATTATCTCCGTGAAATGCAGGACAAAAGCGGCATCGACTATCGCCGTCTCACGTCCTACGAAATTGAGGTACTCGTACGCAACCGCAATACGAGCGATGACTGGAACCAGATACTTGTGTCTGATTCATTCAATGCGGAACTCGTAAAAAACTGCAAGTTCTTCGGGCTGGTGCGGATCGGGAAACTGGAGCCGGTGTGCCTCAATTTCAGCGACCTGAAAACACCGGTCGGGCTTTACAATTCTACGATCGTGAGCTGCGATTTCGGGGACAATGTAGTGGTGGACAATGTGGGTTACCTCTCCCATTATATCATTGGCAATGAAGTGATCCTGGTGAATGTGAACGAAATGGTGACCACCAACCACGCAAAATTCGGAAATGGCATCATTAAAGACGGTGAAAAAGAACAGGTACGCATCTGGATGGAGCTCTGCAACGAGAACGGGGGCCGCAGGGTGCTGCCATTCAACGGCATGCTGGCCGGCGATGCCTTTCTCTGGAGCCGGTACCGCGACGATGAGGCGCTCATGGAGAAATTTATTTCCTTCACCGAACTCAAATTCAATAAAAAAAGAGGGTATTACGGCAAAGTAGGTCATCGTACCGTTGTCAAAAACTGTGCGATCATCAAGGATGTATGGATCGGTAACGATGCCTATATCAAGGGCGCGAACAAGTTGAAAAATCTCACTATCAATTCCGGTGAGGAAGGGCGTTCACAGATCGGCGAAGGATGCGAACTGGTGAACGGCATCATCGGTTACGGATGCCGCATTTTCTACGGTGTAAAAGCCGTCCGCTTCATTACTGCCCCACACTCCCAGCTCAAGTACGGTGCGCGGCTGATCAATTCCTATCTGGGGAGCAATGCCACCATCTCCTGCTGCGAGGTACTCAATTCACTCATATTCCCCGGGCATGAGCAACACCACAACAACTCGTTCCTCTGCGCTGCAATGATCATGGGGCAAAGCAATATGGCCGCTGGCGCCACGATCGGATCCAACCACAACTCCCGTGGAAATGATGGCGAACTGATCGCCGGAAGGGGCTTCTGGCCCGGCCTGTGCGTGAGCCTGAAACACAATTCGAAATTTGCTTCCTTTACGATCATTGCCAAGGGAGATTATCCTGCCGAAATGCACATTCCCATCCCGTTCTCGCTGGTGAGCCAGAATGAATCCAGGGATGAACTGACAGTAATGCCTGCCTACTGGTTCCTGTATAATATGTATGCACTGGCACGCAACAGCCATAAGTACAACGACCGGGATAAACGGGTAGAAAAGATACAGCGCCTTGAATACGATTACCTTGCTCCCGACACGATCAATGAAATATTTGATTCCCTTCTTCATCTCAGCGAATGTACCGGGCGTGCATTTTATGCTGCGGCCAATGAGGGCAAAAAGACAAAAGAGGAGATGATCAGGAAAGGAAAGGAACTACTGTCGGGGAAAAAAGATCTTGCCGGTCTCGAGATCATCGCTCCGGATTTTGAAAACTCACGTCGCAAAACGGTACTTGTAAAAGTAAAGGAAGCCTGGACCGTCTTTCACCGGATGATACGTTATTACGGCATTTCACAACTGTTCGATCAGCTCCGCTCAGAGAATTTTGCCTCGTTAAAAGAATGGCAGGCCTCCGTCCCGAAAACATCTGCCCGAAGTTCCTGGATCAATGCAGGCGGCCAGCTGATGACGGGGGAATCCATTGCCGCACTGAAAACGGGAATCAGGCAGGGAACCGTTGCGTCCTGGGACGATGTACACATGTTTTACGAGAAAGAAGGAACTGCTTATACAGCGCAGAAAAGATTGCATGCGTTCGCCGCACTGGAAGAGATCGGCGGTATCGCCTTGAATAAGATCACGGTGGTGCAACTTTCTGACCTTCTCCTGGAAATGACGGATACCAGGGAATGGATGGTGGAACAGATCACGGCATCGCGCAAAAAAGACTATACCAGTCCTTTCAGGAAGATGGTCTACGAAACCGAAAAAGAAATGGAAGAGGTGCTTGGCAAACTGGAAGAAAACCCGTTTATCCTGGGGCAGCGGGCCGACCTGCAGGAGTTTCACGGGCAGGTAAAAGATCTTCAGGCAACACTGTCAAACTGGAAATAGCCATTCCCGGATCAGGCCGTCAGTGCCGATCTCTCCTTTACCCATTTCAGCGCGGTTTTCAGCTGTTCTTCGCGGGTTAGCTGGCTGTTATCGAGGATGATCGCATCCTTTGCCATGCGCAACGGGCTCACGTCGCGGTTACTGTCGATATAGTCACGCATTTCCAGGTTTTTCTTTACGTCTTCCACCGTAATGTGCGGGTTCTTATCATAGAGCTCCTTGAACCGCCTTTCCACCCGCACTTCCACGTCTGCGGTTACGAATATTTTGAGTTCGGCATTGGGAAATACTACCGTACCAATGTCGCGCCCATCCATCACAATGCCTTTTCTCTCCCCCATTTGCTGTTGCTGGGCCACCGCAAACTCGCGTACTTCCTTTACAGCGGCTACCTCGCTCACCTTTTCGCTCACCACCATGTCGCGGATCAGCGATTCCACGTTTTCGCCGTTGAGCAGCATATCGCTTACACCCGAAACCGGGTCGTTCTCAAAGCCCAGCTCAATATCACGCAGTGCTGCAGTCACAGCCCTGGGGTGCGCCCAGTCGATACGTTCACGAAGAAAATAGAGGGTGACGGCGCGGTACATCGCGCCGCTGTCTACGAAAGTGTAGTTCAGTGCCTTTGCCAGCTGCCTGGCCAGGGTGCTTTTCCCGCAGGAAGAATAGCCATCTATGGCGATCACTATTTTATTCATACGGATATGTTGTATTGCTTCAGTTCTAACCTTCTTTCCTGAACCTCTTTACCAGTTTCCCGATCTTTTCCTGCAATGCTGCGCTCACCGGAACTACCGGCAGCCGCAATGAATTTTCGATCAGTCCCATTTCGAACAGGAATGCCTTTACCCCTGCCGGGTTATTTTCAACAAATAAATGATCGTATGCCTCCAGCAGGCCGTACTGAATTTTCGTGGCGGCCGCGAATTCATTCTTCAGGCAGAGACGCACCATCTGCGAAAAGGCGGCAGGGAAACTATTCGCTGCTACGCTGATCACGCCATCCATGCCGCAGGCGATCTGTGACAGCGAAAGACCATCGTCTCCGCTGACAACCATAAAATCTTTTGGCCTGTCACGCAATATCTCCATGCATTGCTGCATATCCCCGCTGGCCTCTTTGATCCCCCCGATATTGGGCACTTCCTTTGCGAGGCGGATCGTGGTGGCTGCGGTGATGTTCCGGCCTGTGCGGGCGGGCACATTATAGAGTATTACAGGCTTCGGCGATTCCCTTGCCAGTACCTCGTAATGCCTGAACAATCCCTCTTGTGAGGGCTTGCTGTAGTAGGGTGATGCGCTGAGAACGGCTGCGGCCTTCCCGAGCGGAAAATGGTGAAGGTCCTTAACCAGCCCGGCTGTATCATTCCCCCCGATGCCCACTACTACCGGTACGCGGCCGTTCACTTTCTCGTAAGTATATTGTATGATATCGGTCTTCTCCTGCTTGTCGATCGTGGGCGTTTCACCGGTAGTACCCAGCGTTACAATATATTCTACGCCGCCATCGATCACAAAACCGATCATCCGTTCCAGTGCCGGGAAATCAACGGCACCGTTCGAAGTAAAAGGTGTGACCAGGGCTACACCCGTACCGCCCAGTTGTGGAAGTAATGACATATTCAGACTATGTTTATGATTCATTTGCTGCAGCGGGAATCGATTCTTCCCAGAACCCCATTTTTGCAAACTTGTCGATCCGCTGGCGAACCCTTTGTTCGGGGTCCATCGCCTTTAATGCCGGCAGCGTGTTCAGCAGGTAAGCCTTCAGAAAATCAGCGGCCTCTGTATAATCCCAATGCGCACCACCCAGCGGCTCCGGTATGATATCGTCTACCAGGCCGAAATTTTTCATGTCGATCGAGGTCAGCCGGAGTTGCTCTGCAGCCACTTCCTTTTTCTCCCAGCTGCGCCAGAGGATCGTACTGCAGTTTTCCGGAGAGATCACCGTATACCATGAGTTTTCCAGCATACAGACCTTATCGCCTACTCCTATCCCCAGCGCGCCACCACTGGCACCTTCGCCGATGATCACACAGATCACAGGCACCCTGAGACGGATCATCTCATAAATATTTCTCGCAATGGCTTCGCCCTGGCCCCGCTCTTCTGCTTCCAGGCCCGGGAATGCACCTGGTGTATCGATCAGCGTAATAACAGGCTTGTTGAACTTTTCCGCCAGTTTCATCAGCCGGAGCGCTTTTCGGTAGCCTTCAGGATTGGCCATCCCGAAGTTGCGCATCTGGCGCATTTTTGTATTGCTGCCTTTCTGCTGGCCGATCACCATTACCGTCTGTCCTTCCAGCGAAGCAAATCCGCCCACCATCGCCTTATCGTCCTTCACATTCCGGTCGCCATGCAACTCCACAAAATGTGAGAATATTTTTTCTACATATTTTAATGTGTAGGGCCTGTCGGGATGCCGGCTCAACTGAACCCGTTGCCAGGGCGTAAGGTGTGAAGTGATCTCCTTTCGCTTTTCCAGGATGGCCCCTTCCAGCTTGCTGATGCTTTCGCTCATGTTGATCTTGCTCTTCTCCGCAGTCTGGTTCAGCTTTTCTATTTCCTCGTAGAGGGTTTTGATGGGCTGTTCGAATTCCAGGAACTGTCGGTTGGGGTATTGCGGCATAATCTTACAGCATTAAAGCGGTAAAATTACGGTATTTTCAAGTAAGGGTGCGGAAGCCGCGCCGGAAATACCGCTGGCTATTTTTTGCGCCGCGGAATGCGCAACGCGGAGGGATAGCAACGCAGGTAGATCTCAAAGGCCATCGGGTTTTTGCCATATAACGGCACCAGTGAAGGTTCAGGAAGATACCAGCTCAGTTGCGTTCCGGCTGCCGCAGTAAAATTGCCAAGACTGAATACGTCGTAGTTGATACCTGCCGTTGTTGCGCGGATGGAAAACAGGTCGGCCGCCCGTGGCAGGTTCATTTCTTCCGATGATTTCTGCACATATTCAAACCGTCCGTAAACAGCGGTCCTGTTCTGTCGCCAGGCCGCTTCGAGCAACACCGCATTCTCCGCGGGGAGGCCCGCTTCTTTATTTTGCCCCCACAACAGGGTGGCATCGAGGTGACCGTTGTGTAAGGCAGTACTGTACATGGCAGAAGCAATTGTTTTGCTGACATCCACTGAAGGATGCAGCGCTTCCGGGCTTTTTGTAAACGCATGCGAAACTTCGAATGCCCAGTTCTCCGTAGGGTTGAATGACAGCCGTGCACTCCAGGAATCGAATTTCGGCGGATCAAGGTTATACCGGTCTTCATCGGGTTCACGGCCCGTAAATGACGATCCCTCCAGTTTCCAGTCACCGGCCCGGAATCCTGCGGTAGCCACACCATAAGTAATATGTGTTCCGTCTGCCCAATGATGCGAGATGGGTGCGTTGGGATTGTCTAGCGCCGAAGGCCGGTGCATAAACGCCACGGGACCCAGCGCGGGCTCTCCCGGGTAACCCAGGTATACAAATACGTCCACCTGTTCAGACAGCGCCTGTGAATAACTTACAGAAATTTCGGAGAACAGATCATGCGGGTGCTGGCGGTCAACCAGCGGTATGCCGCCGGCGCTTTCGCCGGTCTGAAACAGAAGCGGGTAGCCTGTTTTCCCGGTAACAACCGCATCCAGTGAAAACATGGTGCTGAAATGAAACAGGCCATTCGCTCCAACATTGCGCTGCCCCATAAACATTACCCAGTCGGGCGCATCGAAGCGCGCGCCTCCCCGGGAACCCTGGTGGGAAAAATCCTGGTCGTCATACCGAAGGAACAGGTTGCCATGCAGCATATACATCCAGTGTGGCGTATGGAACATCTGCCCGTACATGGGCGACGCATCGGGAAGCCAGCCGGTGCCGGAACCATTGCGGCTCATCGGCAGGTGCAGGGAATAGACATTGCTCATGTTCATGCCCTTGTGCGCAGGCATGCTCATGGATGGCATCGTATCCCGATGGCCGCTCCCTGCCATTGTATCTCCCATGGTCATCCGTTGGCTGAACACGGTTATACAAAAGCAAGGAACGGTCACAGACAGGATCAGTTTTTTCATCCGGGATATTTTAAGACACCATGACATCGTCCGCCATGCGGGTGTTACCCTTTCTTCCTCTCATACTGGCAGCATTCGTCGAGTGCCTTATAGGCCTTGTCATCGCTGCGGTATTTCTCGGTGTCGTAACCCGCGGCAGCTATTTTTTGCTGGATCGCATCAACATTGATCCGGGAAGGATCATACACAACGGTCATTTTCTGCGTTTTCTGGTTCCAGCTGGCTTTTGCAACACCATCTACGGCAACGGCCTTTTCAATGTGTTTCTTGCACAATGAGCAATTTCCGCTTACGGCAAAAGTAGAAGTGCTGGCTTTCTGAGCATAAACGGCTACGGAAAGAAAAGAAAGAA
>Ga0206919_1168_pt1 | contig 15471 bp, 16 predicted proteins | sample Alteio_BWOrgHeat_67_FD_152962 | JGI IMG/M metagenome (GOLD analysis project Ga0206919, IMG submission 152962) | Enriched cells from forest soil in Barre Woods Harvard Forest LTER site, Petersham, Massachusetts, United States -... | ecosystem: Environmental > Terrestrial > Soil > Temperate forest >... | reverse complement strand
GCCGACAAATGGATTGGATGTCGAATCGACCCATCTCTTTTACGATCTTATCCTTGACCAGTCCAAACAGGGGACGACCGTCCTGTTTTCAACACATCTGATGTACCATGTGTCGAAGCTCTGTTCCCACGCCGTGATCATCAACGAGGGGACAATTGTGGCAAATGGATCATTGGATGAGCTCCGTTCATCCTTCAGACTGGAGAGTCTGGAAGAGATATTCCTCAAACTTACCGCTCGACCAGCGCAGAAATGAATGCCGAATTATCCAGATCAGCTTCCCCAGGGTTTTGGAGAACCGTGCTATTACTTCTTGGTAGCGCAAGGAAGCGGGCCATCGCTGGTGAAAAACGGAGGCTAAAATTACTGTTTCATCGCTCCGGAAAGAAATCAAAATGGTCCAGTCTAGCCTTGGTGGGAGTGATGATTTTCGCCATGGTAGGAGTTAACAGCGTCGCGGCGCTTGATCTCTTCTTTGCTGTTCGTTCAGGCTACCGCATGGAAGCCGAACTTGAAGGGAAAATAGCGGTGGACGGACGGTTCATACAAGCAGTGAAAAACATTGAATTGACAACGGGGTGGACATACTACTGGGCTGAAGAAACTCTTGAACCATGGTATTCTTGGCAGGCAGATATACTTGTCCGCACGCATGCAGGTACGAAAGAGGCCATTGAAAAAAGGCTTCGTTACGCAGTGCGTGCTCATGGAACACGGGATTTCGTCCAAGAGTGGGATCCAACCCATGTACTTGCTGCGCTTCCAAGAGCAGGAGCATTCCCTGCAATGCTCGGATCCATTGTGCTCCTTTGGTGGTGTCTGATGATGGTATGTCAGGGGGAAAGTCTTGCACTCGATCTTCAGCGTCGCAGGCATCCGGTGTGGGAGTGGTTATTTACTCATCCAGTGACGTCGAGTGCGGTTTTCACGGCAGAAATGCTGGCCCCAATCGCGGCTAATCCGATCTATTGCACGGCACCACTGTTTGTCGGTATTTCGTATAGTTTGGTCTATGGGATGGGGCATGGCATTGCAGCAGGGCTGACCATAGGCATCCCCATTACTGTTGCAACAGCCTGTTTGGGCAAGGCACTTGAAATCGGTATGATTCTTCGTTTTTCACCGCGCATACGCGGAGCGATCATCGGGATCATGAGTTTGATTGGCTATACAGCGATGATGATGTTTATTTTTGCTGTAAGCTCGATAGCCAACATGTCCGGGGCGGCAGGTAGGGTTCTCGAACCTCTCACTGCTCTCCCCTGGCCATGGTTGGGATTATTTCTTGGTCAATCGCATGGTTCCTTTTCCTTTCTAACGGGAATGTTTACCTGCTGGTGTGTGGCAGGAATTACGATGGCTGTTGCGATCGGGTTTGCCGTTTGGGGTGCGCAACTGGGACTCAGCGGCAGCTTCGGAAGAACGGATTCAACCCCTGCAAAGATCAAGGAAATACGTTTTGGGAAGGATCCTCTTTACCGCAAGGAGTTTCTCTGGTTCATCAGAGATCATAGTGCCGTTGTTCAAGCGATTCTGATTCCTCTGACTCTGGCCGGTTTTCAGCTATTTAATCTGCGCATACTTCTGAGTAAGGCTCATGGAGGATGGAATTACCTCGTTGGTGCAGGCATTATATTCGGAACCTACTTTCTCTGGGTTCTAGGCCCGAAATCGCTCTCCTCCGAGGGGGCTGCTCTTTGGATCCCCCTGACGTGGCCTCGAGGCATGGAGATTCTCTTGAAAGCAAAGGCAAGGTTTTGGTCACTGATTTCATTCGGAATCGTCTCGCTGGTTCTTCTCTACGCAGCATTTATCTTTCCTACCGAGTCGTGGAAGATTCTGCTAGTCGGAATCGGATGGTTTATTTTCGCCCGCAGTATGGCCGAAAAGACTGTTACACTTGTTTCAGTACCCTCCTCTTCCGGAGAACCGGAAAGGATTCCCCGGACTCGTCAGTGGGCTGTTGGACTAGGGATGCTGACATTTTCCATCGGGATATTGACCCAGCAATGGAACCTCGCAATCTTGGGGATTGTTTACTCCTATTTGACGTCTGCTGCCATGTGGCAGAATTTCCGGGCACGTTTGCCATTTTTATACGATCCATGGTCAGAGAAACTTCCTCCTCCTCCGACCCTGATGCATGCAATAGTCTCAATCAGTATTCTGATAGAAGGGGGTGCTGTTCTAAGTGCGATCGCAATCGCGATCTGGGGACGTGAAAATGGTATTGCAGCGGGGGTTGTGATCTTTGGCCTCTCCGCTGTCATGGTTTCCCTGGGGCTATCCAAGTTTCTGAGCGATCGTGGTGTTTCAGCTAGAGACATCTGGTGCTGGCCTAACTCCGGAAATTCGGGTGGGCAATTAAAGCCTTGGCAGTGTGGCGATGGAACAGGAACGGCCCGGTTCCTTTTCGTTTTGATGATTGGAGTAGCTGGTGGATTAATACTGGGACTGTTCGCGCACGGTTATTTCGCAATATTGCAGCACGTTCCATCCCTCGCCGAAATCATCCAAAAGGGCCAGGAGGAGATGGCAAAACTCCCGAACCTACGGACATCCTACACCATTTGTGCTGTGGGATTAGCTCCCTTTGCGGAGGAGTATCTTTTCCGGGGACTCCTGTTCAGAACCCTGGATCGCGAGTGGGGTGGTTGGAAGGCAGTCGTTGGTAGCGCAGTATTTTTTGCGATTATCCACCCCGTGCTTTCCTGGCTGCCAGTGGGACTTTTAGGTGTCACCAATGCCCTCCTGTTTAAGAATACCAGAAGGCTCGCACCAGCGGTCGTGCTTCACATGGTATACAATATCGTGATCTTGAGTTAACCACAAAGAACGCAAAGACAGGGTCCGTTCCTTGGGTTTAATTTTTTCGGGCTTTATACAACCTTTCGTCTCCCGCCTCCCAACTTTTCTTTCCAGACTTCTAATTTTTAACCCGAATTCCGAGATTAAACATGCTGAAGGTTCGTAACAGCTTGGAGCAGAAAACCATGAGGAGCGACGTCGTTGTATTAAAAGTTAATACTGCAAGGAGGACGAATGGTTTTCTGCCGAAGATCTTATGAAGATTCAGCATGGTTAATCTCGGATTTCGGGTTTAATTATCCCCGATATCCTCCTCCTGGACCCGGTTCATAAAGGGTGATGAATCCAGCCTTTGCGAGGTTTGTGAAATGACGATCACGAGCAAATACCCGCATTTGATGCAATTGTGCTAGAGTGGCGATAAGGGCGTCGGACCACGGAATTGTCAATCCCCTTGCCCTTGCTGCCCATTGAAAGTTGGCCGCCTTTTCCCAGAGAGACTCTTTCTGGACGAGGTAGGGAACCAAACTGAATAGGTTCGAAATCACGATCCGCTCTTTGCCCTGTGCCCCACCCAACACCTCAAGTTTGATGACTCCACAGTACGTGGCCTTCATCTCTTCAAGAAGATTTTCCATGGCCAAATTTGTGCGTAAATCGCCATCACGACGAAATAGCTCAATCCAGACAGAGGAATCGACCAGAACCATCTTATTTTTTCCGATAACTGACTTTGCGAGTTCTTTTCAGTGGGTTCTTAACTGAGGACGTCCCAGCAGGAAGATCCTCCCAGTGTTCGATCTGATCATTCGTGAGACTGTAATCGAGTGGATCCTCTCTCAAGGAGCGAACAATCTCGACCGCTTTCTTGCGATTCGTAAAAAGCTCGGCGGCCTTTGCCACGGCAGCACTCATTTTGGTCTCTCCCGTCAAGCGCATCACTTCCCGTACCAGGCGATCATCAATTTCAACGCTTATTCTCATAACATAAGTGTGAATCATTTTGAATCAAATACAATATAAAATGATTCATTTTGATGTTAATGTGGAGGGCGAATCTCCGTATGCGCCCATTTGTTAGGACATTGAGGGGGTATTTCAATTTTCAATTAGGAATGGGAACAGGCCCAATCCAATTAGGGCGCATACGGAGATTCGCCCTCCACTTTATTAGGCAATACCAACCCAAACAATTTGCGGGTAAAAACCGACTACTAACTCTTCGACTCGAGAACGATATACTTCAGCTTGGATCCGGGGGACTGGACACTGCGGGTGCGGACATCGGGATCGTCCTTGAATGCCTGGTGAATAGTCCAGCGCTCATAGGCGTTCATTGGGGGGAGTTGATCCGGTGTGCCGGTCCGTTTTACCCGGTTGGCTCGATCCCGAATACCATTGAGAAATTCCTGCTGCTCCTTTTGTCGATAGCCTTCCACATCAATAATCACGCGAGGGTAATGGGAAGGACTTCCCATCTCGCCCTGATCGGCGTGATTCATCAGACGATTGACCAAATATTGCAGATCTTCCAGAGTGTGGCCGTCACGGCCGATTAACCGTCCGGGGTCACGGGTGCGAATATTCAGAGCGGTATGTTCCTCCTGTTGGGTCTCCTCTAATTCAAAGACAAAACCCAGATGGCCGAGCATCAATTCCAGCAATTCCCGCGGTGAGAGATCTGAAGAGGTTTCGGACATAACTAAGACAGACTACCTGGTAGTTCGTTGAAAAACTAGTGTAAATCGCAAGGCTTGTGAGATTTTCTTCTGAGTTAGCAAAGATCAGAGTCGCTCCTCCATTACATGATTGAATACAGAGTAAGGGTGGCGTAGGAATAAGATATGCTCGAAAATGATGAATCCGTGAGCGCAGTCTCAGAAATTGCTGAGGAGCTCATCCGAGGCGAACGCTTGGTCAAGCAATACAATGGGCGTCGAGTTGTGAATGGAGTGGATGTCGCAGTCCATGCAGGTGAAATTGTCGGTCTGCTTGGTCCCAATGGAGCAGGAAAAACCACGACCTTTTACATGTTGGTGGGACTCGTCCCGCCAACGGACGGGCAGGTGTTCGTTCGAAATGAAGAGGTCACTGATATGCCAATCTATCGTCGCGCCCGTCGAGGGGTGGGCTATCTCCCTCAGGAGGAATCGATCTTTCGTAAGCTCACGGTGGAGGAAAACCTGATGGCTATTCTTGATTTTTTACCCATCTCTGAGGAGGAACGTGACAACCGCTGTGAAGAGCTGCTTTTGGATTTTGGCCTGACCCATATCCGGAAGAATGTCTCTCTCACCTTATCGGGTGGAGAGAAACGTCGATTGGCCATCGCTCGTGCCCTAGTTACCCAGCCTTCCATTCTATTACTAGATGAGCCATTTAGTGGAGTCGATCCTCTGGCGGTATTTGATTTACAACAGATTATTCTTACCCTGCGTCAACGACAGATGGGAATTCTGATTACTGATCACAGCGTCCGTGAAACCCTGGATGTGGTTGATCGAGCGTATCTGATCTGCGAAGGCCAAGTCATGAGTCAAGGAAGCAGCGAGTTCCTGATCAATGATCCAGTAACCCGGGAGCTTTATCTCGGCCCCCGGTTCAATCTATGACTCTAAAAGCTGCAGAGGATTTGTTATTAATTGAGAGTTGGGAGTTGAGAATTAGTAATTGGGAATTGGGAGGGGATAAATGCATTTTTCCCTGTCAAAAAGTGCCTCCCGTTTTTTCTGCCTAATATGCCTTCGATATTTTCGCAGGCTCCTACCATCATGTGGACCAGGCCAATCCCCAGTAAGTGGTTGGATGCCTGGTGTGAACGTCTGGCTTTCATTGATCCCACCCGCCTGACCGTGGTTGAAATACCAGGAAGTGCAACAACCCGTTTACAGGTCTATCCATCCAACCAGGCAACAGCGCAAAAACTACTCAAGCACTTTGGAGGGTCTCTCCGCAAAATTGCCCCCAAGGATTGGTTGCATCGTAGCCAGAATCGCGAGGCCATCCGAATCGGCACACGATTTATCCTGTCGAATAACTCCGATCAAGCGATTCAAATGAAAATTAAATATCCCAACAGGATCGTCCTCCATCTGCCAGCGGGACTGGCCTTTGGGACAGGCGACCATGCCACGACTTCAATGATTTTAAAGGCCATCAGCCTACTTCCTAACATGGATCAACAGACCGTTTTGGATATCGGAACGGGTAGCGGCGTACTGGCTCTAGCCTGCCGGGCGATGGGGTCCCCTTCAGTCGAGGCCTTTGATTATGATCCCATCTCAACTCGAACTGCTCGCGAAAATGAAAAGCTCAACTTCCCACATGGTAAAATCCGATGGACCACCCGTGATCTGTTCGATTGGAAACCTAAACTGTCCTACAACCTGATTACCGCAAACCTCTTCCTCGAAACGCTGGTCAATCATTCCAACAAAATCATCTCGGCTCTCACCTCAGGAGGACTTCTCTTCACCAGCGGCCTATTGATCTCACAAAAGGAGGAGGCTATCGTTGCGTTCAAAAAAACTGGGTTGAAACTTCTGACCACCCAAAAGCGAAATAAATGGATCATGCATACATGGAGGAAACGCTGACTTCAGATCCTCCTTGATGCCAGTATGCGTAATCTGCGTTTAATATTTGGTTTCAACAGACTCTTAGGACTTTTTACATTTTTTACGTAATTATTTGACAAATGTAAAATATTGAGAAACAATGAATGCTGGAAGAACTGCGTGAACATTAGAACCTTTATACTAGGTCTGTTTGCCATAGGCGCATGTGGGACAATTTCTCACACTCGTGCCGCCGACTCCAGCGATAGTGGGCAGACCGATGAGGTCAAATCTCAGTTTCAATGGAAGAAGAACATTGTTACAACATTTTTTTGGATTGGACAGGGATGCAGTTCTTACAGCGATACCACCAATAGATCCAGTGCTTGGGTTGTACCGTGGACGGAGAGCTATGGAGGTGTAGATGATCCACTCAGACGAGTGGGATTTCTTCCCCGAAAATTTGCGGCGACGGAGAATCCTTTTTATGTCGCTCTTCCCTTTAACGACGAGAAGTTTCCCGAACTAGCTGCAAAGTGGGTACCTTGGTACAAGGCGCCTCCGCGCGGCCAGAAATATGTGTCGCTTTGCCGGGGACGATGGATCGAAATTCGGAATCGGGATGGAAAAGTTTGTTATGCTCAGTGGGAGGATGTAGGCCCGATCAGCATTGATCATGCTTCCTATGTATTTGGCACGGATCGTCCACATGAATTCAATAAAGCCGGTTTAGATGTTTCTCCGGCTGTTCATGATTATCTTGAACTAGGTGGATTAGATTTAACCAATTGGCGTTTTGTTGAGGCCGAGGATGTTCCTTATGGACCTTGGCTACAATACAATGAGCAGGCCGTTATGCTCAGCAAGATCATTCAGCAAGAGAGACTCGCGGCGGAAAACTCCACCAAAAAGTCCGATTCTCGCTAGAGCGGCGACTTTAATAGCTGTCAACCAGGGAACGCGTTTCTATCGCCTTTTTAAGCTGAGCCTTCGTGAAGGGCTTTTCCATGCGCACCATAACTGTGCGAATCTCTCCCGGATAAAGATCGAAAAAGTTATCGTCTGCACGGTATGCGATGTTTGAGAAATGGAACTGCACTGCGTGCTGGTAAACTGGCGAAGTAAAGGCAAGTTTCAGCCGAGTGGCATCAACTGATTTTATATCCACCATGATCTTTCCCTTTGGTAGCGGCATATAACGAGGTGCAGTAAGAAACACCGTCTGACGGGAAACCTCACCCGAATCTGTTTCAAGGGAAACTCGAAGATAGAGGAACTGGGCACCGTATTCAGACATTTCCTTGGCGAAATCAAGTCGAAGCTGTCGAACTGATTGAACACAGTTTAGTTTGACCAATTTACTCCCTTTGCGAAGTCGGCCAGCAGTCAAATGTTCCAGAGACCAGCGCATGATAGCCCTGGTTGGTTTTTGGCCGTCATAAACGGAATAAAGATCAATGTAGCGAATGGTGCTTCTCAAAACATTGCACTTTTCGAGAGTCTCCTCTCCTAGGACATGAGCACTAATCAGCACGGGAGCGAAGAAGCGCCTAGCCTCATAGTGCAGTGCCTTCCAAGTCCCTCCAAATTCGATACTGCTCCAGGAGGCAACCGGCCAGCAATCGTTGAGTTGCCAGTAGAGAGCACCCATGGTCCGCGGCATTGAGCGGCGGAAGTGTTCCACCCCGACCTTCATGCAATAGGCCTGATTGAGTTGAGAAAGATAAGATATCGAAGGGAAGTCCTTTGGGAAGCGGTAGAGTCGGGAAACATAATCCATGATGATCTGGTTACCCGAGCTGTTCTTTTGATGATTCTCCATCTCCGGTCCATTGACATTGAAGTCCTTCGGATGGCAATACGTGGCAGCCACCTCCGGGGAGTTGTAGGACTGCATGCCGAACTCGGAGCAGAAGCGAAATTTCATCTTCTCATAAGTCTTCACCAACTTCCGGGCATGCCACACATCCCAAAAATGGCAATCGCCAGCCCTTTCATTATTGAACCCCTTCTCATACCCTTCCGGATTGTGCGGAGAGGCGGGCCAGTATGTCGTCACCCCATCAAAGTGTTCAACAGCCTCAGGTAAAATGCGGTAGAAAATATCCTCATACGCCTTCTTTCGTCTGGCGGTTTTGACAATCTCCTGCGGCATTTGCTCAAGCTCATTGTTGCCGCACCAGAGGGCCAACGAGGCGCGATGCGCCAGACGACGCACCTGATAAACTGCTTCAGCTCGAACTTGGCGAAGGAATTCCTTGTCCCCCGGATAAAGTGCACAGGCAAACATGAAGTCCTGCCATACTAGCAATCCCTTTTCATCGCAAAGATCATAGAAGACCTCCTTCTCGTAGACGTTACCTCCCCACACACGAATCATGTTCATGTTTGCTTCCACGGCCGAGGTAAGCAGGTTATCATACAGATCGCGGGAAGCTTCTGTAATAAAGGCGTGAGCGGGCACCCAATTTGCACCCTTTGCAAAAATTTTTCGGCCGTTCACAACAAATTGAAAGCTTTCACCAAACTTATCCTTGTGCCGATCGAGTATGATCGTCCGTAACCCAATCTGCTTTGTCCAATGGTCAAGAAGGTTTCCCGCCTCGTCGCGCAACTCAAGCGAGACCGTGTAGAGAGGATGCGCCCCAAGTCCGTTCGGCCACCAAAGAGCCGGGTTTTTGATCGTTGCCCGGTTCGCTTTGACCTCGGCCACAACCTTGCCATTGAGAGTTACTGTACCGGTAATCTGAAGGCCCACATCTCCCCGTTTGGCCAGTGTTGGATCGAAAAGAATCTCCACCTTGTTCTTGAAATGTTTCTGAACGATTCTCACCGACTCTATTCGGTTCACCGACCACGCCTCCAACCGAATCGGCAACCAGATGCCACACGTGGCAAAGCGCGGACCCCAATCCCAACCAAACGAGCATTGCTGCTTGCGTAAGAGTGAGCAGCCACCAACCGGGTCTATCCATTCTTGATAATGATCCTTATTGGCCGCCAAACGGGCGCGAATCGGTTTCATCGGACTGCCGAAAAAGATTTCCAGATGATTCTTTCCGGGGCGAAGAACATTGGAAATATCAATCCGATGAGCAAGGAACATGTTTTCAGAAGTGCCGATCAATCGTCCATTCAGTCGGACCTGAGCCACTGTATCGAGTCCCTCAGCCACTAATTCCACTACTTTTTCATGGAGGATATCGGAATCCGCATTGAACGTGCATCGATAATGCCAGTCCCTTTCTTCGATCCATTGAAGGTCGCCTTCGTTGCTTCCCCAGAATGGCTCCGCGATAAGCTTGTGCCGTAGGAGATCGGTATGGATGCATCCGGGAACAACTGCTTTCAACCATTTTTTGGATTTCGGTTCAAGAAACTGCCAAGAAGAGGAAAGCGGAAATGATCTGATCATAATTTTCAAAAAATAATTGTTCTTAGTTCCAGCTTCGCTGGTTTGGGGTATTCACCCTATATAACTGGACGAGGGTTTCAAGTACTGTATAAGGATTCAAAAGCTGATACGTTCCCCCAAGCTTTAGTACCACATGAAACAGGCGATCGACGAGGTGATCTTCGATGTGTTGCAGCGCCGTGAGGCTAAGCACGATGATGAGCTGCATGCCCAAGAACGACATGAACATACTAATCAGGAGTTTCAACATTTCTGCAACAGTTGCCTTCTCCCCTTACTCATAGAGACTCGCCAGGCGCTGCTGGCCCATCAAATTCCTGCCGAGGTCAAAGCCAATCCTCAGATCGGCTTCACCACCAGTAACGGCGTTGTCCTGGTCATCGCCACCCATGAGTACAATGGCACCAACCTCCTGAACTCCACTAATCGGGTTTTTATATTATTCGAACTCGATGTTGATGACATCTCCCTCGCGGTTCAGGTCGGTGGGAACAATATCATTCTCTCCAACTTTCCGGCCCAACATCTTCCCATTTCCAAAAATTCCTTGTCCGAAATTAAGCACACCATCAAAGAGGTCGTCCGAGAAGCGGTAACCGTTTTCTTTAAAGTGTGACAAAGGGGTGTGGAAATACGAGGGGAACTTTATGTTCAAGGGAGCAGGCAGTAGAATTTTCCCCTCCTTAATCTTCATCTTCTTGCTCTCCCGCTTGTTCATAGTTTTTTGATCGGTAGACCCTGATGGAGATTAAGTAGTAAGTGGGGGGAGGATGAGGGTGGGGTAAAACCCCATAGCGATGGTTTACTCACAGGGTATGGTCATGCCCATCACGACAACCATTATTGAAAAAGCCTCCTCTGCTTCCGTCACCCACTCATAGCCATCTTAATACTTCCACTAACAACCGCTGTCTAATTTGATGGCAAAATCAGAAAATAAAATGAAAAATACAATGCAAAATCTGAGCAGCCTCACCTTTTTAGGTGTGATCCTGTTCACTGCCAATATAACCCTCGCGCAGATGCCTGCGGATTCGAGCACTACTGCTACTACAACCGTTACAACTACCACATCCGATGGAACCATCAGTCAGTTCAGTCCGGATAGCATCGTTATTAAATCAACAACATCGGCTGATCCCCTCACTTATTCCTACACAAAAACCACGACTTACGTCGATCAAGAGGGAAATCCCGTTTCAATTCAAACGGTAAAATCGGGCGTGCCAGTCACTGTCTATTATGCCAAGGACGGGACGAAACTGGTAGCCACCAAAATTGTTGTGAGAAAAACAACGACGACAACAACTCCAGCTCAGTAATGTTCCCTGCAATAACATGATTAAACCTCTGTTGTGTGGGGGAGTGCAAATCACGACCCCCACGACTGAGATAATAAAACCGTATGAAAAAACTACTACTAATCGGTTTACTGGGTTCTCTTCTCGGGCTGTTATCCAATTGTGCCTCCGACGGATCTCAGACGAGTACCAGCACTACGACGACCGAACAGACAACTGTTGTTCGTCCTGTAATTCCTCCATCAGGTTCGTAAGCACGACCCACGAGAAATCTTAAAGAGAAGCCGTGTCAAAAAAGAAGAGGCCAATTAAAATTCGTGAGGCAACGCGGGATGACATCCCAGCGCTGTTGGAGCTCAATCGTGTCTCTTATCCTGGACTGCCCACCGATAACATTGTCTGGGGAGAAACACATTTACGTAGTCATTTGAGGATTTTTCCGCAGGGTCAGATGATTGCGGAAGTGAGCGGTAAAATTCTTGGAGCGGTATCCTCCCTGATTGTTGACTTAGGTCCAGATCCGCTTCGTCACCATACCTGGACGGGGATCACGGACAGTGGATATTTCACGAACCACAATCCAAATGCCGATACGCTTTATGGCGCGGATATATATGTGCATCCGGACTCGCGAGGCACGGGAATTGGAGCGGCACTTTACGAGGCAAGACGACAGTTATGCCGGCGTCTGAACAAGCGTCGAATCCTGGCGGGTGGTCGACTGTGGAACTACTTTGAACACGCTAAAGAGATGTCGCCGCAGGAGTATGCTTACCGTGTTGTTGCCAATGAATTTAAAGATCTGGTGTTGAGCTTTCAATTGCGCGAAGGCTTCGCCTTGCGCGGGGTCATGCCGAACTATTTGTCGGACCCAAAAAGTCACAACCACGCCAGCCTTATCGAATGGCTCAATCCGGATTACAAATCGGTCTCCACAGGCAGCCGCAAGGTCCGGGTTGCCTGTGTGCAATATCAGATGCGCAAGGTGAAGTCATTTGCCGATTTTGCCCGACAGATCACCTATTTCGTGGATGTCGCTGCAGACTATGAATCGGATTTCGTGCTCTTTCCTGAGCTGGTCACGGTTCAATTGCTATCGCAGACCCAAACACTCTCACCTCAGGAGGGAATGCGAAGGCTCTCCGAATATACAACCAAGTATGTTAATCTGGTCAGGGGTCTGGCCAAAAGATTTGGGTTGACGATCATCGCAGGCAGCCATCCTGTGCGCGAAAACAAACGTCTTTTCAACGTCAGCCATGTGTGTCTCCCGAACGGCCTGGTCGTACCTCAACCAAAACTTCACATCACACCGAACGAACGCAAATGGTGGAACATGAATGGCGGCAACACGTTGCAAGTCATTGATACGCCAACCTGTAAGATCGGCGTCCTGATCTGTTATGACATCGAGTTTCCCGAAGCGGCGCACTATCTGGCCGAACAGGGCGCAGAAATTATTTTCGTCCCCTTCTGCACCGACAACCGTCAGGGTTATCTGCGCGTGAGGTATTGTGCCCAAGCCCGCGCCATAGAAAATCACGTCTACGTTGCGTTGGCTGGCAACGTCGGAAATCTACCCGATGTTCCCAACATGGACATCCAGTATGGTCAGGCTTGTGTGCTCACACCGTCCGACTTTGCCTTCGCACGAGACGGTATCAAAGCCGAATCCGACTCGAATGAGGAAACGGTGCTTATCAGCGATATCGACCTAGACGATCTTCACGAAACCCGTAGTGGCGGAACGGTCACACCTCGTCTGGACCGCCGTCCAGATCTATTCAAAATCGTCGCCAGCTTCGCCAATGCAGAAATTAGGCATAAAGCAGGTGAAGGACCGCTGGGCGACCAGCCAAAATCACGGTCGTAAGGATTGTCCGATTGCCGTGTCAACATCGTCTGGTTTACCGTAAGGTCGAAGCTGGCATTGTGTATCTTCAGTTAAGATATCACTATAACGATCGTTGAATTGATTTCGCTCCTCCTCTTCCTCTTAATCCGGTTCCGTTTGAAAGGCCGTGGAGGATTATTAATTTCAGATTTCCATAATTCCGTGCTATGTCCATCCATGCCACTTCGCACGGATCTCTTTGCCTATGTTCTACCGGATGATCTGATCGCGGCTTACCCTCCTGAAGAAAGACTGGATGCGAGGCTGATGGTGATCAATCGAAAGTCTGGAAGTTGGACCCATGAACAGTTCCGAGACTTATCAAGGTTTCTCCAGCCGGACGACCTCCTCGTACTCAATAATACGAAGGTCATGCCGTCGTATATTGAATCGGCCGATGGACGATTGACCGCCTTGCTCCTAGAGGAGACCAGTCCTCGACATTGGACTGCCTTGGTTAAGCCTGGTAAACTGGCCAAGCCGGGACATCGGATCACATTCCAAAACCGGTCGACACGGCAAACAGTCGATGCCGAGGTACTTCAAACTTTGGAGGATGGCTCCCGTGTTTTTCGTTTTTACGGTGATTTCGATCTGGAAACATTTGGTGAGATGCCATTGCCTCCGTATATTCTTCAGCGACGGGAGGATCTGTTAGACTCTGAGGAGCTCAAACCACTGATCAATGATCGGGAACGGTATCAGACTGTCTATGCCTATAAGGGTGGATCGGTTGCGGCTCCGACAGCTGGTCTACATTTTACACCGGAATTTCTCAATCAATTCAAGCACACCTTTATAACACTTCACGTTGGGTTGGGGACATTTCGGCCTGTCAAAACCGAGTTCGTCCATGAACATGAGATGCATTCAGAACGATTCAGTATCCCTCCTGGTGTATCTGAAGTGGCTGAGTCCGCCGGACGGCTTGTTGCAGTGGGCACCACCAGTGCCCGAGTCCTGGAAAGCGTCAAGACTCTCAAACCGCATGGAGGGAAAACGAACATTTTTATTTATCCGCCATACGAATTCAAAAGGGTGCAGGCTCTTATCACAAACTTTCACCTCCCAAAATCGACCCTCCTCATGCTCGTCTCGAGCTTTGCCGGAACAGAGTTAATCCGTGAAGCCTATCGCGATGCAATTAAGGAACGCTACAGGTTTTTCAGCTACGGCGATGCGATGTTGATCCTGTAGTGGGTCCAATTCAAAAACGGGGAATTTTTCCCGCAGATTTCACCGATTTCCGCAGATTCTTTTCTGCTTTTTTGACAGAATGTTTGGACTGAAGAGCGTGTCGTTTCAAAGAGAGGTGGAAATCGGGTCTTTTACCGAGGCAAGCCGCTCGAGACGATCTACCGCGCCGATTTTATCTACCTCTCGAATGTCCTTCTGGAGACCAAGGCAATCCAAAAACTAACATCCGTTGAAGAATCCCAAGTGATCAATTATCTCAACGCAACTGGTCTTAGAAAGGCTTTACTGATTAACTTCGGCGCCCCCAGCCTCCAATACAAACGCATGGTCTTAAACAATGAGAATCCACGAAGAAAAGTCCTCCCAAAAGTCTCCGACACAAATAGACTGTCCTGAACAAAAAAAGAATCTGTGGAAACCGGCGAAATCTGCGGGTGAAAAACCTTCCTCTGCTTTGACACACTGTTTTTAGACTTTTAGATTCCCCGCTTTTCCGCTTTTCATCCCTTATTTCCCCTTCTTCGGAATCAATTTCTTGAAACGTCCCACCAAGCCTTCTGCCCAGGTGTGCATGGCTTTGGGATCTTTGGGGATGGGCTCAAGAGCTCCTCGCTCTCTCGCGAGAGTTAAAATGGCGGGATCGATGGAAATGGGGAGGACATTTTTCCATTGCGGAATGGGAATGCAGGCCGCGTACTCAGCGGTTGTCCCACGCTCGTTGGGGGCACCATCCCAGACAATCCAGGTGGGAGGGAATTTTTCACAAATCATTTTGGCCTTCGATGCGGAGCCTGCGATCTCAACACGGGCATGAGGAAATCCTTTCTCCAAAGAATCGCGTACGATCCGGGAAATCCGGCTATCGTCTTCTACCACCAAAATTGATAACTTGCTGAAAGGCATTAAGGCTGCTTAGACGTTATGGATTGAGTGCGAATTTGTCAATGCCCACTGAATATTCTTCACCTTTTCCTTCCGGGGTTGAAAATGCCGCTGTCCTGGACATGGTCATCCATGATCCCAGCCAGGACCGTGTCTCCCTGGTAATGATTGAAACCCGACCATGGGATGGAGGTGAGCAGCAACTTTTTCAAATACAGGAGAAAATCAATAGTTATCTCTCCTTTGTCCTCGATGGAGAGATGGCCGAGACCTACCCGAACCTCAGTGGAAAGCCGATTGGCCTGCGACTAGATTGTATAAGCTATCCCGACGATAAAACCATCGATTTTCTGGATGGCATCCAGCAGCAACTCGATAAGCAAGGGATATCCTTCCTTTTGCGAGTCATCGAAAAAG
>Ga0206919_1128_pt2 | contig 15489 bp, 13 predicted proteins | sample Alteio_BWOrgHeat_67_FD_152962 | JGI IMG/M metagenome (GOLD analysis project Ga0206919, IMG submission 152962) | Enriched cells from forest soil in Barre Woods Harvard Forest LTER site, Petersham, Massachusetts, United States -... | ecosystem: Environmental > Terrestrial > Soil > Temperate forest >... | reverse complement strand
GGTCCGCCACCAGCCTGGTTGCATTCTGTACGAACGGCAATATGCCACACTGAATGGATAGGGCAAGCTGAATAACGGTAAAAAGCGCTGAATTGTCGGTTATCAGTGCGAACGGTGCCACCGTCCAGCTTTTTTGGCTGCTTGCCCTGCCTGTTTCAACAATTGTTCCAAACTGCAGCACCGGAAAAGCCCTGGCTGCCGCGCGGCTAAAAAAACACCCCGTCGGCGACCGGCAGGGTGCAAATAAAGGGAGAACGATGGGTCTCGAACCCACGACCTACAGTGCCACAAACTGTCGCTCTAACCAACTGAGCTACGCCCTCCGTGATCGGCTGCAAAAGTAATAAATCCCGCTTGATTTTTATACACGATATTTTCATCGGGGGAACAGCCAACAATTTTCACCGGTCAGGAAGGTCGTTTGGGCGGCAAAGCGCGGCAGGCTTTTTGAATGATGAAATCACGCGCATCTCTGGCAGGTGTTCTATCTTTACCACTTATCAAAAACCTTTGTTAAGTCGATTTGTAGCAAAATATCCATCGGCCAATTACACTAATTTTGAAGATTGAGTATGCAAAAAATAGTTTACTTTATGAAGAGCACCAAAGGGTTGTTACTGGTTGCGATCGTTTTGTTCGCGAGCCTTTTTTTCGCGTTCACTAGCAACAGTCACCCCGTTAACCTGATCACCCAAAAACAAAAACTGTTGTCTGCCGTTGGACAATTGCTGGAAGAGCAGCACTATAGCCCCAAAGCGATCAACGATTCTTTTTCGAGACAGGTATTTAAAAAGTATCTCGGCGACCTGGACCCGGAGAAGACTCTGTTTATTCAATCTGATATCAACGAGCTCAGGAAATATGAGACCACACTCGATGACGAGATACACGGCGCCGATATCAAATTCGTCCCGGCCGTCAATCCCATCTATGAGAAGCGCACAAATGAAGTAATGGCGCTCTATAAAGAGATTCTTTCGAAACCATTCGATTTCACCACGAACGAGACCATCGTTACCGATCCGGAAAAAATGAACTACCCTGCAAACGAAGCCGAACTCAGGGATCGCTGGAGAAAAAAACTCAAATACTTCACACTGGAGCGGTATGTGCAGCTGACAGACGAGCGCGATAAGGCCAAGGAAGGAGACAGCATCAAGCTGAAGACGAATGCACAATTTGAGAAGCAGGCGCGCGAAGCAACGCTCAAGACCCTGAACAGGTATTACGATCACATCAAAGCCACCGAAACGGATGATGAGCGTTTTGATCTTTATATCAATACCATCACCAACCTGATGGACCCCCATTCGGATTATTTCCCCCCGGTAGAAAAACGCGCATTTGATGAGATGATGAGCGGGCGATTTTACGGGATCGGCGCCCAGCTTGCCGAACAGGCCGGTGTGATCAAGATCGCAAGCATAGTGCCCGGCGGGCCTGCCTGGAAAAGCGGGGAGATAGTTACCAACGATATCATACTCAAAGTGGCACAGGGGCAGCAGACCCCCGTTGATATCAGCGGTTTTGAAACGCAGGACGCGGTGAAACTGATCCGTGGCGACAAGGGCACCGAAGTAAAGCTGACCATCAAGAAGCAGGATGGCACCATCAAGGTCATCTCTCTCATCCGTGAGAAGATCGAGCAGGATGAAGCATTCGCCCGCAGCGCCATCATCAAGAACGGGAACGACAAAATAGGATATATCTGGCTCTCCGATTTCTACGCCAACTTCGAGGAAGTGAATGGTCACCGTTGCTCACAGGATGTGGCACAGGAGATCAATAAACTGAAGGCCGAGGATGTAAAAGGTATCGTGCTCGACATCCGTACCAATGGCGGCGGATCCCTGTATGAAGTGGTGCAGATGGTAGGCTTGTTTATCGGGCAGGGCCCGATTGTTCAGGTAAGGGATAAAGATGGAAAATCCACCGTATTGAGTGACCGTGATAATTCCGTTCTCTACGATGGACCCCTGGCCGTAATGGTCAATGAAGGCAGTGCCTCCGCCAGCGAAATTTTTGCTGCTGCGATCCAGGACTATAAAAGAGGCGTGATCGTGGGGAGCAGTTCTACCTACGGCAAAGGCACGGTGCAGAAAACAGTACCGCTGGGGCGGCCAACTGACATGTTCTCCGGTAAAACGGAGTACGGCGCCGTAAAGCTTACGTTTCAGAAATTCTACCGCGTCAATGGCGGATCTACCCAGCTGAAAGGCGTTACCCCCGATATCATCCTCCCCGACGAGTATGAATACCTGAAGATCCGCGAGAAAGACAACCCCTCTGCACTTCCCTGGGATGAGATCGGCAAGTCTCCCTTCCAGCCATGGCAGGGTAAATTTGATTACAATTCTTTTGTGAAGAAAGAGAATGACCAGGTAAGCCGGAATACGGTATTTAACCAGATCAAGACCAATACCGAATGGATCGGCAAGAACATCGACAATCCCGTAAGCCTGAACCTGGATAAGTACAAGGAACAGCAGAAACAGTTGCGGACCATAGGCACTGAAACCAATAACCTGATCAAATTGTCAACCGATCTTGATGCACAGGTGCCCGAGCCCGACAAAGACAAATTCTACAATAACCCTGATAAGGCAAAAGGAGACAGGTACCAGGCCTGGCTGAAGAATGTAAAGAAAGACGCCTATATCGACCAGACACTGAAGATCGTGAGTGATATGATCGCGGCGCCGGCAATGCCCACAGCGAGTAAATAACCGCCATTTTTTTATAGAAACGCGTAAACCTGCAAAGGCCTTGCGCGTTTTTTTTGGACTTATGAGGTCGGGTAACCTCATAGGTTGTACCCACATGCTACAAATCCCGTCGCGCTTCCAGCCGCCTCGCAGGGTTGCCCGCATAAACACCCGGCTCCGTAATGTCGGTGGTAACGACCGCACCCGCTCCGATGACCACATGATCGCAAATGCTCACGGGAAGGATCGTTGCATTGCTTCCGATCGATACATGCTGCCCGATCCGGGTGGCCTTCCACAACGATGGATCATGCCGCGCAGGACCACCCCCTGAAAATGTATCATTGATAAACATGACGCCATGCCCTATAAAACAATGATCGCCGATGGTCACGCCCGTGCATACAAAACTGTGGGACTGTATCCGGCAGTCGGCGCCGATTACCGCATCTTGCTGGATCTCTGTAAAGGGCCCTACAAAACTGCGATCGCCGATCCTGCACCCGTAGAGATTGCATGGTTCAACGATCTTTACCCCTTCCCCAAAATCAACATCGCGGATGCCCGCGGCAGATGAAGTGTATGACATCAGTGGTTGTTTGTAATCGTTAGAATACTGTGGTGGATCAGTTCGATCGTTTCGATGGTCTTGATGGCATCGCGTCCATTGCCGGCTGTGGTCACATCCTGCTCCAGCTCCCATATCATCGATGTATATACCTTGTCGTGATTGCTCATAGACCCGGTATACGTTCCATAGTCGTTCGGGGCATTGCCGGGCGGCAGGTTTTCGATAGCGTATCCATCGATCGACTGATACTCCAGTGTATTCAGGTAAGCGCCCCCGATCTTTACGGTTCCTTTTTCCGCCAGTATCGCCAGGGATCCCTCACTGTTTCCGCCGTGGCTATTGGTGCTGTAATGTATGCCGCCAATGGCGCCCCCGGCAAATACAAGCGATACCACGCCCGTGTCAGCAAATTCCGTCATGCCCTGGTGTGCAAGGTTGGCAGTAAAACCGCATACCCGCTCAACATCCCCCGCCATCCAGCAGAGCAGGTCGATAAAGTGACTGAACTGTGTAAAAAGGATTCCGCCATCCATATCCTTTGAACCATGCCAGCTATTGTGATAGTAAGCCGCATTGCGCTGCCAGAAACAATTTAATTGTATGCTGAGTATCTTTCCGAGCCTGCCCTCATCCAGCGCACGTTTGACCGCTAATACGGGCGGGTTGAAGCGGTTTTGCTTTACCACGTACAAGGCTTTGTTCGCAATTGTTGCGGCTTCCATCATTCTCCTGGCATCGGTTACGCGGAGAGACATGGGTTTTTCCACCAGCACGTGACAACCCGACTGCAGCGCCAGTATGCTTTGTTCAGCGTGCAGCCCGTTGGGGGTGCAGATCACGATGATATCGGGGTGTTGAGCAGCAAGCAAATCCACGATGGAAGCATAGGCTGCGCAATCATATTGTTCCGCCAGTTCCTTCATTCTCCCCGGAACAATATCGCAAACCGCCACCAGTTGGCCATGTGCTGCTATGAGCGCTGCATGGCGCCTGCCGATATTACCACAACCAATGAGTGCAAAGCGGAACATGATCAAAAGTACGCAGGAATGCCGCTCGTCGGTGATACGGGTTGTTCCGGCTACTCCGGATAGAACCCAGTTGTTCGTGAGTGGATAACAAAGTCATAAGATCAGATGGAGACCGGCTTGCAGCCGCAGATTCATGGTTCATCATTTCGCCGGACATCCGACAGATATTCCGCCGTAAACCCGCGGCAGTATTCTTTCACCTGGTCGCGCACCAGCCGGAACTGTTCCATGATCTCTTTTTCTGTGCCCGCCGCCTGTGCCGGATCCGGAAAATTTTCATGAAACTTTTTTGCCTTTCCCGGAAAAAAGGGACAGCGTTCCCGTGCATTGTCGCAGACCGTGATCACGTAGTCAAAATCAATATCCCGGTATTCATTTACGTTATTGGAGGTCTGCGATGAAATATCGATTCCATCTTCCTGCATCACCTTCACGGCACGCGGGTTCAGGCCATGCACTTCAACGCCGGCACTAAAGACCTCCGTGTTTCCACCGGCAAAATGCCGCAGGTAGCCTTCTGCTATCTGGCTGCGGCAGCTGTTCCCGGTACACAATACAAGTATTTTTTTCATGGTATTTTCAAGGGAACGTCAGAAAATGTTGACTGTTGTTGATTCGGCTGAAAGATGAGGCGCGCATCCTTTTATGCAACCCCAAAAATACCATTCACCAATTTCCGGGCATTGGCATCATTGTCATACACTTCCGTGCGGATCCTCCTGCGGGCATCGGCTTCTGCCTTGCTGAACGGCACCGGGTACAGGGCTGTGATCTTTTCACGGAAGGCTTCAGGGGTCTCCGCGATATGACAAACAGGTTCCAGGCAACTGCCTGCAACCGTTGCGGCATTGGTGATGCAGTGCCGCCCGTGAAAAAGTGAATGCAATAATTTCAGTTTAATACCTGCACTGCTCATCGACGGGATCACATGGATATGCGCTTTGGCGATCATGTCATTCATTTCTGCTTCCGAGGGATTGGCCACGAGACAGGCATGGGGGTATTTTTTTGCCATCGCTTTGAGGCGGCGCGAAGGATTCTTGCCAGCTATAACGAACGGGAATGCGAGCTCATGAAATACACGTGTTAACAGCCATGCAACCGCTTCTTCGTTGGACGAAACGCTCAGGTCACCATGATACAGACAGAAGCTGCCCGTACTGCCCGCGGAAGGAACACGCCAGCTTTCGGGCAGGAAAGGAGCCAGCCAGGAAACTGTTTTGCAACCGAACTGATCGCGATACAACTCCGCATCTTTTTCTGTTACAGCCCAGCACCAGTCAGCCGTATGGCACATTTTTTTTTCATAGGGATACAGCAGCCGGCTTTCACGGCGGTAAAACCATTTTTTGAAAATATTGTGTTCCGACCGTTCGAGCTGTGCGTAATAATCGTATTCTGCGTTGTGCAGGCGTACCTGGCGAACCCTCCCGGCAAAACGTGCATCAGACAGCAGGCCCGTGCAATGCACGCCTTCCATAAGGATCGGATAGGCATCCTGTAACAACCGGTCTTCCAGCGCCTGGTTTCGCCTGGTGGCAACGATATAAGGAGTATTTTTTTGGAGGCCTTTGTAAAAGGGCAGGCGCGGATAATAGTCTACCGTGCTGCAGAGCGTATGGAGAACGTCTTGCTTGGGGCGATCATATTCGAAGCAATGGTAGTGTATCAGGATGCCCGCCTGCTGCAGCGGTTTCAGCTTATGGAATGGGTCAATCAGTCCTCCATGGTCCGGCGGGTAGGGGATATTGAATGAAATGATATGCAGGTGTTGCTCCAATTTTTCTTATTTCGGTTTGCGGCCGCTAAAAATATCGTCGTAAAACGCAAGCAGTTTTTCCTTTTCGGCATTCCAGTTAAATACCTGAGCGGCAGAACTGCAGTTCGCTCTCAATGTATTGTATAAAACAGAATCCCGGAGTAATTTGTTCATTGCCGTGGCAAGCGTTTCCACACTGGTATCTTCTACCAGCAACGCAACAGGATGCGCCGAGTTGATCAATGCGTATTCGGGATAGTCACAACATATCTGCGGAATACCTGCCATGATGTAATCAAAAAATTTATTGGACAGCGAAAGGTACTGGTTCAGTCCCGTACGTTCGAACAATGTGATGCCGAACAGCGCAGACGGCGTGATCTGCCGCAGGCGCGGGGGCGGAACCGCCCCCGGAAGCAACACGCGCTCTTCCAGGTGATATTTCCTGATGAGGTCCCGTGCCTGTTCAGAAAAATTGCCCTCACCATAGATCATGAGGGTCGCTTCCACATATTTCATCGCCGGTATCAGTGTTTCAAAGCATCTTCCTTCATTCACGGCCCCCTGGCAAATGATAAACGGCTGCACGGGCATGTGCAAACGATTGCGCGTGTCCGGGCCCGTCATTACGGGCAGGTTCCGGATCACGTTGTATGAGACACCATAGCGGTTGCGAAGTTCATCGCGGATGGCGGCGTTCACGGTATATCCATCCGGGAATTGCGGAACGAGTCGTTGTGCCAGTCCCTCCCAGAAACGGTGGATCGCGGGCCGCGAAATCACTTCTGCCTGTTCTGTGAAGAGCTCGTGGGCATCATATACCCTTTTTTTCCTGCGGAGGACAGTCGCGAGATAAACGGGTAAGATCGTATCGAGGTCAATCGCACAAACGAGCTCCGCAGGCTGGAACAGCAGGAAGAAAAAAAGGCGGATGTTGTACTCGGCATAGAACAGGAACCCTTTCTCGCTGAAGCAGAACAGTCGCTTTTGAACGTATTCGGCATTCGCAATAGCAGGGGAGGTCCTTTTTTTGCGGCCAACCAGGCAGACCTCGTACCCCTGCGTGGCCAGCGAGGAGCAGATCCGCTGCATCCGCTGATCGTAAATGAGGTCATTCGTAACGGTAAAAACGATCCGGGGCAAAAGACTAAAATTTGAATATGCAGAAAGGCCTGTACGGCCAAAATTGGGGGATTTTGCGGCTTTTTGGTGTTTTGACCACCAAAAACCACCCTTTGCAGACAACCGCGGGCAGGTACTCGCGGTTTTTGCCCGGCCGCTGGCCTTTTCGTCCAAAAAATCCCTACCTTTGCACGCAGAAATAAAAAGACGCAATAAAAAGAAAAAAGCGATGTCATTAACAAAAGAAAAAAAATCAGGGATCTTTACTGAATTCGGTGGAAAAGCCACCAACACAGGCTCTATTGAAGGCCAGGTTGCCTTACTCACGGAGCGCATTTCCCATATCAGCCAGCATCTTCAGGCCAACAAAAAAGACTTTTCAACGCACCGGGGGCTGATGCAACTGGTAGGGCAGCGTAAGAGGCTGCTTACCTATATGCAGAAGCATAATCTCACCGGTTACCGTTCCCTCATCGAAAAGCTGGGTCTCAGAAAATAATAACAATCATCGCTATACAGGCTTTTCCCAACTGGCTTATTTTACACGGTTGGGATTAGTTTTTTGTAGCAGTGCTGTTTAACCCCTTATTAATCAAGATGAATGCCCCGGAGCGGGCAGACCCATCTACAACCACGATCCATATGTTAACACAACCAATCAGCGTAACCTTTGATATAGGCGGCGGCAGGGAAGTAACTGTTGAAACCGGCAAGCTTGCCCGCCAGGCCGATGGCGCCGTTACCGTGCGCCAGGGCAATTGCATCATCCTTGCTACTGTTGTCGCCAACCGCGAGCCACGTGAAGGCCAGGACTTCTTCCCCCTCAGCGTAGACTACCAGGAAAAATTTGCTTCCGCCGGGCGCATACCCGGTTCTTTCTTTAAACGCGAGGCGCGCCTGAACGATTATGAAATACTTACCAGCCGTTTGATAGACAGGGCGCTTCGCCCCCTGTTCCCTGAAGACTATCTCTGCGATGTGCAGGTACTCATCAGCCTGATCTCCAGCGATGGCGAAATTCTGCCCGATTCACTGGCCTGCCTGGCCGCTTCCGCAGCGCTGGCAGTATCAGACATCCCCATTAAGGAGATCATCTCCGAAGTCAGGATCGCCCGCGTGGAAGGCGAATTCCTGATCAACCCTACCCGAAGCGAACTGGAAAATTCCGATATGGAATTTATGATCGCAGCCACTTCCAAGAACCTGATGATGGTAGAAGGTGAAGCAGACGAATGCGCCGAGGAAGACCTCGTAAAAGCACTCGGTATGGCGCACGAAGCGATCCGCCTGCAGATCAGGGCCCAGGAACAGCTCCGCGATAAAGTGGGTATGAAGAGCAAGCGCGATTACAAAAAACCTGAGCAGGATGAAACCGTCCGTGAAAAAGTGAACGCCTTTGCAAAAGACAGGGTATACGAAATTTCCAAATCGGCGCTTTCCAAATACGACCGTACCGAAGCCTACAGCCAACTGAAAGAAGAAATCATTGCCAGCCTGGGAGAACAAGTGACCGACGTTCAGAAAAAGCTGGCAAAAAAATATTATGAAGACCTGAAATGGGAAGTGGTGCGCAATATGATGCTGGACGACCGTACCCGCCTCGACGGACGCCGTCTCGATGAAGTGCGCCCGCTGAGCATGGAGATCGAACCACTGCCCGCGCCGCACGGCTCCGCCCTTTTTACGAGGGGAGAAACACAGTCGCTTACCACCGTTACACTGGGCACCGCACTGGACCAGTTGCTCGTGGAAAGCGCAGCCAAATCCGACTATTCCAAATTCATCCTCCATTATAATTTCCCTCCTTTCTCTACAGGTGAGGTGAAGATGATGCGCGGACCCGGCAGGAGGGAAGTGGGTCATGGTAACCTGGCTATGCGAAGCCTGAAAAAGATGATGCCGGGCGGTGAATATGCCTACACCACACGTATCGTGAGCGATATCCTTGAATCAAATGGTTCCTCTTCCATGGCTACCGTTTGCGCAGGATCACTGGCTTTGATGGATGCGGGCGTACCGCTGAAGAAACACGTTAGTGGCGTTGCCATGGGATTGATCACACGGGAAGATGGAAATTACGCCATCCTTACCGATATCCTTGGCGATGAAGATCACCTGGGCGATATGGATTTTAAAGTGACGGGCACCCGCGATGGTATCTGCGGCGTGCAGATGGATATCAAGGTAGATGGATTGAGCATGGAAGTAATGCGCAAAGCGCTGGCACAGGCCCGCGACGGACGCCTGCACATCCTCGATGCCATGTACGAATGTATGCCTGAACCTCGCCCGGAAGTGAAACCGCATACACCGAGGATGGTGAAACTGTTCATCGACAAGGAATATATCGGTGCAGTGATCGGGCCAGGTGGTAAGGTGATCCAGGAAATGCAGCGTGTGACCGGCGCCACCATCAATATCGAAGAAGTAGACAACCAGGGCGAAGTGAGTATCTTCTCGGCCGACAAGGAAGGGCTGGAGAAAGCAGTGGCCTGGATAAAGGGGCTCGTGGAAGTGCCGGAAGTAGGTACTGTTTACGAAGCCACTGTAAAAGGGATCAAGGAGTTCGGAGCCTTTGTTGAGTTCCTGCCAAAGAAAGAAGGACTGCTTCATATCAGTGAAGTGAGCTGGAAACGCCTCGACACGATGGAAGGAGTACTGAAGGAAGGAGATAAGATCAAGGTGAAATTGCTGGATGTGGATCCCCGCACGGGAAAATTCAAGCTCAGCCGGAAAGTGCTGATGCCAAAGCCTGAGGGTATGACGGAAGACAATGAACGTCCGCAACGCAGTGACCGTGGAGACAGGGGAGACCGCAATGACCGTGGCGACCGTGGTCGGGGCGGCGGCGGTGGAGGTTATCGCAATGATCGCGGCGGAGACAGGGGTGGAGACCGTGACAGAAGGGGAGGTGACCGCGACAGGGGACCGCGGCCTGAACGCCAGGACCGCAATGATAATGGCGGAAACAGTGAGGGCAACAGCGAACGCCCTGCAGCAGCGCCGCCATCCGAACCGGCAGGAGAATAAAGAATCTCATCTTATAACATACCGATCCCGCCACGCAGTGGCGGGATTATTTTTTATTATGGATCATATCGAAATCAGCATCGTTTGCGGAGAGGGTTTGCTGCGCGACCAGTTGGTGGCGGAACTTTCCGATCTTGGTTTCCAGGGATTTGAAGAGACCGATGAACTGTTGAAGGCTTATGTCGATGCCAGCCAATTGAATGAGGAAGCCTGTAAGGAATTGTGTGCGGAACATGGCGTTGGGTATACAAAGTCGCTGATCGGTGAAACCAATTGGAACGATGTATGGGAATCGGGTTTTCAGCCGCTGGTGGTAACGGATCCGCAAACCGGCCTGCCCTGGGCCGGCGTGCGCGCATCTTTTCATCCGCCAATGACGGGGGTGGAACAGGAACTGCTGATTACGCCGAAAATGAGCTTCGGCACCGGGCATCACGCCACCACGTACATGATGATGCAACTGATGAAAGAGCTGCCGCTGAAAGGCGCACAGGTACTGGATTTTGGCACCGGTACGGGCATACTCGCCATACTCGCGGAAAAACTGGGCGCGGCGAAAGTAACAGCCGCTGACTACGACGACTGGTGCATAGAAAATACGCGCGAGAACCTGCAGGAGAACCGATGTTGCAATATCGAAGTGATAAAAACCGATACCTGTTCTTTTGGGCGGCGCTTCGATATCCTGCTGGCGAATGTCAACCGGAATATCATCCTCGACCAGATGACCGGTATCGTGGATTCCGTTGCTGCAGGAACACAGGTGCTGCTGAGTGGATTGTTGCAGGAAGATGAGCAGGAAATCGTGCAATTATGTACCGCGAACGGTTGGAAAATTGTTAAGACACTGCTAAAGGATGGATGGATAGCGTTGTGGTTCAATGTATAAGGATGTGAAAATTGATTCAGAAGGATGATCTATTTTCACCGGATTGTTTATCTTTGCCGTCCCAAACTTCAACTATACCATGAACGAGGTACTCCTCATTGTATTGGCGTATTTAATTGGCTCCATACCCACCTCGGTATGGGTGAGCCGGGGCTTTTTCGGGATCGATATCCGTGAATATGGCAGCGGCAATGCCGGCGCCACCAACACTTTCCGCGTGCTGGGCAGCCGCTGGGGTACATTCGTGATGGTCGTAGATGTGATGAAAGGAGTGCTGGCCACCTCGTTGTATGTACTTCTTCCTTTTTATGCAGAGCCGGGTCTTCACCGTACCAATTTCATGCTGGGTCTCGGGCTCGCGTCCGTTGTTGGCCATGTATTCCCCGTTTGGGCAGATTTCAAGGGTGGCAAGGGCGTAGCAACACTTTTTGGTATGGCACTCGCCATGCAGCCCGTTGTTGCAGCCTGTTGTGTTGGCGTATTCCTGCTGGCCTTGTACCTTACCCGGTTTGTATCGCTCAGCTCTATGCTCGCCGGCATTTCCTTTATGGTCTTTATTCTTTTTATCTTCAACGAGCACGAAACTTATTATCGCATTTTTGCAGTTATCGTGGCATTGATGATCGTTCTTACACACCAGAAAAACATCACCCGCATACTGAAGGGCACCGAAAGCAAAGTGCCAATTCTGAAGTACCGCGATCGCCGCCGCCAACGCCGGCAGGATTCCTGATCCGCACATTTTCCGCACCTGTTCATTGCACCCCATTTCTCTCAAACCTCTTGCCAGGCAAACGTTTGCGCCGAACCTTTATTTGTAATTAGTTGCTGAATTATTGCGAAGTCTCCTTAATATGGGTTAACTTCGCAGTCCCGATTTTACGTCACCTAAATAGTGTAGGAATGTCGAACCAGAGCCTGTTTGAGAAGCTTCAGCTGAAAGACGATAAAAACCTGTTGATACAAGGTCTTCCGTCATCCATAGAAAAACAGTTTGCAAAATTATCCTACGCCAAGAGCGTAACGCCACTCCTCCGGAGCCGGAAAGTGGACTTTGCGCTGGTATTCGCTGTGAACCAGAACCAGCTCAATTCCGTGCTCACAGACATCTTCTCCGCCCTGCATGAGAACAGCAAACTCTGGGTTGCCTATCCCAAACAGACCAGCAAGATCGTAAGCGATCTGACCCGCGAGGGCAGCTGGGATATCCTAAGCGATAACTCGTACGAAGAGATCAGCACCGTAACGCTCGATCACGTATGGAGCGCCATGCGTTTCCGCAAGGTTGAAAACGTGCCCAGCCTCCTCAAGGTGAAAACGCAGCGCATAAAAGAATCAGTGTAGTCAGTATTGTTTTATCAGGAAGAACCGCAGATCATTTCAGGATCACGGTGCCGAGTTGCCGCGTCAGTTCCTTTTCCATTTCTTTCAGGTGCATGTGTATTTCCATCAGCTGTACCTGCTTGTCTGGCGGTGCATGTTCCAGGTCCCGCTGGTTCTCGTCAAACATACGCTTGATCTTTCTCAGCTTGAAATAGTTCACGCTCATCAGTACGTCTTCGTGCGAGGTGTCGCGGCCCGCAATATTCAATCCCTCGATCTTCTGGTCCCAGTTCGGACTCAGCTCAAACTGTGTTACGGTAATATTCACCACCAGGTTGCGTACCTGTTCATCTTCCTGGTACAGGAACGATTTTGAATCGGGCTCCATGCCTTTTGCATATTGTTCCCGGTAGGTGTGGTACAGGCTTTCCAGCGCGGGGTTGTTGAACTGGAACTGCTCCAGTTCTTCGAAGATATAGTCAGCCACGGTGCGTTGCTCATCCCAGGTCTTCAACCCGTATTCTAGCAGTACGCGCAGCACATTTCTTTCATAGGGCTCATCCTGGTTCAGCAGCAGCAGGTTGTCTATCGAAGTATCGGGCGACTGTACCACCTGTTCCTGGAGCCAGGCAGCTTCTTCAAAAGGAAGTTTTTTGTTCCTGCCTGCATTCTCTTCTTTGGAGATCTTATCGCGCCGGAACTTGTTCACCAGGTTGGTGAGGCCGCCTTCATCGATCTTCATCAGTGCGGCGGACTGCCGGATATATTCCTGCTGTCGCGTGAAGTCTTCGGCACGGTTGATCTTGCTGATGGTTTCCGCCACCTGGTTCACTACCTCGTTTTTCCTGGTAAGATCTCCACCTGCCTCACGCAGCATTACCTCCAGCTGGAACAGGATAAAGTCTTTTTTGCTGGCTGCAACGAATTCGCGAAATGCCGTCGCACCCACTTTGTTCACGTAGCTGTCGGGGTCCTCATTGCCCGGGATCAGAACGAGCTTAACATCAAGACCCTCTTCCAGCGCCATGTCGAGCCCGCGGAGCGCGGCCTTCACGCCGGCCGCATCGCCATCGTAAATAATAGTGAGGTGATTGGTGTATTTTTTAATGATGCGAAGCTGGTCCGTAGTGAGCGAGGTGCCGCCGCTGGCCACCACGTTTTCAATGCCCGCCTGGTGCAGGCTGATCACATCGGTATAGCCTTCCACCAGCAGGCATTCATCTGCCTTGTCGATGGCAAGCCGCGCAAAGTAGGAGCCATACAGCACTTTGCTTTTGCTGTACAGTTCATTTTCCGGGGTGTTGATGTATTTGGGTGCCTTGTCTGCTTTCCCGATCACGCGCGCGCCAAAGCCGATGATTTTGCCGGTGTTGTTGTGTATGGGAAAGATGATGCGCCCGCGGTAGTTGTCTATGAGGTCCGTTTCGTTGCGGATCGCTACCAACCCTGTCTTCGGGAGCAGATCTTTATTGAACTGGTTCTGCAACAGCGCCCGTGCGAGTTCGTCGCGGCCGGAGGGATTGTAGCCCAGCTGAAATTTGTGAATGATGTCTTCGCGAAATCCCCTTTCTTTCAGGTAGGAGAGCGCTACCGTTTGTCCTTCGGAGTGTTCAAAAAGATGTTCCGAAAAAAAGCCGGCGGCAAAATGGTTGATGGCATACAGGCTTTCAGCGGCTTGCTGCTGGATCTTTTGTTCCGGGGTGGATTCGGTCTCTTCCACTTCCACATTGTAGCGGTTGGCCAGCCAGCGCAGCGCCTCAACATAACTGAGCTTATCATGCTCCATCAAAAAGGTAATGGTGTTACCGCTCTTGCCACAGCCAAAGCATTTGTAGAGTTCCTTGGCGGGCGACACAGTGAAGGAAGGGGTCTTCTCGTTATGGAACGGGCAGAGCCCGAGATAGTTGGCACCGCGTTTTTTGAGCTTGACCTGTTCGCCGATCACATCGATAATATCGATCCTGCTTTTGATCTGTTCTATCGTATGCGGGGTAATCATTGGACCGGCGAAGATACTGCGATTGGAAATCATTGCCGCCGGCCGTGCGGAGTAATGAAAGATTTAATTATGTTTGATAATGTGATCCCGGCAGCGGGCCTGTTCCGATGCGGTTATTCTTTGGGAAACAGGAAGTTGCGGCAACCAAAATCGTCACCTATACTGTGTAACATGCTGAAACGAGAACGCCAGGCGTACATCATACAACAGATCAATATCCACAATAAGGTACTTTCTTCCGATCTCTGTGTACAGCTTGATGTGTCGGAGGATACCGTTCGGCGCGACCTGCAGGAACTGGACGAAGAAGGCAAATTGTCAAAGGTGCATGGCGGCGCATTATCTAAATCGTTCCATTTTACGCTGCACAACAATGCCATCTATCTTCAGCCCGAAAAAAAGATCATCGCGAACAAGGCGGTCACGCTGGTGCGGGATGGGATGTTTGTTGTGCTTTCGGGTGGTACTACTATTATAGAACTGGTCAAGTCTTTGCCTCCGGCGCTGAGCGCCACGTTTATTACGGCCAGCCTGCCGACCGCGCTGGAACTATTGAACCATGCCAATAGCGAGGTGATCTTCCTGGGAAACAAACTTTCCAAGACCGTGCAGATGGCGGTGGGAGCGGAAGTGGTGCAGCGGCTGGGCGAGATCCGTGCCGACCTCTGTTTCCTGGGTACGAACAGTATAGATGCCGCGAAAGGCATTACGGACCTGGAATGGGAGGTGATCGAGGTGAAGAAGGCTATGATCGGGTGCGCGCATAAGACGATCTCCCTGGCGATCTCAGAGAAGCTCAATACCGTGCAACGGTTGCAGGTTTGCCGTACGGAGGCCATTGATACGCTGATTACCGAGCTGGATGCGGGCGACCCCGTCTTGCGGCCCTACCTGGATAAGGGGGTGAAGGCCCTGTAGCAAAAATCCGCACACAGACAGCGGTCCCACAAAAATGCTGCATCTTTTTGCAGGTTTTTTTTCACATTTTGGCCCGGAAAACTCTTTTTTTAAAAAAACTGACACTGATTATAAAAATATTCGTAATTATGTGCTCTTAACT
>Ga0206919_1166_pt1 | contig 15510 bp, 13 predicted proteins | sample Alteio_BWOrgHeat_67_FD_152962 | JGI IMG/M metagenome (GOLD analysis project Ga0206919, IMG submission 152962) | Enriched cells from forest soil in Barre Woods Harvard Forest LTER site, Petersham, Massachusetts, United States -... | ecosystem: Environmental > Terrestrial > Soil > Temperate forest >... | reverse complement strand
GGATTGCGATTTCGTGAACGCCAGCGCAGGAGCAAAGATCATTAATACACCCGCCATGACCCAAGATCTGACCAAAGAAGCTCCACACATCCCGCCCGAACCTCCCTTCGCATTCGCGATCGCCAGGCGGGCCGATGACAAATGTTTTCCGGGAACCTGCGTCCGTACCCGGGCTTTCACCATCGGTATTCCGACAATGTCACAGCCAAACAGCCTAAAGCTGAAGTTTCCGGTGCAATCCTGGCTTTACCTGGCTCTGGTTCTGGCGCCACTGATCTTCAACATCTGTTTGGCATCAAGATCGGGCACTTCCTTGTAGAGGAAACCCTCCCGCCCGATTGAACTGTTTAGAATGTTGCGCGCCGCTTGCTCGCGTGTTCTGATGCTTGAGAAGTCATGAGCCAGCCGAACGAATCCCAGAACCCCGCCGATCAGGCGAAGCGGAAGAACGTCTTGTTGATCGACGACGCGCCGAACGTGCTGCTGGTCTTCGAGGAGTTTCTGACGGTGAATGGTTGCACCGTCAAAACGGCCGCCAACGGCACCGATGCCCTCAACCAGCTCAAGCAAATGGATTTCGATGCCATTTGTTGCGATCTGATGATGCCGGACATGACTGGGGAGACTTTCTACAATTCGGTGCAGCAGGTGAAGCCACAGCTCTGTTCGCGTTTTGTTTTGGTCACCGGTTATGTGGGCCACTCGCGGTTGGAGGAATTCATCAAGCGCGAGAAAATCGTCGCACTCTACAAACCCGTGAGTGCGGATGCTTTGATCGGGGCGTTGAATCAGGTGCTGAACGGTCCCACGGCTGAAAATGGCTGACCGGGATGGCGGTTGATCGGATGCTTCCCTGGGTTTCTGGATGGATTCAAACTTTTGGTGGACAATCAAACGCGGATGTGCAACTGTATGCGCGTTTGGATGTTTGGTTCTTTGAAATGTTGAGAAAGGAATGCGAGCGGACTGGCGAAGCCGGGTCCGAAACCCGTCCAGCCTCTGTCTGCGACTGCGGGACTGAGACGGACGGGCGCTCCGCCTTCGCCGGGCTTCGGCGCGGCACGTCCGGGCGGTCCAAGCCAGTCAAACCCAGTCGTGCCTAGTCGTGCTTGGGAAAGCAGGCCCAGCCTTTGCTGGGAAGCTTCGGCTGGCAGGCAGCAGAGGAGCCACCTTCGCCGGGCTTCGGCGGACAGGGGACGGGCGCGCTCCCCGGGGGGCAAATCCAGTCAAGCCTAGTCAAACCTGGTCAAGGTTCTCACGAAACACGACAAATTGGGCGCATGGGACTGATGTGCAGATGGTTACGTCTCGGATTGTGAGTTTATGGCGTGGCGAACGGTCAAGGCCAGTCGTGCCTAGTCGTGCCTGGTCGTGCCCGGGAAATGGCGGCGAGGGAATCCACCTTCGCGTGGCTACGGCGGACGGGCGCAGGGAACACGAAAGATTAGACCAAGGAGGGAAGTTGGAGACGAACCGATCTGGAGATCGGCGCTCCAACTGCGAATGGCGGTCGTGAGTTTGGCTCCGCGTGTGGGGAGGGCATTATCCGTAAAAATACGGATAAAATGGCATGAAAATGAGCGAGGAATTCAGCGGAATACCTACGGGTGGGTTGGGTGAATTCCAACGCGGATGGGTGGGCGGACGTTGCTGCGCCCGATCCACCTTCGCCTGGCTTCGGCGGACAGGGGACGGGCGCGGTCCGGCGGAGTCAAGGCCGGTCGTGCCTGGTCAAACCAAGTCAAGGTGCTGGGATTGTCGCGAACTGTCTTCCCCGGAGTTGCCGTCGGGTGGGAGGACGGTGATCAGGAAAGGTCACGGACCGGGTGTCCAGCCTTCGCCTGACGGCTTCGGCGGACAAGGAACCGGTCCCTACCATTTGGTCAAGGTTGGGCGGTCAGTATTTGGGGACGTCATGGTCGATTTCGTCGGACCAGGCGTTGATGCCGCCTTTGACGCTCTTAAGATACTTGAAGCCTTGTTCGCGGAGGAATTTCAGCGCCTTCATCGAACGCACACCGCTCTTGCAGTGGATGTAGATCTGCTGGTTGGGGTCGAGTTCGGTGAAACGGCTTTGGAGCACACTCAGGGGGAACAGGGGCACGCCGTTGATGTGGGCGATCTGGTGTTCGTCGGGTTCGCGGACATCGATGACCTTGATGCCGAGTTTGGGGTCGGTGAGGGCCTTCTTCATGTCCTGAACGGTGACTTCGTCCGGGTTTTGGGCGGGCGTGGCCGGCTCGGGGGTGATGCCGCAGAACATCTCGTAGTCGATGAGCTTGGTGATGGTCGGATGGTCGCCGCAGATGGGGCACTGGGGATCGCGGCGGAGCTTGAGCTCGCGAAACTTCATGGCGAGCGCGTCGAAGGTGAGCAGGCGGCCGACGAGGGAGGTGCCGATGCCGATGGCGAGTTTCAGGATTTCCGTGGTCTGCATGCAGCCGACGATGCCGGGAAGCACGCCGAGGACGCCGCCTTCCGCGCAACTGGGCACCATGCCGGGCGGGGGCGGTTCGGGATAGAGGCAGCGATAGCACGGGCCGCCGAGGTGGGGCGCGAACACGCTGGCCTGGCCGTCAAAGCGGAAGATGGAGCCGTAGACGTTCGGCTTCTTCAAGAGGACGCAGGCGTCGTTGGTGAGGTAGCGCGTCGGGAAGTTGTCCGTGCCGTCGACGACGATGTCGTACTGGGCGATGAGGTCGAGGGCGTTCTCGCTGGAGATGCGGGTGTTGTGGACGACGACCTCGACGTTGGGATTGATGCGTTTGATGGTGTCGCGGGCGGATTCGCCCTTGGGGCGGCCGACATCGGGGGTGCCGTGGATGATCTGGCGCTGGAGGTTGGAGAAATCGACGGTGTCGAAATCGACGAGGCCGAGTTTGCCGACGCCGGCGGCGGCGAGGTACATGGCGATGGGCGAGCCCAGACCGCCGGCGCCGATGCAGAGGACGCGGGTGGCCTTGATCTTTTTCTGGCCGATGAGGCCAACCTCGGGGAGGATCAAATGCCGCGAGTAGCGGCGAATTTCATCGTTGTCTAATTGCATATGTACGATAGGTTGGGGAGCGTAATTCGGACCGGCGAGAATGCAAGCCGGCAACCGCCATCAACCCAAAAAATGTTGTTCTCGCCCGAGCCGGCCGCGACCCGATTGCGGGGGCTAACCTCGCTCCGCCCGACGCTGGCGATCGTGCTGGGCAGCGGCTTCCAATCAGTTCTACCGCGGATCGAGGTTGCCGCCGAGGTATCCTACGATACATTGGCGGGATTTCCACCAGCGGGTGTGGCGGGCCATGCCGGGCGGGCCGTGATGGGGAAACTGGGCGGGACGCCGGTGCTGGTCTTGAGCGGGCGGGCGCATTATTACGAGGGGCATCCGCTGGAGCTGATCACATTTCCGGTGCGGGTGCTGGCGGAGCTGGGTGTTCGCGATCTGCTGCTGACCAACGCGGCGGGAGGAATCAACCGCAAGTTCAAGACCGGGCAATTCATGCGGCTGACCGATCACATCAATTTCATGGGAGTAAATCCGTTGCGCGGGGAAATTCCCCGGGGCCGCGAGCGGTTTGTGGATTTGACCAATACGTACTCGTCGGATTTGGGGCGGCTGCTGGACCGGGCTGCGAGGGCCGGGAAGGTGAAGTTGCATCGAGGCGTTTATCTGGCGGTCTCCGGGCCGAGCTATGAGACGCCGGCGGAGATCCGTGCGTTCGCGTGGCTGGGGGCGGATGCGGTCGGGATGAGCACGGTGCCGGAGGCGATCACGGCGCGGCAATGTGGCCTGGGCGTGGCGGCGGTTTCGTGCATCACGAACCCGGCGGCGGGATTGCAGGACGGCGCGCTGGATCACGCTGACGTGCTCGCCAGTGCCCGCGAGGTGGGAGCGAAGTCCAGCGTGCTGCTGGAGACCTTTGCCGAATTGTATGGCCAAGATAAATAAATACCAACTGGTGGCGGCTGCGAAGAAAGCCCGGCGGCGGGCGGTGGCACCGTATTCGCGATTTCAGGTGGGCGCGGCGCTGTTGACGGCGAAGGGCGAGATCATCACCGGCGCGAACGTGGAGAGCGTGAGCTACGGACTGACGTGTTGCGCGGAGCGGGTGGCATTGTTCAAGGCGCTGACCGACGGGCATCGGAATTTCATGGCGGTGGCGGTGGTGACGGGAGCGCCGAATGGCTCGGCGCCGTGCGGAGCCTGCCGCCAGCTGTTGCGGGAGTACGCGCCGGATGCGGTGGTCTACATGGCTTCAGCAGGTGAGCCACGGAACATCCGGGAGGCGCGGGTGACCGATCTGCTGCCGGGCGCCTTCATGAAAATCGAGAATTCGGAAAAACAGGATTGAGATTGGCGGGCGGGCGGGCCATTTTTCACCCGCTCTCCGATTTAATGAAGTCTGAACTGATATTTGCGCTTGAACACGCGATGTGGCCGGCGCTGCTGATCGAGCGCTCGGGGATCGTGCGCAAGGCGAATCAGGCGGCGGTGGCGGCCTTTGGCGCGGTGATGGAGGAGAACTTTACGCAATTGTCGGCCATCTGGTCGCCCGAGAACGAGCTCAAGGCGGATCCCTTTCTCGCCCGGGCGGATCTGGCGCCGACGCCGACGCAACCGCTGAAGTTCCGGGTCCGAGGCGGCGTGACCACCGTCTTTTCGACGTGCATCGCGCCGCTGACGAGGGAGCAGGAAAAGTTTTTCCTGTTTCAACTGTTCCCGATGGCGGCGCCAGTGCAGCCGCCGGAGGCGGAGGCGCGCGCAGAGGCGCTGGAGGCCACGCAGATCCAAAAGCAGAAGCTGGAGTGCGCGTTGCAGCTCACGCGGACCGTGGCGCTGGATTTTAACAATGCGCTGACGAGCATCCTGGGGCACACATCGCTGATCCTGAGCAAGCTGGAGGGCAACAGTCCCTGGCGCGGATCGCTGCTGGAGGTCGAAAAATCCGCGTCCAAGGCGGCGGAAATCACCCATGATCTGGCAACCTTCAGCCAGCAGGAGAAACGACCGGCGGCGCGCGCGGCGGGAAATCTGAACGAATTGTTGCGGCGCACGAACGAGGTGTTCAAGGCGTCGGCGCCCGCCCATCTGAGCTGGAAGCTGCATCTGGAGAGCCGGCTCTATTCGGTGAATTTCGACGAAGCGAAGATGCAGCAGGCATTCGTCAAGATACTGGAAAACTGCGCCCAAGCTGTGGGAGAAGACGGGAGGATCACGATCCTCACGCGCAATCGAAACCTGGCCGAGCCGTCGCACGATGGGAGCGTTGTGCTGCCGGCCGGATGCTATGTCTGCGTGGAGTTCACCGACAACGGGTGCGGAATGGCGGCCGATGTTCTGCCCCGGATATTTGAGCCGTTCTTCACGACGAAAAAGGGGCATCGCGGTCTTGGCCTGGCGTGGGTTTACGGAATTGTGACCAATCACGGGGGAATGATTTCGGTGACCAGCGAGCCGGGGCAGGGGACGATCGTCCGCCTTTACCTGCCGGCGCAGCGGAAAATGGTGGATGACCGGGCGTACCGGGAAGACGAACTGCGGGGGAACCAGACGATCTTGTTCGTGGATGACGAGGATCTTTTGCTGACGATGGGACAGATGATTCTTTCCGCGTTCGGCTACCGGGTGATCACGGCGAACAGCGGGAACAAGGCGCTGGAAATCCTCTCGCGGCCGGATGGCGCGGTGCAGCTGGTGATCACGGACCTGGTCATGCCGGGAATGAGCGGCCGGGAATTGATCGATCAACTGCGCATTGTCCTGCCAGACGTCCGGATCATCTGCACCAGCGGCTACCTGCGCCCGGGCCAGGCCCAGGAAGAGGAGATGTACCTGCAGAAGCCGTTTACGAGCCAGGAGCTCCTCCGCAAAGTCCGCGAGGCGCTGGCCTGAGATAATTAGTTGACTTAATCCACCGGCCGGGCAACCAATTTATCTAATGCAAATTGAAAGCCTGAAAGTGTTTTGTGATCTGGCGGAAACGGAGAGCTTCACCAAGTCCGCGCAGATCAACGAAGTGACCCAGTCGGCGGTGAGCCAGCAAATCAGCTCGCTGGAGCGCCAGTTCAAGTCCATGCTCATCGAACGGAGCAAGAAAACCTTCCGGCTCACGCGCGAGGGACAGGTGCTGTACGAGTACAGCAAACAGATGATCAACCTGTACGACACCCTGCACAGCCGGATCCAGGAGATCCGGGACATCGTGTCCGGGAGCATCCGCGTGGCGACGATCTACAGCATCGGGCTGCACGATCTGCCGCCGTATATCAAGCGGTTTCTCAAAAGTTATCCGACGGTGAATGTCCACGTTGAATACCGCCGGTCGAACCAGGTGTACGACGATGTGCTGGGCAACGCGGTGGACATCGGGCTGGTGGCCTATCCCACCCGGGACAACCGGCTGGAAGTTGTGGCCCTGCGGCGGGACCGGCTGGTCGTCATCTGCCATCCGCAGCATCATTTTGCGAAGTCGAAGAGTCTCCGGCTGGAGCAGATTTCCGGGCAGCGGTTCGTCAGCTTCGAACCGGACATTCCGACCCGCAAGGCGATCGACAAGATTTTGCGGGACCGGCAGATTGAGGTCCAGACGGTGATGGAATTCGACAATGTGGAGACGGTGAAGCGGGCGGTGGAGATCGATGCCGGGATTTCGATTGTTCCGCAGGGAACGGTGGCGCAGGAGGTCGCCAAACAAACCTTGGTTCAATTGCAGATGGAGGACGCGGAGTTTTACCGCCCGCTGGCGGCGATTTACAAGAAGAGCAAGGTGCTGTCGCCGGCCATGAAGCAATTTCTGGCGATCATGAAGGACGGCGGAACAGCGGGCGTGGTGACTGCCGCGGCGAAGGCCAAGACCTAGCGGGCAGGTCCGGGCTTCACCGGTACGAGGATTAATTCGAACAGCACCGCCAGGCGACGCAGTTGTTCCTGATCATCGGAAGCGGCGGGGAGGAAGGCGGTGAGAACCTCGTGACCACGACGGCGTGGTCCGGTGAAGAGGAGTGACAGGCGTCCCGTGCGATTTCCCAAGAGGGCGTTTTGGTCGGAGGTTTCCGGCAATCCGCCAAACCAGATGCCATGGACCACGGTTTGCTCGCCGGTGTCCGAGCGGAAGCGATAAAGGGCGGCGGGAAATGGGTGACCTTTGGCGGACAACGTGAGCGGTTTGGGAGCGGCGACCATTTCCCAGCCCGCGCTCACCATGCAAACATCGGGGGTATGACTGAAGGCAATGCGTGGGACGCTTGCCCGGGGATCCCAGAACAGGTGGAAGACATGAATCTGCTCGCCGTTGGGGGCGGTCAAACCATAGGCTTCGCCGGTGGTGAAGCGGAGGATGGCGCGTTCGTTGGGAGTAAACGGCTCCGGTACGGCCCGCCAGTTCACCGGAAGGCCGTTGGTGGAGATGGACCAAAGGGGCGAACGCTGGATCGACAGGCCTTGTTGCGGGACGAAGGCAAACCAGGACCAGGTCAAGACGGGACTCAGGGCGGTGGCGGTGGCCAGACAGATTCCCTCAATTCCAGGCCGGGACCACCGCCAGCGCAGGCTGCGCTCCTCCGGCGGACCCGCCGCCAGCCTGGCACGGGGACGGGCGAGGAATCTGGCCAGCAGATAAATGCCGAGAAAAGTGGCGATCGAGGCGCCCAAGCCCACGGGATCGTGGTAGGAGTTCAAGGCCGCTTCGCCGTGGGTCTGGACCACCCGGGTGAGCGTGTACACGCGCGCAAAATTGCCCGCCAGGGCGATTCCCCAGCCTCCGAAAAGCAGGACCAGCCGGACCATGAACGACAGCCGGAACATTTCTCCCAGAAATAGTGCGGCCATGATGCTGGACTGGAAAGACTGCACGCCGCTGCACGCCGTATCCACACCCACGGCGCCGCGGGCGAGCTCGATGATGTTGCCGTGTTGCAGCGCCGCCACGCCGGTCCAGTTCAACAACTGCACGGTCGCGTAAGTGACTCCACGCAGCAGGTTCAAGGTGAGCGACGTTTCGATGGTGGAGGGCCAGGGAAGCGCGAGCCAGGCAAAGGCCAGGGGAAGGAGCATCGCCCGCAGGAGCGTCGGACCACCGCTCAACCAGAGCCAGACGAGGGTCAACAGGGTGACCCCGGAAATCATGGTCCAACTGGTCAACCGCCACATGGGATCCTGCTGGTGAAGCAGCTCCGCGAAAAGGAACAGGAGGAAACCGGCAGTCATGAACACCATTCCCGCCCAACGCTGGTTTTGCGTCAGCCGGACTTCCGGGAGTGCGGTGCCCTCCATTCTCAGCCAGGCGAGATAGAGGGCCAAAAATGGCACCGCGAAACCGTATTGATATTGTTCGTTCAGCCGCCACTCGGTGCTCAAAACCCAAAAGGTCCAGATCCAAAGGCCACCCAGGGCGGCGAGCCAGCAACGGCCGTTGAGGGTGGCCGTGCCGGAAGGTTGATTTGAGGTGGCAACAGGCACGGCGGCATCAGGAAGGGGGGAGAGATTCCCGGGCTTGATTGATCAGTGCCTGCTCCTCGGGCAGAAAATGTGCGCGCGCGGCGAGACCGAGGTATTTGCGGGCTTTCTCCGCCTCCTTGTGGGCGGCGAGCAGGATGCCGTAATAGGCGGCCACCTGCGGAATGCGCAGTTGTTCTTCAGGCAGGGCGGACATCACCTTGACGCCTTCGGCGTCCCGATCCTGGACATGCAAGGAGAATGCGTAAGTCGACACGACGATGGCGTTGCCCGGCGAGCGTTGATAATTTTCCAACGCGAGCTTGTGGGCGCGGGGCAAATCCAGACGCAGAAGCAGGGACAGCGCGGCGACATTGTTGGCCGCCACATCGCTGCGGGGATCGAACCGGTAAAGCTGCAAGGACACATCGTGCAGGCGGGCGGTATCGCCGGCCTTCGTGTAGATTTCAAACAACGCCAGGAGGGCGCGCTGTTCGTTGACGTGCCGGCCGGCCAGATTCCACCACAATTCCTCGGCTTCCGCGCTCCATTGCCAGGAGGAGGCCAGCCGCACCAGCATGCCCATGGTCACGGGGTTGTTCTGGGCCCGGATGACGGCGCGGCGCCATTCATTACGCGACTCCAGACCCAGTCCAAGCTCGCGTTTTGCCCGGGCGAGAAGGGCCAGCCGGAGAAACTCCATCTCCTGCCAGTTGGCGTTGGCGACGTAGTTCTGCAACCCCGTCCAATCGTGCAATGTCTCGAATGCCTCGGCGAATCCGATGGGGATCGGCAGTTCCAGGCGGACCGGGCCGGGAAGCGTCGACGCCAGTTGTAAAGTCCGCGTCGCGCGGTTGTGCGAGTCCATCCAGATGATCAGCGTGAACAGCTGGCTGACATTGGACCTGGCCGCGGTGAGAAACGACGAGAGCGTCTCGTCCAGTTGTGTGCTTTGGCTGGCGAACAGGGCGTTCAGGCGGGCGAGGCGGTCGGTGAACTGGCTGTCCGGCCGGGCGAGCAGCTCCGCCGTCAAATCGAGCATGCGCGCGAAGTTGGTGCCGCGGAGCGAATCGGCCGCGAGGGCGCGCAGCGCCAGGATGCCCAGCTTGGGATCTGATCGAAGCGATTCCAGGGTGGTAATGGCCTGACTAACCAGCTTGGGGTTGGGCGCCTGAAGCCGGACGGATGCCAGGTTGAGCCGGTTGACGAGATTGGTCGGCTCCAACTGGGCGACCTTGTTCAAGAAGGTTTCGGCGGCATGGTAGTTACGTTCGCCAACGGCCAGTGTCGCCGCCGCCTGGTTGAACTCCACGCTGCCCTTTCCGGCCACGTCGACTTTGGCGAGCGCCTGTTCCGCCACCTGCCATTCACTGTGGCGCAGCGCCGTGTTGGCCCAGGCGAGGTAGTTGGTGAGGCGTCCGGGTTCCAGTTCGGCGACCCGGGCGCGCCAGATGACCGCGGCGGGGTGATTTTTGACATCGGCGGTTTCCGCCATGATCCGCGTGGCGGCGAGGTTTTTCCCGTCACTTTGCAACACCTGCCGGGCGCTCAATACCGCGCTGCTGTAATCCTTCTTCTGGAAAAATTGTTGCGCCTGGACTGCGCCATGACGGGCCTGCCAGATCCGGTAACGGGGCAGGAGCAAATAGCCCGTGGCCAGCAGGACCAGCAGGACGGCCAGTCCGATGCCGGCCTTGCGGGGGTTGATGCCGAGCAGTTGGGTCCAGTGGGGGGCATCTGAACGGCTCTGGAACCAATTGCGCATCAAGACCAGCAGGCCACACGCCGAGGGCAATGATCAAGCGGATTTGGAATCATATGAATGGATGACCTCCTGATCGCCCTTGGGGGGTGTTTTACCCGTCCCACCCGTCCCAAGGCCCGTAAACATTGACTTTTTTGATTTTCAACCCGTCCCATTTTTCCCGGACCGCGACCGTCCCGGTCGCAGCAACGTCTATCAACCCAGACGCATCGCAAAACCGGTGAGCGGCTGGTACGTAGCCGCTTGCTGCGCCCGGGACGTGCGCTCTCCGCCCAATGCCGCCGATGGCTGCGGCTCTGCCGCGCTGGGGTCTTTGCGTTGAATTGGCATTGCATGGTCGCGGCTTTGGGTTTCGAGGTTGGACAGCCTTTGTCCCACCCCCGGTGGTATGGTCCGCGCATGAATTCGACAACCGACTTGCAGCGCGAAGAACTTGAAGGCTGCCTGCAACTGGGCATGGAGCGGGAAGCCCTCAACCTCACGAGGCGAATCTTGGCGCGGAAGAGGGTGGGGCTCAAAGCGTTCCGCTCCGCCGTAGATGCTCTGCTGATTTTTGCCGACGGCCTCCACTATTGGCGGCACCGGGTCGTGCGGGCATTTGATCAGTTGAACAACCGGGAGAAAGCCAAAGCCTCACCCCAAATGTTTCATTTCTACGTTTCCCTGAATCTGTGGGAGGATGCCGGGCACTTTCTGCCCAAAAAGCCGGCCAGCGCCCATGAACTCCTGTTTTCGATGTGGACCCTGCTGCAACTTGACCGCGTTACAGAAGCCGGGAACCTCCGCATGGCGTGCTGCCGCCTGCTCAACAAAGCCGGTCCCGATTTCGAGCAGAGTTGCATGATCGAGGCCATGGGCGCCTATCTGATGAAGACGAGGGATTTGGATTTGGGAGAGAAGTATTGGTGGCTCGGAACGGACCTTTGGCCCTTTGCTCCACAGGCCTGGGAGCGACTGGCCAAACTTCATGCAATGCGAGGACTTGAGGTTGCGCACTGCGCTTTTGAATTCATGCGAAGTGAGGAGGATGTTAATGAGGCTATCGGAATTTCTCCGGAAGACGTTGATGTGCTGCGGCAGGCGTTTCGTCGGCACGCTAAGAGTTTTGCACGGGTAGTTGATGGGAGAAAGGGCTGGTAAGCGCGGCAAAAAATACATACATCATCTGTGATGGAAAATGCATTTCACCAAGTTGAAACGCGAATGCGGCGGCGACATCCAACCGAAGGAGAACCATGACTGAGTTTGAGAAAACGGTGGCGAATATCGAGGATGAGTATTCGCGGCTCGAACACTCGCGCGGTTGGCGGTTCTTGTACACTCCGAAGCGAACGTTCGATCAAAAGACTAAATTGGCGTTGATTGGGCTGAATCCAGGTGGCGAGCGCGGCAACAACGGGCCTTCGAGTAAGGAAGATGGCAATGCCTACCGAGTAGAACGGTGGGGGCGCGGTAAACATGGTCGAAATCCGCTGCAGGAACAGATTTGTCTTTTGTATTCACTCATCGCCGAACAGGTGCCCGGATCTACTGCTGATTCCCTGATGGATGAAACCTTTTCTGCGAATTTTTGTTCCTTCCATTCAAAGTCATGGAGGCTTCTCCATGAAAGAGAGAAATCAATTGAGTCTGCCCGAAAGCTTTGGACGGGAATATTGACGTTCATCCATCCTCGTGTCTTGATTGCGCTGGGGAAGGAAACCGCTCGTGAGCTTTCCGGGATACTCGAATCTCAAGGGGGGTTGCGGAGCGAGGAATGCAGCATTTCGACGGAATGGGGTGGGATCAAATGCCGGTATTGGATATTTCGTTTAGGCGAACGCGAAATCCTGTTCGTAGAACTTCCTCACCTTTCTCGATTCCGAGTTTTCGGCAGGAAGGAGCACGCAACCTGGCATCTTAAGCTTATTGAGGCTATTGCTGCGCGACTAAACGAATAAGACTCCCCCGCTGTTTATCGCTTCATTTCTTAAACGCCAAAACGAGAACGCCTGCGCCCACCATTAAAATTCCCGTCCATTCGCGGGCAGACGGACGCTCGTGGAGAAAGAGAAAGGCAAACACCGCGACCAGCAAGAGACTGAGCTTGTCCACCGGGGCAACCTTTGAAGCATCACCGATTTTCAGCGCGCGGAAGTAGCAGATCCAGGAGGCGCCGGTGGCCAGGGCGGAGAGCACCAGGAAGAGCCAGGTCTTGGACGAGAGTTCAAAGGGATTGCTCCATTTACCGGTGAAGTACACGAATCCGGCCAGTACGACGATGATGACCGTGGTCCGAATCAGTGTCGCGAGGTCGGAATCCACACCTTCGAGGCCAACCTTCGCAAACACAGCGGTCAGCGCGGCGAAAACGGCGGAAAGGAGAGCCCAGAAGAACCAGTTCGTTGCGGTGGTCATGTTGGTCAGCCCGCGCGCAGGTCAGCGGGGTAATCGATGGTCTTGCCAGTTTCGATGGCATCGTGGGCTGCGAGGACAGTCGCGGCGTTGCGCATGCCGGCGTGAACGTCGCAGAGCGTCTGCCGGTCGCGGCTGCGGACGTGCTCCAGAAACGAAACTAGTTCATCGCGGGTATCGTCGCCCTGATCGTTGTCGATCTCGACGGGCTTGCCTCGGTGAGCCCACGGGTCATTGGCGAGACCAAGCGTTTTGCCGGACGTGACGATCGACGCGTTGGTTCCGAGCTTGTCCGCTTTGACCCAGCCCACGTCGTCCGCGCCGTGCTCGGTGAAGAGCAGGCCCTTGGTTTCCGTGAGATAGAGGGTGCCACGGGTGCCCATGATCAATTCGGCGGCACCTTCGTAGGCGTTGTTGCAGAGAGCCGAATAGGTAGCGCGAACGATGTATGGTTCGCGCGACGTGGGATCGTTGCCGGCGGCGGGTGTAATCCGATATTCGTAAATGCAGAAGACATTGTCGGCCACCTCGCGGCCATCGCGCCAGTAATCGATGCCGCCGGTGGCCATCACGCGCGTGGGCAGGGCGTCGAGCATCCAGTTGGCAACGTCCATCTGGTGCCCGCCGAGTTCAGCCATGAGGCCGCGCGAGGATTGCTTGTATAGACGCCAGTTGAGCCGGCGCTCGAGCGCGGTCCATTGGGAATCCGTGCGTGGGACCGGGACGGGACGGCGCCAGTTGTTGTTGCGATGCCACTGCGACTTTATGGCGGTGATGCGGCCAATCATTCCGGCATCGACCATGGAGCGGGCCTGGCGGTAGATCGGGTTGGCCCGCCGTTGCAGGCCCACCTGGAAAACGCATCTGGCCGCATCCACCCGGGCTGCGAGCTTCCGGCCTTCCTCCAAGGAATAGACCATCGTCTTTTCGCAAAAGACATCGCATCCGGCGTCGATTGCCCCGGTGCACATTTTGAAATGCAGCCAGAGCGGAACGGCAACGACGACCGCCTGGGGTTTCGCCTTGTCAAGCATCTCGTGGTAATCGGCGAAGAGCCGGGCCAGGGGTCCGGCATAGGCGGCAGAATTCTTCAGGTGCGGTTCGTAGTCATCACAGACCGCCACGATGCGCGCTTCGGCAATGGTGCTCAGCTTGCGGATCAGGTCCGAGCCGCGGCCGCCGGCGCCAACGACGGCGACGCGGACCGGCTCTTCCTTGCTGTCTGCGGCCAGCGAACCAACACCGGCCGTCACCGCCACACCAACCGCAGCGGTCAGGAATTCACGCCGGTTTTGCAGTTTTGATTTCACTCTTTCAGCCATTTCAATTCAACCCTGTTTCGCTGCCTGGCGATCCAGCCCGCCCGCATTCCCGCAAACCACAGTTTCTGGCAACATAGCGTGGCCGCAGCCTTTCCCATACTCAAAAATGCGGTGGAAAGCATCTCGGTTTCCGTGGCCGTCGGTCCAATGACCACGCACGCGACCGAACGCTTCAGGTGTGCGCCGGTAAGCGGGTTGACGATGTCCGAGGCCGTCTGGCCCGGATTCACCACAGCCGAACTGGACAACGCCTGGTTGCACAGCCGAAGCTGGCTGATTTCCTCATCGGCCCTTTCCAAGAACGGATTGCGAATTCCCACACGCCAGGGGTGGTTGTCCGGGCCGTTGCCGAGAGCCAGGACGGAGCTGGTTCCGCCGTGGAGCAGTGCCTGTTGAACGCCGTTTTTAGTCAATATCTTCGCCGCCCGGTCAAGTGCGTAGCCCTTGCCGAACGCGCCGAAGTTGAGCTGAACCCCGGGTTGCGAAAAACGGACCATGCGTGTCTCGTCATCAAGGAGCAGATGAGGAGGCCGCGTTCTTTTGCCGGGCTTCGGAGCAGCCGTGCCAATTCGTGAGGTCGCGGTGATGTCGAAGTGTCCGCCGGTCTTCGCTTGGTAGTCGAGACAGAGGCGGAGGATTGAGCGCATCTCGAAATCGACGAGGACTGGTTCCGTCGCGGCATGCCGGTTGATGCGCGCGGTCTCGCTGGCCGGATCGAAGCGGGAGAGGAGTTTTTCAATGCGGACGATTTCGTCCAAGCCCGCCTCCGCCGCGGCGGTCAGGTTTTCGATGTCGTCGCCCACGACGACGATCTCAAACAGCGTACTCATCGCCGCGCGGCGGCAAACGGTGCGGGGCGCTGTCGTCATTGTATCATGAGAAACTAGGCGGGAGAATCCCAACGGGATTCCGACTCAAAGCCCAGGGTTGTCGAGTCCGCGAGGCTACCCTGGGTTCCACGTCATAGTTCATTCCAACCCCAACGGGGTTGTGGCAAGTTGTGGTGCACGCAAGGACACAACCCCGTTGGGGTTGCTGATTATTTCGATTCGTTTTCCCAGGGTAGCCTCGCGGACTCGGCAACCCCGGGCTGAAGGACGCAATCCCTTTGGGATTGAAATTCGGATGAGGAGCGGCCGGGGATGGACGCACTCCGTCGCCGTGGCCCGGCATCTCACTACGCAATCCCGTCGCCTCCAACGCCAGGAGGGCGATTACGCACGCGAGATTGGCGCTATTCCATTTCAAGGCGTGGGCAGCTCACGAATTCTCCGGACGGCCGACGGGCCAGAGGACGTTCTTTACCGGTTCCAGAATCGCCAACACTTCGGCGAGAAGCTGCTGATCGGCCGGTTGCTCGATCCACTTCAAAATGTTCGCCATGTTGTCGGGGTTGGCGGTGCCGGCCACGGTGGTGGTGAGGTCCGGGTTCTGGAGGCAGAACTGGATGGCCAGTGAGGCGATGTCCACGCCGCGGGCATCGCAGTGCGCCACAGCTTTGCGGCAGTGTTCGCGCAGGGCCGGCGGCGCGTGATGCCATCCCGGCAGCGGTTGGCGGGTGAGCAGGCGCTCGCTGAACGGCGAGGCGTTCATGATGCCGACGC
>Ga0206919_1165_pt1 | contig 15609 bp, 16 predicted proteins | sample Alteio_BWOrgHeat_67_FD_152962 | JGI IMG/M metagenome (GOLD analysis project Ga0206919, IMG submission 152962) | Enriched cells from forest soil in Barre Woods Harvard Forest LTER site, Petersham, Massachusetts, United States -... | ecosystem: Environmental > Terrestrial > Soil > Temperate forest >... | reverse complement strand
GGAGAACGATAACCAACAGAACTATCAGGGACAGGAGAATGAATAGATTTCTATCCCGTTTTTGTTGGGCGCGATGGATGCGGCGATTACGTTTTTGTGGTGAAGGAGTAATTTCCTGCGGGTCGGTCTCTTTCGTATCTGGGGTAGCACGCCAGATTGGTTGTATGACGGTTGGAGTGGGAGGTTCTTTTAATTTTTCCACCTGCTGGCGGAGTTCCTCCTCCTCACGTGTCAGTGCAGCCTCCGCCTCTTCCAGTGCTCGTGCCCGGGAGTCGATGGCACCCAACTTTGACCAGGGCGGCTTCCAACTCATGTCTTAATGTATAAGAATCGATACCTCAATGTTTAAGAATCAACCAGAGCAGCGAAAGAAGAAAAAGGAAAATGAAGCCGGGAAGAGAGTAGGCAAAGCCCACGGTAACCCTTGCCCAGAAATCACTCGGATCGATTTGTTGGTAGGGAGCGTACTCGACCGGAGATGATTCGGCTGACTCAGTGCTGCTGCTTTGTCTCTTCATCGCTTCCATGCGAGCATGCGATTGAAAATAAACTGACTTAGCCTGATCAATGGAGGCCAGGGCACGGGTTAGCTCCTCCTCGAGGTTGTTGCTGTCCCACTCCTGGGCCTGGATCGATTCCACTACGCTCAATTGATCAGCGAATTGTTCGCGGATGATCTGGATCTGTTCAGTTTCACGTTTGAGCTCAAACTCCTGCCGTTCCAACAGAACCACTCCCCGTGTCAGTTTTTCCTGGATCTCGTGCTGTCCCTCTTCAAATTCGTGTTGTTTTTTACGGAGTTCCTCCAACTGCCGTTTCTGTCGTTCAATTTGTTCTCGGCGCCGCTCCAGATCCAGCAGAACGTCCTGGGCATGCTGAACTTTGGTATTTAGATCATCAGCGGATAGACGTTGCTGCTTTTCCTGTTCTTCAGAAAGTAAATCCTCAGGATCGCGAAGGATGGTGGTCTTGATGGGCTTACTCATAGGATTGGTGAGTGATAGATTATTGAGGAATGACCAGAATCAAGCCGATTTTCAAAGGTTTGCCATCAACTAATTTATCCGTATTGGCGTTTTTGATCTTCTTAATCCCAGCGTTAATCTGTCCTGGATAATATTTCTTGGCGATGCTCCATAGGGTGTCTCCATTGGCGATCGTGTAGGTTGTCTTGGAATCGATGACGGGAGGCTCAGGAGCAGGAGTAGTTGCCGGCGGAGGGTTGGGAGTCGGACTCGTTGTGGGAGCTATTTCCACCGCAGGTGGGGTGGCTGGCGGCGGCCCATTTGACACAGTAACCGTGGGAGGAGGAGAAGAAGGGACAGGAGGGGCTGGTGGGGAACTGTCCGAAGGAGCAACTGAAGGGATTGGAGCGACGGCAGTGGGTTCAGGGACGGTGGCAAGTGGGACATCGCTCTTGATGTCCGGGGTCTCTTTAAGAGGAGCAATGGGGGTGGATGCCTGGGTAGATCCATCTCCTTTGACATCCCCACCGGCTTCAGGTTTCTGTTTGGCCTCGAGACTGGTGATCATGGCTCGAGCATCATTCAAGTCCTTTAACAATTCCTGATTAGCCTTTTGAAGATTGGTAAAAGCCTCCGAAGTCTCGATTGGAGAATTAGGAACCGTGGCCGCAAATTGTATCTTGATGCTTTCTAATCTTTTCTGAGCGCCCTCTCGATTATCAGCCTGAGGCCGTTGATTGATGTAACACTGGAAATGGTACATTGCACGAATGGGGTCGTCCAGGCGATCGGCATATAGAAGTCCCAATTCAAAATGTGCCCGTGCAAGCGTCGGACAGGCCTGAAGAGCCGATTCATAGGCTTTGGCGGCATCCGTAAAATCAAACTCCCGCTGGAAGGCCAGAGCCTGGTGGATGTGTGGGTTGGTCTCGTCCTCCGCCTCCAACGATTTATCCACCTGATTGCACCCAACCAGCGACAGGGCTAGAAGGAAGATCAAGGCACCGTAACGTCGAACTCGAAATCCAAGGTTAATCATGATGAATCGATAGCAGATAGTACTGTGTCGAAATTACTACTATTCTCTACTCTCTACTAATTATTAACTAATAAGAATGTGGCTATCTCAGTTTTTTGTAATAGTTAATCAGGCCGTTGGTGGAGCTGTCATGGGTTTGAACGGTCGATGAGCCAGCCAATTCCGGCAAGATCGCTTTGGCTAGCTGCTTACCCAGTTCAACACCCCATTGGTCAAAGGAATTGATCTTCCAAATGATGCCCTGGGTAAAGATCTTATGCTCGTACAAGGCGATCAAAGAGCCCAAGGTTCGCGGTGTCATCTTTTCAAAGAGGATGGAGTTGGTAGGACGATTCCCCGGGAAAACTTTGTGTGGGGATAGCGCTGCAATCTCAGTATCGGACTTACCTTCTTTTCGAAGCTCCGTTTCCACCTCGGCAGAGGATTTTCCTTTCATGAGTGCCTCAGTCTGAGCGAAGAAGTTCGAGAGCAGAATCGGGTGGTGTTCACCCATCGGGTTATGGCTTTTTGCCGGAGCAATAAAATCACATGGTACCAGTTTTGTTCCCTGATGAATCAACTGGTAGAAGGCGTGCTGGCCATTGGTGCCTGGCTCTCCCCAAACGATCGGTCCAGTGGAATAATCAACCGCATGGCCCTCGGCGTCGACATATTTGCCGTCGCTTTCCATATCTCCTTGTTGGAAGTAAGCGGCGAACCGGTGCATATACTGATCATATGGGAGGATCGCATGCGTCTGTGCTCCATGGAAGTTGTTATACCAGATCCCAAGCAGCCCCAGGATAACCGGAATGTTTTTTTCCAAGGGAGTGGTACGGAAGTGATTGTCCACCTCATGCGCCCCAGCCAATAACTCTTCGAAATTCTTATAGCCAATACTGAGCGCGATCGAGAGACCAATGGCCGACCAGAGGGAATAACGACCTCCGACCCAATCCCAAAAGGCGAACATATTTTTGGGATCAATTCCGAAGGCTTTCACCTCTTTTTCATTTGTCGAAAGCGCGACGAAATGTTTTGCCACGGCGGCGGGATCCTTCGCGGTTTGGAGAAACCAGGAGCGAGCCGTCTGGGCATTGGTGATAGTCTCCTGAGTGGTGAATGTTTTCGAGGCAACAATGAAAAGAACGGTCTCGGGGTTTACCTTTCGCAGAACTTCAGCAATGTGTGTTCCATCGATGTTCGAGACAAAGTGGACATTCAGATCCCGTTTGCTGAACGGTTTCAGAGCCTCGGTCGCCATCACGGGTCCTAGATCAGATCCTCCAATACCTATGTTAACCACATCGGTGATTGTTTTTCCGGAGTACCCTTTCCATGTCCCACTCCGCACAGCTTCGGTAAACTCAGCGATGTGTTTGAGAACAGCGTTGACCTCCGGCATGACATCCTTTCCATCAACCAGGATCGGACGATTCGAACGATTACGGAGCGCAATATGTAGGACGGCCCGCTTTTCGGTGAAATTGATCTTCTCCCCCGTAAACATTTTTTCGGCGGACTCCAAAACTTTGGCCTGACGGGCGAGCTCGAAGAGCAGTCCCATGGTTTCCTGGGTGATCCGATTCTTTGAGTAATCAAGAAGGATATCCTTAAAAAGGATGGAGAATTTCTGGAATCGTTCAGAATCCTTGGCGAAGAGATCTCGCATCTGTAGGCTCTTCGTCTGTTGATAATGTTGATCTAGGGATTTCCATGCGGAGGATTGGGTGAGTGTGCTCATGCTGAATTTGTTTGGTTAATAGGACTTAATAAACTTCACACCTTCTTTTCGCTTCTTACCGCCGGAAGTCCATTTAATACCGTCGTAGTTCCTTCGGAATCGCTTACTGATATTGCGCGGGGCATCACCCTTTCCATTCTGGATACCGGATGAAGAAGAATTCGTTGAAGTTGTTTCTGTGGTGGTTTTTGCAATAGCAGCCGGTGCTGCGGCAGTTGTTGACGTGGAGGTTGTCGAAGCCGTACTTGCGGGAGCGGAGGGTGATGGACTTGGAGAAGCTTTTTTTTCGCTCATAGGATATAATATTTCAAAGATGAGGAATTATACGAAAGAACAAGGAAAGTTCAAAAAGTTTCTCATAAATCTTTGTTCCGCCTTGAATGTCTTGGGTATTATTCATATTGTGCTTCTTGATTTCTCTCCTCAGCATTTAAGATCCGTTGACTGATGAAGCCAAAAAGCACCCTAAGACAGCAAATTACCATTCTGATGGTTTTTTCGATCGGCTTTCTTCTCGGATTGGGAGGGATCGGTCTTTGGGGGTTAAAGTTGGTAAACGGTGAGATGCGTTGTCATTCTCTCTTCAATCCCTAATTAGTTGAATTGAGAATGACTCCCCTTGTTTTACTTATTGGTTTTCTAGGTTCAGGAAAGACCACGTTTCTGCGTCAGATCCTTCCTGAACTAAAACAGAGAGGATTGACTCCTCATGTCGTGATCAATGATTACCAAAATGCACGTATCGATGCCGCCTTTCTCAAAGAAGTGACCGAATTTGTCAAACCGATCAGCGGGAGTTGCGTCTGTTGCGAGTCGAGCGAGGAACTACTCAATACCTTCGCAGAGATCTCCTTGACTCCAAAGAGTGTCCTGCTGCTGGAAACCAACGGTACAACGGATGCCGAAGAGCTGTTGGAACTATTAACCCTGGATTCCCGCGTCCGACGCTTTACTCTGCCGTTGCAGGTGACACTCATCGATGCGAAGCGTTGGCAAAAACGTTTTTGGCACAATGCCCTTGAACGGGATCAATTCAAGACCTCAACCCATTTTCTTATCACTCGCCAGGATGTGGTGACCGCCGAGCGTCTGAAGTTCGTGGAGGAGCACCTTCGAGGGATCAACTCTGTGGCCGTCCCTGTGACTCCTGTCGGTCTGTGCGAGGAGCTTAAACAGATGCTCACCACGTTAGACAAGATTTCTCCGCGGATTTCCAAAGAGATCCCAGGGCACAATCACGCTGACCACGCTCATAATCACGAGCACGATCATGAACCTCACCATCATGATGAAGAGATGCATCACTTTGCCTCGGCGGAACTTCCCCTGCCTCCAGTAGTGGATCGAGCCGATTTCCTTGAATTTCTGAAACAACTTCCCGTCATGGTTTTGCGAGCGAAAGGATTGGTCGTATTGAAGGACTCTCCAGATAGGGTTCATCTCTTTCAACGCGTGGAAGCAGACGAGGATGTTATCTTTGTTCCTCTGAAGGATCCAGCTCCGCTTCCTCCAGTCCTGATTCTCATCGGGGTCAATCTTCCTGTTGCAGAGTTGCGGCAACAAGTGTCCAAGCTGTAAGTTTATAGGGCACATCTATTAACTCGCAAAAGACGGGATCAAATTAGGGCACATATGGAAATTCGCCCTCCATAATACCTATCTGTGAGAATCAGTTTCTTGCTCCTGATTAATTTGGAAGTCGTTCGCTGCGCGAACAGACAAGCGCTATCGTAGGGGGCTCGGGCGGGAAAGGGGTGTCATGGAGAAGATGCTGATCGCAAAAGAGGAAGAATTCTTTCTCGGATCTGGCGGTGCGAATGCGATTGAGAAAGGTGTTTTCTGGGTCGAGACCTTGAGCGATGAAGTTCATGTATTTTTTGACCTTTGAAACCTTGGCCTCCTCCCTTAGATCACTTGGTGAGGTTTCTCGGTATAGAACCTCTATGTATTCTCGGATATCTCTGAATGTTGGAATGAACGGCTCATGACCGTCGTACTTTTCCCGAATCTGACGAAAGATCCACGGATTACGGATCGCTCCCCGACCAATCATGAGTCCGTCGGCATTCGTAGCTGCAAGAGTCTCCTCAGCGAGGCGAACGGAGAGGACATTTCCGTTGGCAAAGACTGGAAAGGGCAGCTGTTGAGAAGCCTGGGCAATGAATGAATGATGCACCTTGGATCGGTACATCTCTCGGACGGTTCGCCCGTGAACAGTGAGGGCATCAAGGGGATGCCGGGCAAACATCTCGAGCAAGGCGGGGAATTCCTCCGGGGTATCGAAGCCAAGTCGGGTTTTAACGGTGAAGAGTTTGCTGATGGCTGGACGAAGTGCCGAGAGAATCTCGTTAATCTGATCGGGATGCTTGAGAAGTCCTCCTCCAGCATTTTTCCGACAGACCACGGGAGCCGGACAGCCCAGGTTGAGATCGATTCCGATCACTTCATGGCGTTGGAGAATTTCGGCGGTTCGAATGAGATGGGGGATATCCTGGCCAATCATTTGAGCGATGACCGGTTTGCCGCTCGGGTTTTCGTCGATGGATCGAAGAATATGTTTGTCGGGGTGGGAGTCCCGATGAACGCGAAAATATTCTGTGTAATAGAGATCGGGATCTCCGTAGTGATGCATCACCCGCCAGAAACCCAGATCCGTCACATCCTGCATCGGTGCCAGGATCAAAACCGGACGATTGGAGGGGAATATCTTATCCACAGATTTATTTTCTGTTTATGTGGAGGACGAATCTCCGTATGCGCCCACTTTTCGGGGCATAGGAGGAGAGTATCTTCCCCCTTTCACCCCAGAAATGACGGAATCCAATTAGGGCGTATACGGAGATCCACCCTCCACCAACATTCCCCAACAAAATCCATCTGTGAAAATCCGTGTAATCTGTGGATAAACTGCCTTCCGGCCTCAGTTTTCCGTCTTCAGCCCTCCGACAGGATTACTTCAGCTTGACTAATGCAGCTTTGATAGCTTCAAAATTTGGCAGGTCTTTGGGAGTGGGGGTTTGTTCGCTGTAGGTGATTTTTCCGTCCTTACCGATGACGAAAGCGGCACGGGCACTGACCGAACCAAGGCCAATGAGATCATCGAGGAGAGTGCCATAGGATTTAGCGACGACTTTGTTTAAATCACTGAGAAGAGCGATGGAAATTTTCTCCTTAGCAGCCCATGCCTCCTGTGCGAAGGGGCTGTCGACGCTGATGCCATAGACTTCGGCGTTCAAACTTTTGTAGGCACCCAGACCGGAGGAAACATCACACATCTCCTGGGTACATGTGCCAGTGAAGGCGAGGGGGAAAAACAAAAGTACGACATTCTTCTTGCCGAAGTTATCGTTGAGTTTGACGTCTTTGAGACCTTCAGCGGTTTTGGTCTTGAGGGTAAAGTCCGGGGCGGTGGTTCCAATTGCGATAGCCATATAAATACTCCGAATGTTAAGTTTTAATCTTTAAGCTTTAAGGTTTAAGTTTCGATCCTTTGATCTCGTTAGCTTGGAGGCCTGAAGTAGGCAAGGTAATATCCTACAGGTCTTCCAAACAAAGCGGTCTCGTAGCCACCGTATTCCAAAAAAACAATCTGTGAAAATCGGTGTAATCTGTGGATAAAGTCCCCTTTATTTGCTGTGGGCAACTTCGGATTTCGGGTTAAATGGACAACTCCTGAATCCAGTTGAGGACAGTTTGCCAGCGGATGAGATTATCGGTATCGTCAGCCTTGCTGTAAATCGAGACAAGGTTGTTGGCCATGCGCTGCGCCATCAGAGGAAGAGGCGTGCGGTCGAGAACGTCGAAGTCGGTGCTCAAACCGGATTCGAAGAGAGTTTCCTCGAGTTTGGATCGTTCAACGTCGGCCCCACAGGTAAAAGGGGTAAAGTAGCAGGATCCAATCCGGGCCAGGAAATGTCCAGGAAAGCAAACCGGCTCGACGTTGATTCCTGCCCGATGACCGACGAGAATGTAGACGGCGGTCAGGGAGGTGGGCCAGCCAAGATGCGTGGCGATGACTTGATCAATAAAGCTGTTATCAGGATCGTAGTAATTATCCTCATTCCCCCGGAACTTTTCCTCCTCACCCAACACTAGTCGAATGGCAGAGAGCTGTTCGTGCGGACCGGCATTCTCGACGAGTTCGTCGACAACGCGCTTGGCCCATAGATCAAGCTTTTGCCTGGATTCATAGATAGATGCTCGAGGATTGTTGTAGAGAGACGCTTTCCAGCAAAAGTCTTCAAAGTCGGGAACTGTCCTAAGCCGTTTGCAACTTTCCTGAAGCGCCTTGGTTGGGTCGCCGATCCGAACTCGTTCAAGCTCATTAAGCAATACTCGCTGGGCAACGCCGGAGGCCTTGCTGAGGAGTGCCTCAATCCGGGCCTGCGTTTCCGACGGTTGCAGCTCAAGCTGTTTCAAAACCAAGGAGATAATGGAAGGATCATCGTCCGAGAGAAGTTTCAGGATCGCATCAGACTGATCCCGATTTGTGGAAGACGAGAGTGCGGGCTCCATTGACCTAACCCTAATCCCTTATTTCGCGTGAGCCAAGAAAATACATTATCGCCATCTAGTGTTCAATTATTGTTGAAAAAACGGAAAATGAGATCTCACGGACTAACTCTGTCGGCACAGGTATTGTTCATCGCTGACCATCTCCATCCAGTCAACGACCTTACCATCAAGCTGTTCCTGAATAGCGATATGCGTCATGGCTGTGTTCGATCCAGCACCATGCCAGTGTTTCTCGCCCGGCGAGAACCAGACCACGTCGCCGGGAAGGACTTTCTCGATTGCTCCTCCCCAATGCTGCACCCAACCGCAGCCGGCGGTGACAATCAAAGTCTGACCCAACGGATGAGTATGCCAGGCCGTTCGAGCGCCGGGTTCAAACGTGACACTGGCGGCGACCGCGCGTGCCGGAGCATTTGCCTGGAACAAAGGATCTATCCGCACCGTGCCGGTAAACCAGTCAGACGGTCCTTTAACTGACATCTGTGAGCCATTTCTTTTGATTTCCATAGTAATATCGGTCATGAAAAGGTTTTAACTTATATGATGAGAGGAATTTTTGGCGTAATCGAACTACTGCGACCGACTTTGTGCCCATAAATCAGGGAAAATGCTCGGTAGATCTTTAGCAACCGTACGGACTGTGTGCCCAAATCGAGCTGCTGTTTCTTCGAGTTCATCCAAGTTGTATATCATCCGATCCTTTATTTTTACGATTTAAGAGCTCAACCAAACCTTCCCGCTTTTCTTCAAGATCTCTCTGAATGGTAGCTGGATCATTTAGAAGTCCCATATCAAGTGTCCATTTCGCCTGCACGATATCACGAGCTTCACGTCGGTTTAATTTAGGATACAATAGATCATCGGTTGAAGGAACAATAATCTCTCACCTCTGTGGCTCCTAAGGAGTCTGTTGAAAAACTATCATGGCCCGCGTTGCAGAGGATTTTGGTTGGGAACAAGGCACGAGGAGGGAGTGTATTAAAGCTAATACTCGACCAACGCAGTAACGAAGATCCCGAACAAAAAGACTCGCAACCCCTTTGGGTGCAAAGCGGAAGGCATGACTGAGTTTGCCCGCTCTTATACGTTAAGGGTGCATGCCGCTGCTGAATTTATTTGAAATGGGACAGATCCCATTAAAAATGGCTGGCGCGAGGAGAAAAACTCTGACAGCTTGCCCCGGGGTTATGAGGTCTAAGACTGCTATCACCTGAATTCCGACAAAAGAAAAAATCAAATAAAGAAAATTAGTTAAACCTGCTCACAAAGAAAAAGGGCCTCAAATTGGAGTTTGAGGCCTCTTTCCCGGTTACACCGACTGATCAATTTCTAGGCTGATCTGTCCGTAGCTTGGATGCTTTGTGGTCGAGTGACAAGGATAAAAATAAAGCAACAATACAGCAACGGAGAAATTATGAAAAAACTACTTCTAAGGATTCTAGCACTCGTATTTGTGTCATTAATAATTGGGTCTGTAATCAACGCGCAAACCGGGTCCACACCAAAGGCGCAGATGCCGGAGAGCATCAAGCAGATTGCCCCTATTTTGCCTGGTATTGCCCCCACCCCAGATGTGCCTTACATTTCGCGGCCCAACCTGACTAACAATGAATGGAACACCACCCTCACTGTTGAGGTTTCGCTCAAGACCCGCAACTTCGAGGAGCTCAAAGGCCGTGTTGCCCGGGGGGAACTCATTTCTAGTGACAACCCAACACCGGGGCATTATCAGTAACCCGAATTGCACCACTGCCGTGACACTCATGGCACTCTATCCGCTACATCAATTATTTACCGTGACACGGATTTTTGCGTCTACCTATCAGGCGGTCTCTGGAAGTGGAATGAAGGGCATGGAAGAATTGAGACTTCAGAATCAGCAGCTCGTTGTAAGTGAAGAAGTTGTCACACAAGTCTATCCGCATCAGATTGCAGCGAACCTCATTCCTCAGGTAGAATCATTTCTTCCCAACGGTTACACGACGGAAGAAATGAAAATGGAAAATGAATCGCGTAAGATTATGCATCATCCCACGTTTCGAGCGAGCACTACCTGTGTTCGGGTGCCGGTGTATCGGGCTCACTCGGTGGCAGTCAATGCTGAGTTTGAGAAACCCGTGGATATCGAGAGAGCGCGAGAAGCGTTGCTACACATGCCCGGCCTGAAAGTGGTCGATGATCCGGAGACCCAGCGATATCCGATGCCGATAGCTGTCGCCGGGAAATACGATTGCGAAGTTGGCCGTCTGCGCCGCGATCACGCCTTCGAAAACGGTCTTGCTTTTTGGGTGGTGGGCGACCAACTACTCAAAGGTGCTGCGCTCAATGCCGTTCAAATTGCGGAAGAGTTATTGAAGTAATAAACCATGATTGCAGACAGAGGGTCAACTATACGTCATACGACAAAAATTAAATAATCTGCGTAAATCTGTGTAATCTGTGGGTAAAGTTGCTTTTTCTTCTCCCCCCACTTCGTGCTTGTCAAAGCAGGGGATTCTCTCCATAGATTCACACTCTAATTCGGGGTCTTAGCTCAGTTGGTAGAGCGCCTCAATGGCATTGAGGAGGTCAGGGGTTCGAATCCCCTAGGCTCCAGGCTGAAGCAGCTTTAACTTAGAAAGCGCAGAGGTTTTCCCCGCAGATTACACAGATTGACGCAGATTAAGGATTTATGGAAGGCGTTGGGACAAATCTGTGTGATCCGCGGTTAAACTGTCTGCGGTATTTGGGTTTATTGATACAAGGCCAGTATCGATGCATTTATGGGGACTTTGGAAAGGGATGTGTGTTCAAAAATTCTTTCGCCACTGCGGCGGGTGAATGTTGATTGAGTTCCACTTGTGCATTGAGTCCTCGCATGGTCACGTCGGAAATCGCTCCATCCAGATTGTGCAAGGTCGATTCCAAATCGGGAAACTTTTCTAGACTCTTCATTCGGACTGCGATCGACGCGTAGTACTGGGGAAGTGCTTTCCGGTCATCCGACCAAACGGTATATCCTTTCTGGAGCAGCCTCCCATCTGTGGAGAATGCGCCAATGATATCCACCTGCCCGGAATCCAGCGCCAGATAAAGGAGTCCGACATCGAGATTGACCGTTTTTTTGAACTTCAAACCATAGACATTCTGCAATAGTCGATAACCATCAGGACGCTCAAGAAATTCTGCATTTAATCCGGCCGTAAGTTGACCCGCCACTTCTGACAGATGGCTGATGGTGCTGCCACCAGTATCAATTCTACTGTCCGCGACACCCGGTAGAACCGATTTTGAAACCAGGACATAGCTGTTATTCAGACCCAGTGGGGGAAACCATTTTACTTGAAACCTGTCCAAATACAGTTGGGAGATGGATGCAATATCGACACCCGGTTGCTTCAGGATGAGTTCAGCCGCCGTTCCGGAGTATTCAATATACAGATCGATATCCCCATGAATCAACGCGCCATGGATGATCTCGGTCGATCCAAAGCCGAACTTTCGCTCAACGGGAAACCCCTTGTGTTCCAGATATTGAGCAATGACTTCACCCATAATCAACTGTTCGGTGAAGTTCTTGCATCCCACTCGAATGGCAGAAACGGTGGGGATTGACTGGCAACCGGATAAAAAGAAGGCCCCTAGGAGCGCCAAAAGGAGGATCCGTTTTTCCATCGTAGTGATCTAGCTTCCATTTGTCCCAGTCCCAAGTCGAGCAAAACAGCCAATAGAGCAGCGGGGATGGCCCCCATCAGGAGTAACTTGGTGTTCTGAAGTGCCAATCCTCGAGTAATAAAGTCGCCCAGTCCCCCTGCACCAATAAAGGCACTCAGGGTGGCGGTACCAACGCTCCAGACTGTGGCGGTTCGAATTCCTCCCACAATAATTGGTAATCCATGTGGGATTTGGACATGCCACAGAATCTGGAGTTGATTCATGCCAAGATTTTCTCCCGCCTCCATGAGTTCAGACGGAGTCTCTGCAAGTCCTGTTAATGTATTGCGGACGATTGGGAGGATCGCATAAACGACCAATACCGTGACGGCGGTGACTTTACCGATTCCCAGAAAGGGAAGGAGCAACGCCAGTAATGCCAAGCTGGGAATCGTCTGGGCAATCTGCGTTCCAGTGACAAGGACAGTCCTTAGAGGGCGATTTGCCCATGCAAGACAGGCTAAGGGAAAGGCAATCAGGATAGCCAAACTTACTGACGAGAGAGTCAACCATATGTGCTCAGCCAGGCGGAAAAGGAGTTCGTGAATATCATCTGACATACTCGAATCTAGGCTGAAATTTGAAATGAAGCGAGCCAAAGATGGCTCGACAATTGAGTTGTCAGCATCGTGAGAGTGGTCTTGAATGAGGATCCGATCATGTCTGAGTCAAGTTCCCTTTCTGCGAAAGAATTACTTGCACAACGCACTCTGTTGTTGGAGCAGGTCGAAACGCTTCGGGCCAGCATCAAGGAATCGGATCACGTCCTCCATGTTGCCGTCCATGCTCTGAGAAACCCTCTTTCAAGTATCCTCATGTCAGCAGAGGTCATGTTAATGGAGGAGAGTTTCAGCGCGCTCGAACGCCGGGAGATGATGGAAGGCATTGTTCATGAGGCCGAACGAATGACTAAATTAATTGGCAATATGCTGGAACTTCATGCCATCGAACAAGGGAGGGTTGAGATGCAGCGGGTTCCACTTGAGGTCGCGGGAATTTTCGCCTCCGTCGCCGAAAATTATCAGGCAAAGGCGGACCTTAAAGAACAGCCGATCACCATCAAGATTCCGGAACAGCGAGGTGAAATTGAAGCCGATCATGATCAACTCGTTCGAATTTTTGACCATCTCCTTTCAAACGCCGTGAAGTTCACCCCGCCCAAAGGTCGATTAACCCTGGAGGTCATCCATAATCCGGACAATATTCAATGCGTGGTCAAGGATAGTGGGCCAGGACTTTCTGAAATTGATCATCAAAAGCTTTTCGGTAAGTTTGCCAAATTATCTCCCAAACCAACGGGAAAGGAAAGCACCACGGGTCTGGGTCTGGCAATTGTCAAAACACTGGTTCTAAAAATGGGCGGCAAAGTCTGGTGCGAAACCTCATTAGGAAATGGATGCCGATTTATCGTGGAATTCCCTCGTGTGAAAAAATGAGGACGATGATATCAGCTTTAGTTCTTTCGTTCGTCTCTCTTATGGGGCCTGTTCTTGCCCAGATTACAGTTACAAACCTGCAAGTCCTCCATAAGATTGATAAATCCCGATGTTATGCCTACCCAAACGGCTGGGGAAGCACACCCGAGGCAGCACGAAAGGATTTAGATCGGGTGATGGATATTTATAAGGATCGTCCAGGTTATTTTCGCCATTCCTACGTGAAGGTTGTGCCAGTCTCAAAGACCCAGTACGAAGCCGATGGCTGTGTCTCATTCTTTGCCCCCGACGCCAAACTACCCAAACAACAGAAAGGCATACCGAACAGTTGAATGATTCATAATTCTAAATCATTTCTGTCCCATAGGGACGGAAATATACGGAAATGAGAGATTAAAGATTTTGAGTGGAGCGCCTTTTTCTGGAGTGCGGTGGCAAGACACCGCTTTGTCTTCGGAGCGGCCATGACGCGAGGCGGCCCGGACAGTCGGGTGCAATTACTCGACGCACGCGAATAAACGGTGGCTCCAGTGGGAGTATTGGGCTTGGTGACCAGGATCTGGTATCGAGGAAGGTGTGAAGGTGTCTCACTCCCATTCGCTTGTTCGTCCGGCTGTGCTGGACTATGGCGGACGGGGGCAAAGCGGTGTCTTGCCACCGCACTCCAAAAAAACGAGTCATTGCTGTGAGATGCCTGTGATTCTAAATTAACTCTATGACTGCGGCCTTATCCCAACTCCTCCCACCCTCTATTATCTCGGTTGGAGGACCGGTCGCAGACTGGCAGGGTGGACTGCTGCCTGCCGAGGAGGCATGTGTTGTCACGGCCGTCGAGAAGCGTCAAAGAGAGTTTATCGCTGGACGAACTCAAGCACGAGAACTCTTGTCATCTATGGGTGTTCAGGATTTTCCTCTGATTCCTGACGATCAACGGTGTCCACTTTGGCCGATGGGCATTGTTGGTAGCATCACGCACACTAATGATTACTGCGCCGTGGCAATTGGTCGTACTTCCACCGTCAAATCGATCGGTTTGGATATCGAACAAGTCGGTCGGGTAACAAATGAACTTTGGCCAAAGATATTCGTTCCCCAAGAAATAGAATGGCTATCTACCCAACCCGAAAAGAAAAGATCACTCCTCTCATCCATCATGTTCAGTGCCAAGGAAGCATTTTATAAATTCCAATATCCCAATACCAAAGAATGGCTCGGTTTTGCCGACGTAGAAATCTATCCTACACAGGATCACTCACTCCTCATAAAAGTCCGGGGCTCTCCAGTACACTCCGGTCGATACACAGAGTTCGATGGCCACGTCATCACCGCCTTCTATATTTTAATTAATAGAGAGTAGACTGTAATTAGGAGTTCAGATCTCTTGGTTCCCGATCCCAGTTCCCAATTACTCTCTTTCTCTACTATCTATTCTCTACTATCTATTAATTAACCATCAGTATCCCATCTCCATAGATTCACACTCTAATTCGGGGTCTGTTTGGGAGAGGTGCTATGGGATGTTATTCAATCACCCAATACCAAGGTTTCGCCTGTAAAACATGTTGGAGGAGCTCCAGCCAATTTTGCGTATCACGCTCATCAATTGGGGGCACGATGTGAGATTATTTCAGCCGTTGGGAAAGATTCCCAAGGGGATGCACTGGTGAAAGAGATCGCGAAACTTGGGGTCTCGACTCGCGGGATCCAGAAATGCCCGTTCTTTCCAACAGGGTCCGTTTCGGTGAAGTTACAAGAGGACGATGAACCGGAATACAATATTCACGAAGGCGTTGCGTGGGACGATATCGAACCGACGCCGGACGCACTTTTGTTCACGCAACATGCCGAGATTATTTATTATGGCACTCTAGCCCAGCGATCTCAAAAATCGAAGGATGCCATCCAACGCCTTTTAAAGGAGGGTAATCCTAAAGCGTGTATGGTTTACGACGTGAACATCCGCCAGCAATATTACACCAACCCTACATTAATGGAATCGCTCCGTTCGGCGAATATCGTCAAGGTGAACGACCAGGATTTGACGCGTCTATCACATGCCATGGGGGTTTCGGAGAAGCATGAGACGTTTGCAAAAGCGATTTTTCAAAGATTTCCGAAGGCCGAGGTTATTGCCATAACATCGGGCGACGCCGGGAGCACGCTGCTTACACGGGATGGTGGCATGGATATAAGAGAGGCCATGGATATCAAAGCCGTTGACACCGTTGGTGCTGGAGA
>Ga0206919_1164_pt1 | contig 15682 bp, 11 predicted proteins | sample Alteio_BWOrgHeat_67_FD_152962 | JGI IMG/M metagenome (GOLD analysis project Ga0206919, IMG submission 152962) | Enriched cells from forest soil in Barre Woods Harvard Forest LTER site, Petersham, Massachusetts, United States -... | ecosystem: Environmental > Terrestrial > Soil > Temperate forest >... | reverse complement strand
AACAGCCACGGCAGGAACAGAATCCGGGCGGTGGCGTTACCCGAGGCTTTTTGCGGGTTTTTAGCCGCGATGCCGTGCCACATGCCCGTCCACCGGAGGGCAAACATATCAGCGGCAAACATGATCATCCCGGCCAGAACGACCGCCGCCAATTGCATCCTGGCCTCCGCGTCCAGATGTTCTCCGTATTTCAACTGGAGGGCCAACAAGGCGGCGTCGGCGACGAGAACGACGATAACAGGGCGGAGAAACTGGCGGCGCAGCGCCAGCAACTGGCCGTGGAGGATTTCCCCGACCGTCAGGGAGGAGGAGAGCACGAGTTCCAACGCGCCGCTGCGCAGGTCTTCGCCGAAGCTGCGTCCGGCCTCGGAAGCGACCCAGAGTTTGAAGGTAAAATGAAGAATGAGAATCATCACGACCGTGACCGGAACTCCGAGCCACTCCTCCTTCAAGGACAAGAGCCCCCAAATCCAGGCCGCCATGACCGTCGCGAGAAAACCCCAGGGATAGACCGGTTTGAGCCGGTCGCGGGTGGCGAGCCAGGTGACGGGATTGAGATCGAGCAGACGTTGGCGGTAGCGCGCCCGGGTCTGAGGGCTGCCCTGAAACCAGTTGCGCAGCCGGTCCCGCCAGCGAAGCCGGACGATGGTGGCGGGCTTGTCCTGCCACGTGCGACGGGTGATCCGGCCCGCCAGCAGCAAAAAGCCCCAGCTCAGCAGGTGCGTGATCGCGAGCGATCCCCAAAAGAAGCCTGTCTGCCGGGAGGGGCCAGGGAAGCTGGTGACTTGCAGAAAGGCAAACATGGGATTGGGCAGGAGAAAAAGCCCCAGCCAAGACTCTTTGACATGAACGCCCCTGGATTGCAGATACGCGTCCGCGCCCCAGGCGAACAGCGGCACGAGCACTACGAAGAAGAGAATGATCAGAAAGGCCGTGGACGCCGCGCGGCGGCCATCGTAGCTCAAGGACGAAGCCAGCAAGCCGGCGGCGAGCGAAAAGAACATGGCGTTGAACAGGGCGATCGCCACGTGCGCGACCTCACCGGAGGTCACGCCGCCGAGCATGAAGGTGATTGAAAGCAGCGGCACGACTGCGAGCAGGCCGTAAACGGTACCGAGGGAACTGGCCACCAGCTTGCCCATGACGACGTCGAAGCCGGTGAGGTCCGTCAGGAACAGCAGGCCCAGAGTTCCGTCCCGTTTCTCCACGCTGATGCAGTCGGCGGTGACGCGGATGCCGGCCAGCACGGCGTAGGCGCAGGAGATCCAGATCAACGTCTGGAACATGCTTGAACCGAGCTGCCGGGGCGAGCGGAAGAGAGCGGTGGCAAAGAGCATCGGCATCATTACCACGAGCATCACGAGGCCGGAAGACAGGCGCGAGTAGTAGGTGGCCGGTTTGCGCGCCGCCAGCCGCAGTTCGCGCTGGAGTATGGGGACGATGGTCATGGATTGGCCGAACGATCCGGCCGGACGGGCGATAATTGACACCAATCCCGCGATTGCCCACTAAAAAAGCGCGGCCATCGGCGCCTGGTGGACGGCATCCGGTTGGTGCTTGCCAGACCCCGCCGGCAACGCTAAGAACGCAGCCACATCCTTGAAAGAATTGCCGCCGGAAGATGGCGGTGAGGTTTCATCGATGACTGGCACGCATGCTTCAATCATCCCGCAAAGGAATTCCAATGATCAAAACGAGTCGCATTGTCCGGACGGCGGCATTGTTCGCCGCGCTGGCGATTATCACTTCGGTGCGGATGGACGGGCGAAGCGGCCCGGGACTGGCGGGGCTGATGACGGCCGATTGCATGGCGGCGGATGAGCCGATTGATCCCCAGCGAGCCCGGCAGTTGATGCAACGCTCTCAGGCGGGCGAAAAGCTTTCGCCGGAGGATCAGGCGTATCTGGACCGCGTCCGCCAGGAATTGCAGAAGCGCGGCAAGCAGAAGCAGGGCGGCGGCAAGGCCGGTCCGCCCGGTGTCGCCGACCGGAAGTTCGCCGAGTCGCTCACGAATCTGGTGCCGTTGATAGATTTGCAGGGAATGTACAAGGGCGAGGATGGCGGCCTCTACGGCGGTGGAAAAAACGAAGCGCCCGCCGCTCATCAGGCCGCGTATCGGAAGGAATCTTCCAAGGTTCAGCCGCTCGATGCGGACGGCAGGCCAGCGAAGGATGGGAAGATCGGCTTGATCACGATCGGGTTCTCGAACACGTCGATCGAGTCCAACGATTTCAAGACCGCCGCGGACGCCGATGCGGACAAATCGCCGCGGGTGGTTGTGGTGAACGGGGCAATCGGCTCGCGGTCGGCGGTGATGTGGGCGTACGACGGCGCGGACTTGCTGCCCAAAGGCGAACAGGAGCGGCTGGACAAGGCGATGGACATATTTCACATGCCCAAAGACAATCGGAAGGGCAGCCCGACCGGCGGCAAGGATACCTGGCCGACGCTGGCGCAGCGCTTGACGGACGCCGGCCTCGCGCCCGCGCAGGTTCAAGTGGTGTGGATGAAGCAGGTGGAGGCCGGAGCGCGCAATCTCGGCGAGTTTCCCGCCCATGCGCGCGGGTTGGAGGCGGACATGGCCGCCATGATGATCATCGCAAAGAAAAAGTATCCCAACCTGCGCGTGGCGTATGTCTCGAGCCGCACCTTCGGCGGTTGGGCCGGTCCCGCCAGCGGCAGCCCCGAACCCTACGCCTATGAAAGTGGTTTCGCGGTGCGCTGGATGATCCAGAGCCAGATCAAAGGCGAGGCCGCGCTCAACTACGATCCCGCGCGCGGCGAGGTGAAAGCACCACTGCTGCTCTGGGGGCCGTACCTTTGGGCGCAGGGCGACACGCCGCGGAAGGCCGATGGCATGGTCTGGACGGAATTCGACGTGCGGTCGAACGACCACATGCATCCGAGCGATCTGGGCTGCAAGAAGGTCACCGCGGCGTTGTTGAAAATGTTCAAAACCGATCCCGCGGCGCGAGCATGGTTTGTGAAACAATGAAAACTATCCTGGCATTAACATTGTCCGCTGCATTCGTTGCCGGTGGCGCGGAATTTCCGAAGGACCCGAAATTCGACGAGATTGTCGCGAAGCACAGACGGCAGGAGAAGCTGACGTTCGAGGAGGAGGATTACTACCAAAGCACGGTGGAATTCCGCAACCAGACGCAGTCCGTGGAGCGGAACAAAGATTGGGCGGCCGCGAATCCTGCACGCGAGTCCACCGGATTGACGTCGCTCGCCGAGCTCGGAAAGGGAACCTACAAGGGCGAACAGGGCGGGCTGTATCCGAACGGCGAAAACAAGCTGCCGGCGGATCATCTGAAGGCGGGCCTGGCGTTGGCGAAGAAGATCGTTCCACTTGATACCGAAGGACAGCCATCAGCGGACGGCAAGATTGTCCTGCTCACGATCGGGATGTCGAACACGCATCAGGAATCGCGTTCGTTTCTGCGAATCTTCAATGCGCGCAAGGGCGAGATCAATCCGAAGGTCGTGGCCGTGGATGGCGCGGAGGGCGCGAAGACGGCGAAGATCACCGCGCAACCGAACAATGACTATTGGAAGATACCCGCGTACCGGCTCCGCGATGCCGGGGTGACGCCGCAACAAGTGCAGGTGGTGTGGTTGAAACAGGCCAATGCCATGCCGACGGCGGAATTTCCGATCGAGGTGAAGAAGCTGGAGGCGGACGTGCTGGCGACGATTCACAATCTCCACGACAAGTATCCGAATCTGAAGATGCTGTACCTCTCGACGCGCATCTACGCGGGTTACGCCGCCGCTCCACTGAATCCGGAACCGCATTCGTACGAGAGCGGGTTCGCCTACAAGTGGCTGATCGGCGACCAGATCGCCGGCAAGCCGGAGTTGAATTATGATCCGGCCAAAGGCACGGTCCGGGCACCGTGGATCGCCTGGGGTCCGGACCTTTGGTCGGATGGCATGGCCGGACGCAAGAGCGACAGTTTGATCTGGAAGCGCGAGGATCTCGCGCCCGACGGGACTCATCCGTCGCCCAAGGGTCGTGAGAAGGTCGCGCAGATGCTGTTCGATTTTCTGGAGAAAAGTCCGACGACGGCGATGTGGTTTGGGAAGAGGTGAGGGGGGAAAGGTTTTCGGCGAGGGCGCGTGTGCTCCCCGGAATCTGACTTGGTGGCCCGTTGGTTTGCTGGCTCGTTCTGGCTTCAAGCAGCTTGCTGCGGGTAGTGCTCCGCACATACCCGCGCTCCGTAACAGGAATGTGGTTCAAAAGGGCTTGACTCAATCACTTTGCGTGGCAAAGTATATCCATGGAACCGAATTGGGCGGCGGATAATCTCCAGGTGATCCGGACCTTGATGGAACGGTCCGCGCTCTACCGGCGCGCCATGGCGCCGATCATGTTGTCCACGGGAGGCATCGGAGTGGCGGGGGCGGTGACGGGCATTTCGATGAGCAGTCCCTACGGGAAAGTGTTTGTGGGATATTGGGTTCTCATTTGTTTGGTGGCAGTCGTCGTGGCATTTGTGATTGCGCGACGGCAGGCAGTCAAGGAGTCCGAGCCATTTTGGACGCCACCGACCAGGCGAGTGGCAATGGCATTTGCCGCGCCGTTTCTTGCAGCCGCAGCGCTTACTGCTGTTTTGGTCTTCGCGGGTTGGGAGAATGGCGTACTTGACGTTGCCTCTTCCACCGTCACGCTCGTCGCCATCTGGCTGGTGTTTTATGGCTGCGGCTTGAATTCGGCAGGATTCTTCATCTCGCGCGGTGTCAAAATACTGGGATGGCTCTTTATCATTTGTGGAATATTGCTGTCCATGGTTGTGGCGGCCGGAATCCGCAGCGACCCGCTTTTTTTGTTGCGCTGGAACTCTCTTTCCAATCCCCACCTCGTGATGGGCGCCACGTTTGGCGGGTTGCATCTGGCGAGCGGGATTTATTTGTATTTCACTGAAAAGCGGAAGAATGCAGCGTGAATCCAGAACCGTTTTTACAGCTCGACCGCGTGATTCACGAGAGAGGGCGGATGGCCATCATGTCGCTGCTGGCCGCGTCGCCCGAGCTCTCGTTCACCGAGCTGCGGGATGCCCTTAACATGACGGACGGCAACGTGACCACCCACATCCGCACGCTCCAGGAGGCCGGCTACATCAGCGTGGCCAAGTCCTATCAGAAGAGCCGTCCGCTGACGACGTGCACGCTGACGGCCGAGGGCAAGAAGGCCTTCGCCACGTACATCAACGTGCTCGAACAGATCGTCCAGCAATCCAAGCCGAAGAAATAATCAAATCTTTTTGAACGTCCATGAATCTTCGCGGTCACTTACTTTGTATCGCAAAGCTAATTCATTCATTATGAAAACCCTCCGTGCTGAACATCTGGGCATGTGCTTTGGCGTGCGCGACGCCATCGCGCTGGCCGAACATCATTCGCGCAATGCCCCGCTCACCATTCTGGGCGAGCTCGTCCACAACGAGACCGTCCTCGCGCAGCTTCGCGAGCGCGGAATCCAGTTCCAAAATCAACCCATCGCCGTGGCCACCCGCACGGCGATGATCACCGCGCATGGCACCTCCGACCGCGCCCGCGATCATGCGCGCGCGCTCGGTCTCAATGTGCTGGAGGCGACGTGTCCGCTGGTTCATTTCGCCCATCGCGCGGTGAAGAAGCTCGTTCAGGCGGGATTCCATCCGGTCATCATCGGCCAGCGCGGCCACGTGGAGGTGCGCGGGCTCACGGAAGATCTGGAGCGCTGCGACATTGTGCTGAACGAGGCCGACGTGGAGCGGCTCGTCGAACAGCCGCGGTTTGGCATCGCGGCGCAGACCACGCAGCCGATCGAACGGGTCAATCGGCTGGTCGAACTGATCCGTCAGCGTTTTCCGCAATCGGAAGTCCGCTTCATCGACACCGTGTGCCAGCCGACGAAGCAGCGGCAATCGGCCGCCGTGGAACTGGCGCGGCAGAGCGACGTGGTGATCGTGATCGGCGGCGCGAACAGCAACAACACCCGTGAACTGGCGGCCACCTGCGCCCGGCATTGCGATCGCGTGCATCACGTGCAATCACCCGCTGATCTGCGGCCGGAATGGTTCGAAAGTGCGGATACCATCGGCATCACGGCCGGCACCTCCACGCCGGATCAAACGATCGAGGAGGTGGAGCGGGCCATTCACCAGATGGTGGCGGGGGATGGCGGTCACGATCAAATGGAAACGGCAGCACACCAATTCGCCCGATGATGGTACAGCCTGCCGCTAAAACGGAGCGCCGAGCATTGCTCGGCTCGGTAGCCGCGACCGACCTCGTGCCGAGCAATGCTCGGCGCTCCAGATTGAACCATCATCAACTCACCCACCAATGAAGGAATCAACTAAATGAAAAGCTGGCACCTTATATTCGTGTACGCGGTGGCGATGGCGTGGGTCGAATCGGCAGTCGTGCTTTACCTGCGCACGATGCTCGACCGCATCATTCCCTATCAGGCCCACCCGCTGCCCATCATCGGCGGACTGGCGCAGGCAGAATTGATCCGCGAGGCGGCCACGCTGATCATGCTCGGTGCTGTGGGCTGGCTGGCGGGCCGAACGTGGCGCGGCCGCTTTGCCTACTTCGTCCTCGCGTTTGGGATCTGGGACATCGCCTATTACATCTGGCTGGTTCCGTTGACGGGCTGGCCGCAATCGCTGTCGGACTGGGATATTCTCTTTTTGATTCCGCTGCCGTGGTGGGGGCCGGTGTGGGCGCCCGTCTCCATTGCGCTGCTGCTGATCATTTTCGGCACGCTGGTCAGCCGGTACGACACTGCGGCCCGTCCCGTCTGGCCGGGCCGCACGTCAGTTCTGGCGGCGGTGGCCGGAATCATTCTCGCGCTGTACACCTTCATGTCGGACTCGCTGGAGGTTTCGACGACCGCTGGCATCGCGCAATTGCGCGACATGCTGCCCGGCCCTTTCAACTGGCCGGTGTTTTTGGTGGCGTTGATGTTGATGGTGATTCCAGTGGTGGATGTTTTCTTCGCAGTAAGGAGACGCATTGCAATCGCGGAACGCGGAACGCAGAACGCGGAACAATGTCAGAGCCTCGTTACCTCGGCTGCTACCAAGAGAAGGATTCTTAAGGCACCTTTATGAAAACACTGGCTCGGATCGGAACGGGTTTGTCATTCCTGTTTTTTCTGCTGGCCGGCGTGGTGCTGCTGGCGGCAACGGAGTTCCGGGTCTCCGGCGAATACCTGCTGGTGACGGCCCTCGGATTATTTTTTGTTGGCAAGGCGTTTTTCGCAGGAACGACACTCTGGCTGGCGGTGGAGAAACGTTCGTCGGAGGCTAACGACCGGAGCGCTTCCCCGCCGGGCATGAATTGGGAGGCATTCGTCCGCCGTTTCGTGCAGCGAAGTCCCCGGTTCCTCCTTTACGCCGCAATCGGTCTGGTCGTCTTGTTTTTCACCATAGTGGCGATCGCCAGGCTCAGAATGTCCCTGGAAAACCAAAGCAGGGAGGAAGTGAAATCCGCGACAACCGCTGAAGGAGTAAAATGATCATGGACAACAAAGCATCCAGCACCCTCATCACGGCCATCTCCGCGCTTGGCCTGGGAATCCTCGGCGATGCCCTGCTTCGCGAATCTCCGTGGGGAATCAACATTGGCCTTTGGATTGGCGCGCTCATCGCGGTCACCTTTCTCGTCACCCGTGCGGCTGGGATCCGTCTTTCGCCGGGCAATCTGTGGCCGACTCTGCCCGCGATCATCTTCGTCGGCGGATTCGCGTGGCGGGACTCCGCGGTGTTGCGGGCGCTCGATCTTGCCGCGGTCTTCATCTCACTCGGATTGGTGGTGTGGCGCGCCCAGGGCGGGACTTTGTTCTCGGCCGGAGTGACGACGTATCTGGGCGGGGTGTTCGACGCCGCCGGGCAAACCGTGGTGGGTTTCGCTCATCTGGTTTTCCGGGATGTCGACTGGTCCAGCATCCCGCAACAGGGAGTTCTCAAACGCGCGCCGGCAACCATGACCGGTGTGGCCATCGCGATGCCGCTCCTCCTGGCTTTCGGCGGACTGTTCATGGCGGCGGATGCGGCGTACCGGCAACTGGTGGTCAAATGGCTGGAATTCGACCCGGCCGAATTCGCAACCAATGTGGGCGTCATTTGGGCTGGCGCCTGGTTTGCCGGCGGATACCTCCGGCCGCTGGTGATTTACCGCGGCGAACCGCCTTTGATCGAGCGCGGTCGCAGAACTTTTTTCCTGGGCACGGTGGAGATCAACACGGCCCTCGGGCTGATCAACTTTCTTTTCCTGACCTTCGTGCTGGTCCAGTTCCGCTATCTCTTCGGCGGGGCCGGCCTGATCGAAACCATTCCGGGAATGAAGTATGCCACCTACGCGCGCGAGGGATTTTATGAACTGCTCGCGGTGTCCGCGCTGGTCCTGCCGGTCCTGCTGCTGGCGGATTGGGCATTAGATGAGAAATCGGGCAAACGCGGATTCCGGATTCAGGCGGTGATCCTGATGGCGCTGCTGACGATCGTGATGGCGTCGGCGGCGCAACGGTTATGGCTGTATCAGGCCGAGTATGGGCTCACCGAATTGCGCGTTTACGGCGGAGCGCTGCTCTGCTGGCTGGCGCTCGTGTTCATCTGTTTTGTCGTCACAGTATTGCGCGGGCGCCGCGAGACGTTTGCCTTCGCTGCGCTGGCGACGACCTTTGCCACCCTGCTGGCGCTGCACATTCTCAATCCCGACGCTTTCATCGTGCGCGTCAACGCCGCGCGACCGGCGACGGGCAGGCATTTTGATGCCCGCTACGCCGCGTCGTTGAGCGCGGACGCAACGCGGGAACTCATCAGGGCGCTACCGGTTGCCAGACCGGGCGAACAACGGCTCGTCGCCGAGCACCTGGTGTCGACGTGGGTGACGCCGGCCGCACCGGACTGGCGGACGTGGAACTGGTCGCGATCCCAAAGCATTGCGGCGTGCCGGGACAATGCTGCGCTCCTGCGCCGGCTTGCCTCCGGAGACGAACCCGATTCTCAAACCAAGCAGCGATGAACAGCCCAAATCGGTGGTTAATTTCCAACAAACGCCAAAACAGCCGGAAAAACCGGGTCGTTTTGTGAAACGGATTTCATACAAGGTGTCGGTGAACGCGCCAGTGCGGTCGGCGAGGGAGAACGGAACAACACGAGAAACGGGTCGCTTGCGCGACCAGCCGACCGCCACACGCGGGGGCGCGTGTGCTCCCCGGGACAGGACAAATCGGCGCTTACGCGCCGATTAGGGGCCGGAGAGTGGCGTTGCTTTTGGCAGGAAGCTGTAGTTGCCTGTAGTTCATTGCCTGCGCCGATTTCAAATTTCGCTCAATATGACTGAGTTCGACTACCGATTGCTTCGCCGGTTGCGCGCCTGGACACTCGTCTTCATCATCGGATTGTTGATCAGCGGGGCCACCGCGATTCCGCTGAACACCGAGTTGAACTGGCTGGTCAACTGGTCGGGCGCGGAACGGATGGTGCTGCAATCCGAATCGACGAACGCTCCGGGATGGGCGGCCTGGCTGGTGAATGTTCGCGATGGGTTGCGGGAAACAAACCGGAAACATCCGTTCATCGGATACGCTTTCGACTGGCTGGCGTTTGGGCATTTCGTGATCGCGATTGCGTTCATTGGGGCGTGGCGTGATCCGGTGCGCAACCGGTGGCTGTACGATTTTGGATTGATCGCCTGCGCTTTGGTGATTCCGTACGCGCTGGTCTGCGGGGCCGCCCGCGGCATACCGCCGGGCTGGCGGATGATTGACTGCTCGTTCGGGGTGTTTGGGGCTGTGCCATTATGGCTCTGCCGGAAGCTTGCCATTGCCCTGGAAACGCGGCCGGCCGGCGCTATTCCGGGCAAATGAGAGAAAAACTGGCCCCACCGTCGCTCGGAAGCCATGGCGGGCGGGCGGGGCGAAACAGGACGACAGGACGGGTGCAGGACGGGTGACAGGACGGGTCAAAATTCAAAATCGTCAATGTTTACGGGCATTAGGACGACAGGACGGGTAAAACACCCCCTGGAAGGGGTGGGGAAGTAATCAGTGATCAGAGGTCGGTAAACAGTCCCTGGCCCCGGGAGGAGAGCCGGCGGGTCAGAGAGCCTGAGAGTCAGCAGGGGATGAGGGGAGTTTACGCGAATTGCGCGAATGGGCGCGAATGGGAAAACGGAAAATGAAGATTCCGGCTGGACACGAACAACAGATAGTGCAATAGTGTGCGTGTCTGACGGTGTGCTCTTTGACATGTTGAAGGATGGTTGAAAAGGTTGAAGCGTGAAGGGTTGAAAAGGATGGCGGAGGGGGCAGGGCAGGTCAATCCACGCCGGGTCGGAGACCGGCGTTCCGAGCCAGGGAGGCGGACCGGTCCGCGGTGGTCCGCAAGTGAGTTTAAGGTTCAAGGTTCCAAGTTTAAAGTTGGAGCGAAGCGGCGGTGCGAGTGGGACGACCGGACCACCAAGGATGGGGCGGCGGCGAAAATGCGGATTGATCCGCAGTGATTCGCGGCGTTTTTTTGGCTGGCGAGCGGGGCGGCGCCCGAATTGTGCAGGTGAGGTGAGAATATGCGGAAAACAGGCCGAGGAGGGGAATACACGCAAAATACACACGGAGATTTTTTCGGGGCGAAGGAACACGGCGGGTTGAAACCGGCCTGCTCCATGAACCGGAAGCTGGCAAGTGCGCCTGCTTGGGAGAATTCGGAAGCGGACCGCCCCCTCACCCCATCCCTCTCCCCCCGTTGGGGGTGAGGGTGCCAGAAGCGACCGGCGAAATCGTCTGGTTCAGGGGTTCAAAGCGCGAATTGACCTGGGGAAATTTGTCCGGTGGAAACCCCGCTTGACAGCGAAGTTAGTAGACACTAACTTCGGCGCATGGTTAAGCGGAGAATGACCGCCCGGGATCGCAAGCGCGCCATTGTGCTGGCCGCGCTGCCGCTGTTTGCCCGGAAGGGGTTCGCCCGGACGACGACGAAGGACCTCGCCAAAGCCGCCGGTGTCTCCGAGCCATTGTTATATCGGCATTTTCCAAGCAAAGATGCCCTTTATCTGGAAATCCAGAACTTCTGCTGCGGACACACGGACCCGGCAGTGAAAAAGCTCGGTGAGCTGGAGCCGTCCACGTCCACACTGGTCCATCTCGTTTATTATCTGATGCGGGCGCTCGTTCTGGGGCTGCCGGCGGGCGAGATTCAGTGGGATACGCGGCATCGCCTGACACTCAACAGCCTGCTGGAGGACGGGACGTTCGCGCGGCTGCTGTTCAAAAACCGGTTCGATCTCTTTTGCTCGCAGCTGGAGGAGAGCCTGGCTGCGGCGGAGGCGGCGGGCGACGCCGTTCCCAGCCCGGTCAGCCGGAGCAACCGCGCGCGCTTCGGGCATCACCTGGGGGCGTGGCTTGCCCTGACCCATCTGCCGGGAAAATCGGTGATTGCCTACCATGCCCCGCGTGAAGAGCTGTTGAACCAGGCGGTCTGGTTCGCCCTGCGCGGCATGGGCGTGACCGACCATGCGATCGCCACTCATTTCAACCCCAAGGCCATTGCCCGGTCTTTTGACGAGGACGCAAAATCTTGAATGAATCGTTAATGGCGGCTCACTTGCCGATCCATCGCAATCCCATGAGAACCCGTTTGAAAAATAACATTCTGAGCAGCGTGGCTGCGCTGTGCCTGTTGACCGCCGCGTGCCACAAGCCCGCACCGCCGTCCGCCCGGCCACCGGCGGCCGTCACCGCCAACCAACCGGTGCAGCGCGAAATCAGCGAGTGGGATGAGTTTCCCGGCCGACTCGACGCGGTGGAGATGGTCGAGGTGCGCGCGCGGGTCAGCGGCTACCTGCAATCCATCCACTTTCAGGACGGCGCGGTGGTAAAGAAGGGCGATCTGCTCTTCGTCATCGACCCGCGGCAGTATCAGGCGGAACTCGACCGGGCCAAGGCGGATCTCACGCAGGCGGAGTCACGGCTCGAGCTGGCCACGAGCGAATTCGCGCGCGCCGAGCGGCTGCTCAAATCCAAGGCCATTTCCGAGGAGGAGGCCGAATCGCGCCACAAGGCCAAAACCGAAGCGGAGGCGGCGATCCTCTCCGCGCGTGCCTCGGTGGCGACCGCCCAGTTGAACATGGAATACACCCACGTCACGGCGCCCATCACCGGACGCATCAGCCGGAAAATGATGACCGAAGGCAACCTGGTCAACAGCAGCCAGGGCCAGTCCTCCCTGCTCACCACGCTCGTGGCGCTCGATCCCATCTACTGCTATTTCGATGCGGACGAGCAGGCGATCCTCAAGTATCAGCAACTGGCCCGCGAGGGCAAAGGCGGCAACATCCGCGATGGCGCGGTCGCCTGCGAACTGGAACTCGCGAACGAGACCGGCTTCCCGCACAAGGGCAAGCTGGATTTTGTGGACAACCGGATCGATCCGGCGACCGGCACTTTGCGCCTGCGCGGAGTCTTCCCGAATCCGGGACCCGACTGGGTTTTGCAGCCGGGCTTCTTCGCACGTGTGCGGGTGCCCGGCACGGCAAAATATCCCGCGCTTCTCATCCCAGACCTGGCCGTGGGAACCGATCAAGGACAGAAATTCGTCTACACCGTCAACAGTGCGGACACGATTGAGTATCACACGGTGAAATTGGGGCCGCTGATCGAGGGCCTCCGGGTCGTACGCGAAGGGCTCAAGCCCGACGACTGGATCGTGGTCAACGGACTGATGGCGATTCGTCCCGGCGCCAAGGTGACGGCCACCAGGGCCGCGCAGGCTGCGCCGGCACCGGCGGGTCCTTGAAGCTGTCACCCTGACCAGCCATGAAATTCTCCCACTTCTTCATCGACCGGCCGATTTTCGCGTCGGTGCTGTCGATCGTTACGGTGATCGTCGGCGGCCTGGCGCTGTTTCAACTGCCGGTCGCGCAATATCCCGACGTCGTGCCGCCCACGGTCGTCGTCACGGCGCATTATCCCGGCGCCAATCCCAATGTGATCGCTGATACGGTGGCGACGCCCATCGAACAGGAAGTCAACGGCGTGGAGAACATGCTCTACATGTCGGCGCAATGCACGTCTGACGGCTCGATGGCGCTGACGGTCACCTTCAAGCTCGGCACGGACCTCGACAAGGCGCAGGTGCTGGTCCAGAACCGCGTGGCCGTCGCCGAACCCAAGCTTCCCGAGGAAGTCCGCCGCCTGGGCATCACCACGGCCAAGCGTTCACCGGACATTACGATGGTGGTCAACCTCATTTCCCCCGAAGACCGGTACGACCAGATTTACGTCAGCAATTACGCCTATCTCCAGGTCAAGGACGCCCTCGCCCGCCTGCCCGGTGTCGGCAGCATCATCATCTTCGGCGCCCGGGATTACAGCATGCGCGTGTGGCTCGATCCGGAGAAGGTGGCGTCCCGCAATTTGACGGTGGACGACGTGGTGAACGCCATCCGTGAACAAAATGTGCAGGTGGCCGCCGGCACTGTCGGCCAGCCGCCGATCGCCAACGGCCTGAGCTTTCAATACATCGTCAACGCCTCCGGGCGGCTGAGCGACGAGCAGCAGTTTGGTGAAATTGTCGTGAAGACGGGACCGAATGGGCAGGTCACCCGCGTCCGGGACGTCGCGCGCGTCGAACTGGCGGCGCTGGACTACAGCATGAACAGCAAGCTCAACGCCCGGCCAACCGCGTCGATCGCCATTTTTCAACTGCCCGGATCCAACTCGATCGAAACCTCCGACGCGGTGCACGCCGCGATGGAAAAGCTCAAGGAGCGTTTCCCACCCGGCCTCGAATACCGCATCGTGTTTGACACCACGGGCTTCACCCGGGAATCCATCCGCGCGGTGATCCACACGCTGCTCGAAGCCATGGCCCTGGTGGTTCTGGTGGTGATCATCTTCCTCCAAACGTGGCGGGCTTCGATCATCCCGCTGCTGGCGGTGCCGGTTTCACTCATCGGCACTTTTGCCGCCATGTCCGTGATGGGCTTTTCCTTGAACAACTTGTCGCTCTTCGGCCTGGTGCTGGCGATCGGCATCGTTGTGGATGACGCGATCGTGGTGGTGGAGAATGTGGAACGCAACATTGCGCTCGGCCTCTCGCCGCGCGACGCCACACGGAAGGCGATGGACGAAGTCAGCGGCGCGGTGATCGCCGTCGCGCTGGTGTTGAGCGCGGTGTTCATCCCCACGGCATTCATCAGTGGCATCTCGGGTCAGTTTTACCGGCAGTTCGCCCTGACCATCGCGTTTTCCACGCTGATTTCGGCGTTCAACTCGCTCACGCTCAGCCCCGCGTTGTGTGCCATTCTTCTGCAACCGCACCACGCCAAGCCCGATTGGTTCTCGAGATTATTGAGCGCTGTGTTCGGCTGGTTCTTCCGCGGCTTCAACGCCGTTTTCGGCCGCGGTACGGATGCTTACGCGTCGGTCGTGGGGCGCTTGATTCGGATGAGTGTCGCTGTGCTCGTTGTCTATCTCGGACTGATCGGGTTGACGTACTACGGATTCAAGCACGTGCCCAGCGGCTTCATTCCGCCGCAGGACAAGGGCTATCTGGCGATCGCGGTGCAACTGCCGGATTCAGCCTCACTCGAACGCACCGAGGCGGTTGTGCATCGGATGAGCGAGATTGTACGTGCAACTCCGGGGGTGAAGGCGTCCATCGACCTGGCCGGTTTGTCACCGATCAGCCTTACGTCGAGTCCGAACGCCGGGACGGTTTTCGTCATTTTGGATGATTTCGAGAAACGCACGAAGCTGGGCTTGACCGGGCCGATGATCCAGCAGGAACTCAGCCGCCGGCTCTCGGGCATCCAGGAGGGGTTCGTCGGCGTGTTCGCGCCGCCGGCCGTCAACGGCATGGGCGTGGTCGGTGGTTTCAAGCTCGAATTACAGGATCGCGGCGGCATCGGTCTGCAGGGGTTACAGGCCGCGGCGTTTCAACTCATGGGCGAGGCCGCGAAGGAACCTGGCCTGGCCGGCGTCTTCTCGACCTTTCGCGCCAACACACCGCAACTTTTCCTCGAAGTCGACCGCGTAAAGGCGAAGACCATGGGCGTGCCACTGAACAATGTTTACGACGCGCTCCAGATTTACCTCGGCTCGCTGTACGTGAATGATCTGAACCTGTTTGGCCGCATCTATCACGTGACGGCGCAGGCGGACGGACCGTTCCGCCGCGAGGCGAAGGACATCCTGAATCTCAAGACCCGCAACAGCGAGGGCCAGATGGTTCCCCTGGCGGCACTGGTAAGTGTCCACGATAGCACCGGCCCGGACCGGGTGCTCCGTTACAACATGTTTCCGGCGGCGGAGGTCACCGGCAACGCCGGACCGGGCGTCAGTTCCGGCCAGGCGGTGGCGTTGATGGAAAAGCTGGTCAAGGAAAAGCTGCCCGCGAGCGTCGGCTTCGAGTGGACCGAGTTGACACTCCAGGAAATTCTCGAGGGCAACACCGCCATCTATGTCTTCCCATTGTGCGTGCTGTTTGTGTTTCTGACACTTGCCGCGCAGTACGAGAGCTGGTCCCTGCCGCTGGCCATCATCCTGATCGTTCCAATGTGCCTGCTGTTTGCCATCGGTGGGGTCTGGGCCCGGGGCATGGACAACAACATCTTCACGCAGATTGGTTTTGTCGTGCTGGTCGGGCTGGCGTGTAAAAACGCCATTCTCATCGTGGAGTTT
>Ga0206919_1163_pt1 | contig 15803 bp, 12 predicted proteins | sample Alteio_BWOrgHeat_67_FD_152962 | JGI IMG/M metagenome (GOLD analysis project Ga0206919, IMG submission 152962) | Enriched cells from forest soil in Barre Woods Harvard Forest LTER site, Petersham, Massachusetts, United States -... | ecosystem: Environmental > Terrestrial > Soil > Temperate forest >... | reverse complement strand
AGAAGTGGCAGCTATGAAACCTCAGCCTGACTACTTCTTTTTTACCGGTGACCTGGTAATGGGCTATGTAAAATTCGATACGGCAAAACTAACCAGGGAATTAACAGGCTGGCGGGAAAATTATGAGAAATCACCTCTTGCCAAAACAAAAACAAAAATGGTAGTATTACCAGGTAATCATGAATTACTGATATCTAAAAAATCAAACACAGGAATGGCTGAAGAGCGCATCTGGACTCGTATTATGGCGCCTTATATTGCCGGAAATAATGGCCCGAAAAGAGGCGGAAAAGACAGCCTGGATAATGATGAAAGCCGGCTTTGTTATTCATTCAATCACAAAGGTTCTCATTTCGTAATGTTGAATACTGACCCGATGGGGCAGGAAGGCAGGGCGCCAAAATTCTGGATCAATGATGACCTGGCGGCCACAAAAACTACTGACAAAGAACACATATTTGCCTTTTCTCATGTACCAGCTTATGGCGCACCTAAAATGAATGCCGGGGTAGAACAGTTATTTGACAATGATGCGCTATGGGATGTTTTTGAAAAGAATAAAGTAGATGCCATGTTCTCTGCACATGATCATGTCTATTGCCGACTGCAGCCACATAAGGGCAAAACAACCATGCTTATTGCAGGCAATGGTGGCAGTCCTTTGAATGACCATTGCACCGACGCACAAAAATTTTATGGCTATACCCTGGTTAAAGTTTATAAAAGCGGCAAAGTATTATGCTATAGTATGGGCCGTCCGGTTCCAAAGGCAGGTTATATGGCCCCTGTGGATGGACCGACGACATGCCGGGACTCTGCTGACATTCGATGGGGGGAATAGTTATTGTGTTACTAAGTTATTATGTTATTTGCTAAATAGCAACATTTAAGTTAGGCACAATCTTAGTCTATAAGGAACCGAATTAAGGTTAAATGGGGCTTAATAGACATTTCAGGTTGCTAAAAATGGGGTTAATTGATTCAAATTTAATAAGTTTGGCCTTATATTTTAGTTATGGCAAAAAAAGAACTGTCCAAAATGCGGTAAATCGCAGGTTAAAAAGTTTGGTTTTAGAAATGGAAAGCAACGGTACAGATGTAAGCTTTGCCATTTAACATTTCAAAATCAATCCAGGCGAAGGGCGCCTGATCTCTGGGTAGAATACGTCCATAAAAAGCAGACCTATACTCAGATTGGCCAAGAGTACAGCATACATCCTAGAACCGTACAAAGAAAGCTTGATAATGTTGCTGTTGAAAGAAAAGTCTCAATTTCTTCCAAGGAAGTTTGCGTGGTTATGGATACGACCTATTTTGGAAAAGGTTTAGGTGTGATGGTTTTCAGGGATGCATATTTTAAAAAAAATCTTTACTGGAAGTATGTGTCTCACGAAACCTTAAAAGAATACATTGATGGAATCACCTGGCTACAATCAATAGGATTAAATGTCAAAGCAATAGTTTGCGATGGTAAAAGAGGCTTATTTTCAGCCTTCCAGGGCATTCCAGTGCAAATGTGTCAATTTCATCAAGCGGCCATAGTAACACGCTACGTAACTAAAAACCCAAAGACCGACTGCGGGCAAAAATTACAGGAACTCATGCGCCTTTTACCCAAGACGGACAAAGAATCTTTTGAAGGGGCGTTCAAAGCGTGGTTAAAACAATGGCAGAGTTTTTTAAATGAACAAACCATTAACGCTGAATCCGGCAAAAGACACTTCACTCATAGAAGATTAAGAAGTGCGGCCAGAAGCATAAAATCGAATATGCCCAATCTATTTACATGGTATAACTATTTAGATTTGAATATCCCTAGAACAACAAACTCAATCGAAGGAGTTTTTTCAGCTTTGAAAAGAAAAGTAATAGTCCATTCTGGTCTGAAAAAGCATAGGAAAATTAAGCTCATAGACGAGCTACTTTCATCCTAATTTAGCAACCCATTTTGTCCATTAGACCCAATTTAATAATATGTTTGCCATATCAGAAATCCACGCTTCCAATAAATTTAATTCCATTTGATCAACTAAATTAAGTTCAACCAATGATTGATAACATTTTATCAAATTCAAGTTTATATTTTCTTTTCCCTTCAATAAGTGGAGGCCTGATAATGTATCCGTAATTTTTTTATTATTAAGATATCCCGGAATTTCATCTTCAAAATCTTTCAATAAATCATGATTGTTTCTTTCCTGCCAAACAGTTGCCTTATGAAACAAAATATTCCAACCATTTTCCCAACAAATTCGCTGGGCAACAAAACTTCGCCAAATATCAGTCATCCTGAAACTACAGTAAGAAGGAAGATATAGTAACAAAAATGCTTCACGAAACCAAGTAGTATTCTGGCTATTAAAAGGACACCATGTGTTTTGGCCGATCGAAACATTTCGATTTGAATCAAAATTAAATGGGAGTCTTAGAATTAGCCTATATATAGCGTCAACATCTGGATTTTCATTAGCTAAACCTTGTTGGATGGGGCAAATGGTTTCTAAGGTTTGAAAATTATCCAAATGTGGCAGAATATCATTAAGATGTTCGATAGCAAAACCTCGAGGCCAAATCATTTCTTTTGTGAAATAATTGTAAATATTGAGCCATGCTGCATTTTCAATTAAAACAGATTCTGGACTAATTTCTCTGTCATTCCAAAATTCGGCCATTGGAAAATTATCATCATCTGTTTCTATTATTATTTCTGCTCCTCTTTTAGCAGCAATTAAATAACCTATATTTTTTCTCGCATAGTGTTTTTCAGGGATCAAATTCGCTGAAATAAATGGCAACTCTTTTTGTTCTGGAATCCCAAAAAATTCACAACCATTGATTTTAAAAACATCAGGGGACTTACTATCGCCAATTAAAATAAATGGAATATGATTTAAATGGCAATAGGATCCATATGTTTGAAGTACTTTATTTTCTTGATTCGCAATAGAGGTTATTACAAGAAATGCCTTTTTATTCATTCTAATAATTATAGTGTTACAGGCTTAAATGAAATTCTTTTAATAAAATAAAACAATAGTACACTGATGGAATTACTTACAGCTCCTTTTGAAACACTGGGTGAAGGGGCTCTGTAGTGGATCGGAATTTCAGAATATCTTTTTTTTCTTAAAAGATACCTTAGTTCTGTTTGATAAAAATGTGCCTGGGATTTCAAAGGGTATTTCAAAAAAAGGCCCACAATATGAGAATGAAAACCTTGAAAACCAGAAGTCATATCTTTTAACTTTGTACCTAAAAGAATATTAGACAAAACAGTGCCGGTTTTGGATAAAAATGTTCGGTTTGGTGAGGAATCCCAGATGGACCCTCCGTTAATAAATCTGCTTCCAAAAGCACATTCATTACCCTCATTAAGAACCCGTAAAAACATTGGAATAGCTCTTGGATCATGTGATAAACCTGCATCCATTTCAATAATTATATCGTGTCCGTTAAAATATGCTTCTCTGTATCCTCTAACATAAGCATCTACAACATTCCTGTTTTCAGACGCCCAAATTGTTAAAAATCTGGAATCCTTATTTGACAATTCATAACATAAATTCAGAGTATTGTCTTTTGAAGCATTATCAACAATTAAATATATTGTGCCATTATTTAACCGATCCAATATTTTTACTAGTTCGTGAATAAAAGGCAAAAACTCCTTTTCCTCATTCGCCATTGGCACAATGAGTGCCCAGTTATTATCATAATACATTATTGGTCATCTTTTATTAATATCATTTCCTTCTGCGAAGAAAGATAATTTGTAATAGCCGCCTTATCTCTTTTCAAGATCAATAAGTTAATATACTTTCCACAAGGGTTGTTTGACTTTTCGTAAATATATGAAATATTCGCATATTGAGCAAAAACTGGATCCTTGTTTAAATTTGGATCAGTTGATTTCTGGAATCCAGAACCACCTAAAAAAGCAATTATCGCTGGATGTTTGTTCACCACATATTCATAATCAAAGGAAACATGACCAGGAGCTCCTTTTAATGCTTTATGTCCAAACCTGCTAATGTGTTCATCTGTCAAGCCTAACATGTCAATTGTAGGAAGCTCATCGTAATAAGAAAGAGCACCATTACAAAAAACTGCTATACATGTTTTAGGGGGCAAAGTATTATGAAACCACTTTCCGATAAATTTCAATCCATTAGTGGAATTGGTCCATATCCTTACCCTTGGAATTCCATTGAATTTAAAAGAAATAGTAAATATAAGCAAACCAATAAAAGAAATAGTTAAAATTATGACGTTAGAAATTATTGATCCAGTATTGTTTTTAACATTATCAGGAATAAAATAAACAATTAGAAGAATTATAACTGGAGCAAATGGGGAAATGAATCGCCATTGAGGCATCCAGTCACCACCTACAAAAAGCACAAATAAAATATTCAAAATTAAGATTATTGAAAGAAATCCTAATTCTGGACTAATTTTAGATTTTTTCATAAAAAGTGATCGAAAAAAAACCAAAGCTGCTCCAAATAACAAAAGGGAAATAGGCCAGTACATTCTAAAAAAAGAGAATAAATAATTTTTTCCATGTTTTAATTCTAGAGCAAAAGGAAGTCCCTTTTTTGCAGCCATAGCATTTGGCAATAGGTAACCGTAATATTCGATTCTCCAGATTGTCCATGGTAAAAACAAAATCAAAAACCCCAATAATGAAAATGCCATTGCCTTCAATTTAAATGAAACTACAGCTTTCGAAAGCAAAATAAAAACGGCTACTCCAATAGCAATCAATATGCCATCCGGATGAGTCATTATAGCCAGAGAAGTAATCAATCCAGAAAGTAACCATTTTTGTTTTACACAACAATAAAGTATGCTTAAAATAAAAAATGAAAACAAAGGGACTTCTAGACCACTTAAACCATAACAAGCAAAAATACCAAAAACAGAAACAAGGTAAGCTGTAATTAATCCAGAATTTTCACTGCCTTTATTTAACAATTTACCTAAGTAGTAGCTAAATAGCACGGTTAATATCGAAAAGAACAAACCCAATAACCTTCCGGCAATTGGAATTTCAATTCCCAATTTTGAAGTAGCAGAAATTATAATAATCCAAAGAAAATCAGAATATCCTTCAACTCTTTCACCAATATTAAACACTAAACCATTACCATCAATAAATTGATGCACATAGCGGTAAGCTATATAGGCATCTTCCGCATCGGTATTAAACAAAAATTGATGATAAACACAAAATAATATTATGATAAAAAGTATAAAAAACTTCAAATACCTTAATTTGTCCTTAATCAATAGTAATATAAAAAAGATAACCGAATAAATAGCCGCAAAAAAAATATTGAAATAGAACTCTGTTTGCATTTAATTTCCTTTTACCATCTCCAAATATTGGAAATTACTGACTCACTATAATTTTACCTCAAAATTAGGAATAATTATCCGATTAAACTTATCTTAACTAATAAGTAGAATACAATACAGTGCACTTTAATCATTGTACAAGGAAATTAAAGGCGATAAATTTAAAAAATTGGCCAATCACTCTTTCTGCTCAATAATTAAATCAAAATTGCTTTTCAATGACTGGATTTCATCAAAAGAAATCAAATTATTAAATCTTTTTAGCATATACTCCTTGCCTTTTATTATTCCTGCTGCTTTTACAAATGGCATCAATTCTGCCAAATTATAAGGGATTTTAATTGACTTTTGGGTCATTAAATCATTAAAAAGGCTATCCGTTATTGAAAATTTCTTTAAATCATTATAGTATTCAGCCTTTTGAAAATAATAACAAAAGCATTTTTGAGAAACAGGAGATCCCATAATTTTTGAAGGCCATTTACCAATGTTACCTCCCGTATCAGCTATTTTTTCGGGTAAAGTATTACTAACCAGAAAACTTTCAAAATCTGGCGTAATGCCATTTTGGAAAATGCCATTATGTTTCCCAAACGATAAACATTTTCCAACCTCATAGCTAATTGGAATTTGATATTCTCGTTCTGCAACAAATTTTTGACTATATATATCAGTGCTGAAATGTCCTTTAATCGCCATACTGTCAGCTTTATAATATGTACTACCCCATTCATATAGCCAATAATTCATTTTTGCAGGATTTGAAGAATATCCATAAATAAAATTTACAGCTGGTGATTCAACGTGTTCCCTGAGAGGAGATTGTTCTGTTTCAGTGTTGCAAACAAAGGAAGTACCTACTGGTAATTTGGGATACCTCCATAATATTTGAGAATAAAAGATTTTTTGGTAATTCCAGTTTGCGCCTTGCAACAAAAATGTTCTGTAAAAAAAGCAAGAACACAAGGCTAAATATATCCAAAGCGAATAAAGTAATACTCTTTCCTTCAATAATTTTGCTAATAAAAATACAAATACAAATGCGCCAGGTAATGCAAGTTGGAATCCAAATCTTGAATTTCCCGAATTCTGAAAAATATGTTTATCTATAAACCAGCTTGGCAAAAGAGAAATCATAGAAATGATTATAAAAATAGAGGCAAGATGAAAATGAATAGATTTCTGACTATAATCCAACTTATATTCAAGTGTATCTTTTGTAATTTTTTTTCTAAAGATAAAAAGCAAAATCATTACCAAAGAAATAAACAACAGTGATTGAAATCCAGGCAAATAACGTATTGAAAAAAGATCCTCAGAAAAAACATTGAAATAACTTCCAAATAACCCATTAAATATATCCGATACCATTTTCGGTACTCTTTCACCAATTGATTTTAAAGGATGAGTAATAATATCCTTAATTATTTGATCCTGATTCGTTTCCTTTCTATGAGTATGAAAAATTAAAAATCGCCATACTAAATATAAAAAAGTTGCTAAATAGTTAGGTATATTTATTAAAAATGAGTTTCTGAGAATCTTTTTGTCGAACCGTGAAAATGTTACTCTATTTTTTAAACACAATAATGTATAAACTATTAATATTCTTGCAATTTCCAACCCAAGAAGGTATTCAATTTGAATTTCATGAAGCAATGTCAAGCATCCGCTAATAATTAATGCTATTATTTGAATGCTTCTGTTCTTATAATTGCCAATAGTCAATAAGAGACTTGCCAAAAAATAAATAAATGGAAATGTGAAAGGAAGACTATAGGTTACTGCAGAATAATACATTATGTTACATGGATATAAGGTAATAATACCGGCTAATGCTAGTGCTATATTTGGATTAAAGTAATTAATTTTTTTAATCAGTCGATACGACAACAGGCCTAGAATTACCAACGAAGTAAAGAGTACTAGATGCCAGGCAATAGGGGAGCTTCCAATATGCTTCGCTAGAAAATTATAAATATAAAATAAATTTGGCCTGTCAAAAGCACAAAGATATCTTAAGGGCTTGCTTGAATTAAAGCCCCATATAGCTCCTATATAATTCCAATCATCTTCATAAAATCCCAACTTAGGTGCAAGCAATAAATATGGGAATGCAATACTTCCAAAAAATATAATCCAAGAAATTAGCAAGGGTTTATTTGTCTTAGTATTCATTATTTTCAATGTTATTTTTTATAAACCTGTTTTGACTAAACGATGCTAAAATAATTCAAGCTATAATTCAATTAAATCTAACTTATTGACTTAGAATATATTTTAACATTCATTAAATCAGCAGGAGAAAGAATCCCTTGAAATTTTTCAACTGTTTGATCAGCCCCACAAACAATAATCAGGGACTTAACAAAAGGCATCCATTCAGTTAAAGCAACAGGCAATTCAATATTTTTATTTTTTGAAATAAGCTGATTAAACAATTCAACTGATGCGGTATAATTTTTCAGGCTGTTAAAATATTCAGCCCTTTGAAAATAGTAACAGAAACATTCTTTGGAAACCTCAGCACCTAAAAATGAAGAAGGCCACTTTGCTCTATTACCATAATTACCAATGGTATCTGGCGCATAATTCCTATTGACAAGGTGACTTTTAAACCCCTCACTTACACCGCTTTGAAAAATTTCATTTTTATTTCCGAATTTAATACAAGCTCCTGGCTGATAACTTACTGGAATTTGTTTAGCTTCATCAACATTGAAATGGAGCCCAATAGCTGCACTATCTTCTTTTGGCCATTTGTAATCCCAAATATAAAACATAAAATTCATTTCACCCGGAGATTTGGAATAACCATAGGTAAAATTAATAAACGGGCTTGAATTTGCATCCGGAATTTTTTTACCATCTATCATAAAGCTAGTCCCAACAGGTAATTGCGGGTATCTCCAAACAAATTGATTAAAATACACTTTGATATTTTTCCAGCTGGCTTCCCCTCGAGTCAAATATGTTCTAAATAAAAAAGCAGAACAGAATACGAGGTAAATCCATAAAGCATGTTTAAACAAATTTCTTTTAATAAATAAGGAAATTAAAAATAAAAAAATAAAAACGCCGGGAAAAGCAATAGCAGCTCCCATTCTTGACATTGCATCATTAAGACGTATATGTTTATCTACAAACCACATGGGGAGCATGGAAAAAACGGCAACTATTACAAAACCCAGAATAATCCATAAATAAAAACGAGTCTTTCCATTCGGTATCGGGTCCTCAGAAATAGCATTCCTGTCTTTTCTAAATCCCCAAAAAAGTACCGCAACACAGAGTAAAATAAAGATCATTGACAAAAAACCAGCTTTATACCTGGTCAAAAATAGTTCTTCGGAAAACACATTAAAATAGGTGCCAAATAAGCCTAAAAATAGATCATTTATCGCTTTGGGTAACCTTTCCTTAAACACAGATAGTGGGTGTGAAATTATTAATTTTATAATTTTTCCCTGGTCTGTTTCTGGCCTAACTGAATGAAAAATAAAAATACGCCAGATTAAAAAAACAAATGTTGATATGTAGTTAGGAATGCTAACTGTAATTGCCTTTCTAAAAAGACCGTAATTAATGACTGGTTTTTCTGTATTACCACGCAATTTTAAAAACAAATAAACAATTAAAATTCTTGCTAATTCGAGCCCGACAAAATATTCCAATTGAATTTCATGAATTAATGTTAATATACCGCTGGTTATCAGGCAAACTAATTGGACATTTTTATTTTTATAGGATCTAATTGATAAATATAGACTTAGAACAAAGAAAATGTTTTGCACAATAAAAGATAAGCCATAGGTGACTGCAGAATAATACATTATATTACAGGGATATAAAACAAAAATTCCAGCAATTGCAAGGGAAATATTTGCATCAAAATACCTGATTTCTCTTATTAATTTATAAGTAATATAACCCAAGGTTAAAAGTGATAAATAGACAAATAAATGCCAGTGCCATGGAGATTTACCGAGTAATTTTCCAATTGAATTATAAATATAAAAAAGATTTGGCCTGTCAATATTGCATAAGTCATGAAACGGTTTTGAATAATTGAAGCCAAACATAGTGCCCAAATAATTCCAGTCATCTCCATAAATCCCCATTTTATTCACCAAAAATAAATATGGGAATGATATACAAATAATAAAAACGATCCACGAAACTAATCCAGGCCTTTTTGAATACAAATCCATTCTGATTTTCGCTTTTATAATATTTATACTGGTTGCAACCGAAGTTTGCAAATATATTAAAACAAATTTGAAAGACATCTCGATTAAAGTTGCCATTTATTATAAATTAACCAAACATCGATTAAAATTACCGGCAAAAATGACAATTTTAAATATAAAGCGGTTTCGTTTAAATCTCAATTAAAAGGGATCTGTTTTTTCTTTCTTGAGAAAAAAAAAAGGACTATAAAACACAATAAGTAAATTGCAAGTTGAATGAGGTACCATTTAGGTTGCATCCAGGGTCCAAAATTCATAAAGTACAAAGAATTATGGTTTTTAACAGGCAACCAGATTTTTGAAAACAAAAGACATACAAATATAAAGAGAGGCAATGGCACAACAGATAATTTTTTTGGTTGAATTGTAAAAACAATACCAATTATTAAAAATGGTAAATATTCACTCAGCAACCTGGTTTCTGAAACCAATAACAGAAGAAGACTCAAGCAAGACACAATAAAAAAACCAGGCCCCAAATTCCTTATGCCATTAGCAAAGTTTTTGAAATAATAAACGGCAAAAATAATTACAGGTCCAAGCCATGATATTGCAGAAACCAGAAAAATGAATGGCCTTAAAATTGAACCAAGGACAGTTATTTTTATTACTTCAAAAAAGGAAACATTATCTGGAAGTGAAATCAAATTTTGAAAATATATAATACCACAAGAAACAAGCATTACAATAAATACCCGTAGCAATACAAACCGGTTGATAAAAATCTTGAAATTTAGGAGTGAAATATTCTTAAATATCTCATGGTATAATAAATAAAGATAGATACAAGTGCATAAAGTACTTAAAATAAAAAGTTTATTGTCTACAGGAACTGTTTTTTCACCAAGGTCAATATAAGCATTGTTAATTATTACCTGTTTTCCTAAACCTGACCATATGATATAGACAAGATAAAGAATTACAAGTAATGCACCAATTATTGGGCCAGTAAAGTTTTTTTTGTCTTCCCTTATTATCAAGTTTTTTTTAAAAATATAAAGTATAGCTGCATAATACATTGTCATTGGCCACACAAAGGCACCTATTATTCCAATTACAATTATTAACCATTCTTTATCTTTAAGATATCCATATAATAATCCAATTCCAATTAAAAAAGCACTTGAATCTGTTGTGTTAGGGTAACCAAATGATAATTTGGCAATTGGGAAGGTTAGAAATAAAGAAGCAAAACCAATCCAGGTTTGTTCCCGGATAAAGTTAAGTTCGGTACATACAGCAAAATAAATCCAAACTGTAAGCATCAAAATTATAATGTTATATATTTCAAATGCTGTAATCACATTAGTATCTGAAAAATTCATTCCACATATTACCATCAAATAGTGGACTATTATACTGGGTAATATACGCTGAATGTAATAATGATTTACGTTACCATTAAGTATATCGGTAAGGTTTGCAGCCCATGAAGCATAATGTGCGCCATCCCATCTTAAATGTCCATCACCTGCATAACAGATATAATCTCTAATTAAGAATATCTGGATTAACCCTATAAATAATAAGACAGACCAAGCAATTATTAGATTTTTACTAAAATTTAACTTACCATAGTTAATTTGTCCATCCATATTATAAGTACTTTAAGTTTTCAATAAATAAATTATTGATTTTCTATAATTTAAAGAAAATACTAGCCCTAAACTATTAATATCTCTTAAAAAATGAAGAATCACCATTATAAACCATTTTCATTATTGATGTGCCCACATATGGTTTATAATGAGATTTCTCGTAATAATTCCCCTGAACCATTGTAATACTGTTTTTTCCTGAAAAATCAAAAACATTATCTTTCCCAAAAATGGTTATTAAAGTTTGCAAATCCTGTTTATTAAATGGAACCTGGTCATACAAGGGACTAATAATGATTTTATAATTTGATCCTGACTTATTTAACATCAAATATATTTGTTTAAAAATATTTAAATTATTATCAGAAATAAGAGGCTTATTTTCTGGGATTATTGAATCCCTTTTTTTAAGCTTTGCTACTGTTTTATAATGCTTTAATGAATCTTTTTTAATATCATCATCCATTCCATAAACAATAAAATCATTTGACGGATAAGTCAATTTTAAACGTGGTGTTCCATCATAAATAAAACCTTTCATATAAGGCCTTATTTTTTTAAATATCTTATAATCAATATATTTAATAAAATAGCCCTTATGAATATAATCTTTTAAACACGCTAGGTGAAATTGAAGCCAACTTTGATGTGTAACTGCAGGATGACCAATCAAATATATTTTATTCATCTCTCCTGCATCCAGCACGTACCTGTCCAGTAATATTATGGCATTTTTAATAGTATCGCCCTTAGATTCAATAAATTTAATTTTATTGGAAATCCCTGTCAATGATTCTGCCGACGCGTCAAAATGAAAAGGTCGTCCATCTTTAATAAAATTTTTCCAATTGTAGCATCTATATGCAAGTGTTCTTGAACTTCCAAAAATAAACGAATTATAATGAAATTGATTTCTGCAGTGAATATAAATCTCTGTGGAATTAAAATCTCTGCTGGCCGGCATTGGCGGTGCAAAATCATTAGTTTTATGCACGAATTCAAATGGATCCAATATAAAATAGCTCAGAATTACAGCAATGAACGGAGAACAAAATAAAATCAGCCTCGCAAAATATCTTTTCATATTTCTAAAATTGAAAGTATATAAATTGAGTATTTTCAAATATGCCAAATTGCAAAATAAAAAATATTGCAAAATAGTATAAACTCCATTTTATCCATGTCTTTTGTTTATCAATTATTAATTGTAAGTTGGATTTTCTATTTAAATATCCTAATCCCTCCAGGGCTACAATACACAATAGGGTTGCCAAGAAACTCACCTTACCATTAATAAACATTAACCTGAATTTACCAAGGGGGAATACATTTTTTATCATGTATATAGCTTGCTCATATGATTTGGCTCTGAAAAAAACCCACGTAATGCAAATGAAAGCAAATGTAATTCCAAAGCTAACTGTATTTAATAATTTCAGGGAAAAAAGAGATTTTAATTTTTGAACATGTTTGTGAAGGCCATTTTCTATAATAAGTGCTAATCCATGCAAAACGCCCCAAATAAGGAAAGTCCATGCTGCACCATGCCAAAGTCCGCTAATAATAAAAGTAAGAAATATATTAAAACGCCAGCGTACTTTACTCACCTTGTTACCGCCCAGGGGTATGTATAAATAATCTTTAAACCATGTAGAAAGGGATATGTGCCATCTTCTCCAAAATTCTGCTACACTTTTACTTATATACGGGTAATTAAAATTAATCATTAATTTGAAACCCATTACCCTTGCAGCTCCAATTGCAATGTCAGAATAGCCCGAGAAATCACAATATATTTGAAATGAAAAAAATATCATTGCAAATAATATCGGCCAACCATGATATAAATGATTACCGGAATAAACCTCATTTACATATATAGCCAGCCTGTCAGCAAATACTACCTTTTTAATAAACCCCCAAATCATTAATCGTAAACCACTTGAAACCAATTCACCATTGAAAGTATGTTCTTCGTGAAATTGATGAAGCAAATTTTGCGGCCTTTCTATCGGGCCGGCTACTAACTGAGGATAAAACATAACATACAAAGAATATATCCCAAAATTTTTCTCAGCCTTTTGGTTTCCTCTGTATACTTCAATTACATAAGCCATACTTTGAAAAGTATGAAAGGAAAGGCCGATTGGGAGGATTAGCTTTAAAGCTCCTATTGAATAATTCCAATGCAATGCATGTGCAAGGGCATCAATATTTGCATTAAAAAAATTAAAATATTTAAAAATAAAAAGGATTAAACAAGTGACAATAATACTTGAAACCAGATAGAATCTACGTCTTCGCCCATTCGTTTTCTCAATTAAAATTCCGGCAGAATAATCTACAACAATTGTAAGTGCCAGGATTAATATATAAATAGGAATAAAGGATATGTAAAAATAACAACTGGCTGCCAGCAGCCAACCCCAACGAAAACGATGGGGAAGTAGGTAATACAAAATTGTTACAATTGGAAAAAAAACAAGAAATTCAATAGAATTAAATAACATCTCCTAATCGGTTTATCAATGCAAAGAAACGGAAATATGTAAAGATATAAAACTTTTATTCCATGCAGGGAAATCGTTGTTTAAATCTAAGCAAATAAAAAAAATTAATATGAATGCCAGATAACACAACTTCTGAATCCTTTAATTTTTATGGTTCATTTTTTAATTCAATTATTTCGTTTACAATATATACAGGGCGGTTTCGGCTCGAATCTAAAGTTCTCCATAAATATTCAGCAATAATTCCCAACGAAATATTGGTAATACCAAAGCCAATCGTAAGAATAGCAATTAATGAAGGCCATCCTTGATTGAGATCTCTAAAAAATACTGCTCGTAACCCAATATAAGTAGTCCAAAGAATACCAAGAAAAAACAAGGCAATCCCGACCAAAGTAACGAAACGAATAGGTGCAAAAGAAAATGCTATAAATGAATCTATAAATAATTTAATCTTTTTCGAGAGGGTCCATTTAGATTTTCCTGCATTTCTGGGGTTTTTATTATAAGAAATTGATGACTGTATAAAACCCATACCTAAAATCTGCAAAAAAATTGAAGAATTTTTTTCGATGTTTTTATTTAGTTCATTAGCTATTTTCCGGTTAAACATGACCACATCAAATCCCTTTTCAGGATAATTAGGTAATGCAAACTTTTTCATCATGTAACTGTAAAAAAGAGAAAATGTCTTTTCTGAAAATGATACTTTGGTACTATTCCTATGTGCCCAAACAATATCATTTCCCTCTTCAATTTTTGCTTTTAGCAAATTAATCAGGTTCAACGGGTCTTGTAAATCTGCATACATAAAAGTAGTATAATTCCCACCAGATTCATAAATGCCCGCACGCAATGCAGCATGAGACCCGTAATTTTTGGAAAGGGAAATGATTTTGCATTGATAATTCACATGCTTTTGATTCCTCAACCTGACCAAGGAATCATCAGTTGAACCGTCATTAACAAACAATATTTCAGTCTTATAGGTAGCCTCAGCAAAATAATTATTCAACGAATGAACCAGGTTCTCAATATTTTCAGCTTCGTTTAGAAATGGAATGATTACTGATATATCCGGTTTCATATTATTCTAGCAGGATTACCTACCACTTTTACACCTTTTGGCAATGATTTAATTACATTTGATCCCATTCCTACAAGAGTTTCATCGCCAATTGTAATACCATTTATAATACTGCTTCCACTTCCAATGTAACAATTTCTGCCAACAGTAGTATTCCCAGCTATTGTGACGTTAGAGCCGACAAGTGTATACTCTCCTATGCTTGTGTCATGGTGAACTACTGAATTGGGCAATATGCAAACATTGTTATTTATTACCGCATTACTGGTTATTACAACGCCAGCCATTATCATTATGTTAACTCCTAATTTTGCCAAAGGTGATACACAGGCACTTTTGTGGATCAAATTTATAAAGCGCTCATTTTTAAGATGGAGTCCATCAATAATTTTTCCCCGAATTCTAAAACTTGTCGGACTACCAGGTACTGCTAAAATAAAGGCATCCGGGAACATTTCAAATGCTTCTCTACCGAATACCTTGTTACCATATTCATTTATTCCGTGTTTTTCAATAGTATCATCAACAAAACCTAGGAATTCAATGTTTTTACCAATACAATCTAAAGCTTCAAGCCCATTGCCATTATATGGGAAAATAAGAAGCTTCATTTAGTAGTTATTTATAACATCAATCACTTTTTGCACTTCTTCATCACTCAATTCCGAATACATCGGCAACGACAGACAATGCTCAGCCAGGTATTCTGAATTAGGCATATCACCTTTCTTATAACCAAGCCCTGCATAAGCCTTTTGAAGATGGCAAGGTACTGGATAGTGCAATCCTGGAAAAATATTTCGTTCCTGAAGATATTTCATCATACCATCCCGGTCCCCGGTAGTTATTACAAACAAGTGATATATACTATCGCTCCATGATGGCTGTTCCTGCATTTTAATTTTGCTGTTTTTAATGCCTTGATGATACATAGATGCAACTGCTTTCCTTCTGGTATTCCATTCATCGATATAATTAAGTTTTACATCAAGCACAG
>Ga0206919_1161_pt1 | contig 15828 bp, 15 predicted proteins | sample Alteio_BWOrgHeat_67_FD_152962 | JGI IMG/M metagenome (GOLD analysis project Ga0206919, IMG submission 152962) | Enriched cells from forest soil in Barre Woods Harvard Forest LTER site, Petersham, Massachusetts, United States -... | ecosystem: Environmental > Terrestrial > Soil > Temperate forest >... | reverse complement strand
AACCGTAACACATGAAGAAGTAAGTTCAGAAGATCTGGGTGGTGCTTCGGCACATGCCACCAAATCTGGGGTTACCCATTTCTCCTGCCAGAATGAAATTGACTGCATCCAGCATATCAAGAAATTATTGAGCTATATGCCGCAGAACTGTGAAGAACAGGCCCCTGCCCTGCCCTATTCTTCAGAGCCAGATGAGACCAGAACGGAATTGGACAATATTATCCCGGCCAATCCAAACCAGCCTTATGATATCCGTGAGGTGATCAATGGTACTATAGATAAAGACAGTTTCCTGGAGGTACATAAAGACTATGCTGAAAATATCGTGGTTGGTTTTACAAGGCTCGGTGGCAGAAGCATTGGAATTGTAGCTAATCAGCCTGCTTATTTGGCCGGTGTATTAGACAATAATTCCTCCAACAAAGGGGCTCGATTTGTGCGTTTTTGCGATTGTTTCAATATTCCATTGCTTGTTTTTGTAGATGTGCCGGGCTTTTTGCCGGGCACCGACCAGGAATGGCATGGCATTATTAAAAATGGCGCGAAACTATTATATGCTTTCTCAGAAGCAACTGTTCCTAGAATAAGTGTTATCACCCGGAAAGCTTATGGTGGCGCTTATGATGTGATGAATTCAAAGCATATTGGCTCGGATCTCAACTTTGCGTGGCCAATGGCTGAGATTGCCGTAATGGGTGCCAAAGGCGCTGCAGAAATTATTTTTAAACGTGAAATCACCTCTGCCAAAGACCCGGAAGCCAAGCTTCAGGAAAAGGTAAATGAATATACGGAGATGTTTGCCAACCCATATAAAGCAGCAGAACGCGGCTATATTGATGAAGTGATCAAGCCCCACGAAACCCGCCAGAAACTACTGGCCGGATTTAAAATGCTTGAGAATAAAGTAGATAATATGCCGAGGAAAAAGCACGGGAATATACCGTTGTAGGGAGTTGATCGTTGATGGTTGTTAGTTGATGGTGAAAAGTTAAATGAAAGGGAAGGAAAGTTAATTGTCATTTCGACGTAAGGAGAAATCTGGTGTAATGTGCTATTTAACAAATGATTGGTCACAACTATTATACTTACATTACCACTAACCCCAAAAAGACAACATTGTATATTGGAGTGACTAATGATTTAAGTAGAAGACTTTATGAACACTTAATGAGCTGCGAAGACCAATCAACATTTGCAGGCAAGTACTTTTGCTACAATTTAGTTTATTATGAATTGCATAGCGATGTGAATGTTGCGATTGCAAGAGAAAAAGAAATTAAAAAATGGAGTAGAATTAAAAAAGAAAAATTAATTGCTTCCATGAATCCTGAATGGCGATTTTTGAATAAAGATGTTTAGAAAACGCAAAATTATACCAGATTTCTCCTTACGTCGAAATGACGAGAAAAGCTACGTCAGATTTCTCCTTACGTCGAAATGACAGTGGAGGTTACCTTTCTGCTATTCCTGGGTATTACTACCTCTCCTCATTAGACTTCATCCTTACCCATGCCATTTCTTTCTGTGCTTTTCTTATTTCCTGGGCAGGGGTACCGAAATAGGCTTTACCACCTTCTAATGACTTACTTACACCACTTTGAGCAGAAATAACGGCACCTTTACCAATGACTACATCTTTCGTGATTCCAGTCTGGCCCCAGAGAATAACATCATCTTCTATTATTGTTTTGCCGCCAATACCCACCTGTGCGCCGATCAGGCAACGTTTGCCAATGACAACCCCATGACCAACATGCACCTGGTTATCAAGCTTGGTATGTTCGCCAACGATAGTATCGCCTGAGACGCCTTTGTCTATGGTACAGGAAGCCCCAATCTCAACCCCTTTTTCAAGAATTACGCGACCGCAGGAGATTAGTTTTTCGTAATGCGATTTCCTGTTTTTGTAATAATAGGCATGACCGCCAATGACCGTATTGGCATGGATAATAACATCTTCGCCGATGATTGTATTGTCATAAACAACCACATTGGGATAAAGAACTGCTCCATCACCAATAGTTATATCCCTTCCCAAGACCACACCAGGATAGATTTGCACATCATTCCCGATAGTTACATTCTCACCTTTTGAAAACGCAACATGCTGCGGCATTTCTTCAGCCATAAAATGGGTTACAAATCGATTATAATCATGAAAAGGATCGTCACTGATCAATATAGCTTTGCCTTCCGGAAACTCCGTATCCTGGTTGATAATGATAAAATTTGCATCGGAACTAAGTGCCTTTTTGTAGTATTTGGGCACATCCACAAAAGTCAGGTCTCCCTTTCTCACCTTGTGAATCTCGTTGATACCGGTGATCAATAAATCGCCATTGCCTTTAAATGGTATTCCAAGCAATTGGGCTGCATCTTTTACACGAATAGGGTCTTTAATATCCATGGGGCAAAGGTAGGAAAAAATGGTAGGGAGTCGTGGGTACTCGGAATTGAATTATAGGAGGTGGTTTGAAGACATTTCCGAGCCAAATTTATCATATCTTCTTTACTATGACTTTAATTTGACGAATTGAGCCTGTTGGTTTACCATTTTTTATAGCGGGATTCCAATTTGGCATATCATTTAATATTTTTTTGATTTCAAAATCAATCATTGTTGTTGCTCCTTTAGTAATAAATACATCTACTATTTTTCCGCTGTGAGTGATTTGTAGGGTTGCAAGTACTTCTCCTTTCCATTTTTCTTTTGATTGAAGTTTTAGATTTTTAATTATGAAATTTTGAAAAGCAGAATCACCCCCAGGAAAGTTTGCTTCAATATCAGGATTCTTGTCAATTCTTCTCTTGTATCGGAGGTTGTTTTAAATTTAAACTCAATTGGAAATCTAACATAAACTTTAATTGGTTTTCCATCATGAATAACTGGGCTTAATTTAGGTAATGAATTTATTACTCTTAACCCTTCTGCGCCACAACCATGTCCAATGTCTTTAGATATACTCGCTCCTTTTATTGAACCATCTGTATCTACTTCGGCTATTATCATAACCTGGCCTTCAACTTGGTATACTTTTGCTATTTCAGGATAATGTGTGTTTTTTGCAATATATTCTTGTATTGAACTGTATTCATTATTATGCAATGTTGGTCTTTTATCTTTCGAATCGATATCAACTTGAGCAGAAACCTTTGAGATATTTAAGGTAAATAAACAAAATAATTCTAAAACATAAAACACGATTATATTTTTTGTCATTGTACAAAAATAGCTCTTAAGTGTTTAAAATCAAATATTACAAATAAAGAAAAAATCAACTCAATCTCCAAATTCTCAAATTCCCAAATAGTTTAGGAGTTGCGCCTTTTTCCTACCTTTGCTCCTTTAAACTGAAACCCGAATAAAAGTTAGTTATGGCAGAAAGAATCATACATTTCAGGGAAGCGCTCAGAGAAGCGATTTATGAAGAAATGAAAAAAGATGAAAACATCTTTATCATGGGTGAAGAAGTCGCCGAATATAATGGTGCCTACAAAGTGAGCCAGGGATTGTTGGATGAATTTGGTTCCAAAAGAGTAATTGATACGCCTATTGCGGAACTTGGCTTTGCAGGTATCGGGGTTGGCGCCGCCATGAACGGATTGAGGCCAATTGTAGAATTTATGACCTGGAACTTTGCTTTGCTTGCTATTGACCAGGTGGTTAACTCCGCAGCAAAAATGCTGGCGATGTCTGGCGGTCAATTCAATTGCCCGATTGTTTTCAGAGGGCCAAGTGGTTCCGCAGGACAACTTGGTGCACAGCATTCTCAAATGTTTGAAAACTGGTATGCCAATATACCCGGATTAAAAGTGATCTCCCCGTCTAACCCATATGATGCCAAAGGATTGCTAAAATCAGCCATTATTGATAATGATCCCGTTGTTTTTATGGAATCAGAAGTAATGTATGGCGATAAGGGTGATGTACCCGAAGGCGAGTATTATATCCCGATTGGGAAAGCTGATATCAAAAGACATGGTAATGATGTTACTATTGTATCATTCAACAAAATGATGAAGGTAGCGCTTCAGGCTGCGGAAGAACTTCAAAAAGAAGGCATTTCTGCTGAGGTCATTGATCTTCGAACCATCCGTCCATTAGATTTCCCTGCAATCGTTGAATCTGTAAAAAGAACCAACAGGCTGGTAATAGTTGAAGAATCATGGCCATTTGGGTCTATTTCTTCAGAAATTACCTACCAGGTACAAAAAAATGCATTTGATTACCTTGATGCCCCTATAAAACGGGTAAATGCCAAAGACGTGTCCATGGCTTATGCGCCTACATTAGTTGAGGCTTATTTACCGAGTGTGAAGGAGACGGTGGACGCGGTGAAGAGTGTGATGTATGTAAAGAGTTAAAAGTTAAAAGTTGAAGGTTAAAGGTTTCTGTCGTAGCATTGAGATTGCAAATTTTCACCATGTTTAAGATTATTAATCCAATTTAATCATGGCTATTCAGACATTTGAAGAATTGAAGATTTGGCAACAGGGATCAATAATAACCGAAGAACTTTATAAAGTAACAAATACAGATTTATTTAGAAGAGATTTTTCATTAAAGGATCAGGTCAGGAGGGCATTAATCTCTATAACCTCAAATATCGCTGAAGGATTTGAGAGAAACAATAATAAAGAATTCAGAAGGTTTCTTTTGTACGCAAAGGGATCAGCAGGGGAAGCAAGAAGCCAGTTATACCATGCATATAAATTTAACTATATTACGGAATTACAGTATAATGAATTTAAAGACAAATTATTAAGCCTATCTAAACAGATAAGTTCATTAATAAATTATATTGACAATTTTAAAACAGATAAGTAAGAAACCTGAATTACATAAAGAACTAAATTGATCAAAAATAACAACTTAAAACCTTCGCGTCAGCCAACCTTTAACCTTTAACGCTTCATATTGCCCTCATCCTGTTATTCTTAGGATTATGTTCAACTTCGGCCAATCCCAGCACTTCCATAAGGGGAGGCATATAAACGCCGAAACGTCCGCGAAGCCCTTTTTTGAGGCCGTACCATCCACCAACCGGGTTGCTTTCTGATCTGCCCCAGGCTTCTACTGTTCCTTCTGCGGCAGGTTTTTGTTCATCAGCCCCACCAAGCGGCATCCAGTCGCCATGCTTTTTTAACATGGCATGCAGGTCGTTAATGGCACGCATATCATATTTAAGCTGGGTAGAGCCTACCTGGCAGATGATAGCCGGTGGGTTATGTGCATCATCTTTATACATAGTATAAGCAGATGAACCGGGAGGAGTAATTAGTTGCCATAGATTTTCTTTGGTGCCGTCGCCTTTGGTATTTGTCATGGTATATTATATTTAATAATAGAATGAATGATTGATAGAATGATTGAATGTTTTATTGCGAATATACGGATTTGGTAATTTCACGTTCATTAATTTTTATTAAAATGTCCATTACTTATCAATATCAATAATTTTTCTAATTTTACCCCAACAAACTAAACCCTCATATCTTATGAAATGGTATCATTATATCGCATGTTTTTTTGCCGGTATGTTCCTGGCTAATACGGTTCCACATTTTATTCACGGTGTATCGGGCGATCCGTTCCCTTCACCTTTTTCGAACCCACCAGGCAAAGGTTTGTCTTCCGCCCCGATTAATGTGTACTGGGGCCTGTTTAATTTGCTGGTAGGCTATATCCTGTTCAGAGCGGGTAAAGTGTCAAACCAAAGAATTGGGTCTATAATTGCTTTTGCAATTGGAATATTGGTGATGAGTGTAATGCTTGCATATACCTTCCAGGACAAGATGCATGTATAGGTTTTTGAGTTAATAAAACATTGCTAATTAGACTATTTATGATCAGGAATTTATTCTTGTTGTTGTTTTTTTGTCTTGTTTTTGAGCAATCCGTTGTTGCACAAAATGCAAAGGAGGAAGGTTGTATTGTTTTCAAAGACCTTGAAGTTCATCACCAGGGGGTAAATAACCTGAACATGAAAATAACCTATCACTACAAAGCAAACCCTGCAGAAAAGCAATACATCAATTTACTGGAAATTAGAATGAAAGTAGATAGTGTGTTACAGAATTATCCAAACACTACTGATTGGTGGGAGATCATAAATAAAAACCTGACCGCCACCCTGATGGCGAAGTACGAAATTGCTGATTCACTGGCTTCTGATATTGAAGTAAACTGGGTGAGTGGGGCAGGGGTTGACTATGGACACAAATATCCTACCCGTAGTGTAACTTCTCGCACAAGAGCAGGGAAATTGTATGAGTATTTCGGTTTCAGGACATTGCATGATTATAAAATTCCTTTCAAAAGCTTTGCTTTTTTTTGTGCATCTGGATGTGCTTTATCAATATGTTCCGGGCATAAAGGACAAAGACTATCCGGATGGTTTGGCCACCGAAAATGCATTTAAAAATGCAGTACTGCAATATTCTTCCTCTGCCAGTTCCTGGGAAATATTGAATAAGCAGGTTTGTAAAAATGTACTTGATCAATATCCAGCCATGCAAAATATAAATTGCAAAATGGATATTTTTGACCTATCAGGAAAAGCAGAGCAGGTGACCCTGGACCTTGAAAGGTAACAAAATGAAGATTTTGAGGTTAAATTAGAGGGGCTTAATAGATTGAACCCCTCTAATTTAGCATATTTAATGATTTTCTAATTTTTCAAAGTCGCAGTCATGCTTATTGGCACCGCACCCAAAGCTACAGATATCGGGCAGCCTTTCTTAGCATTGTTCGCCAATTCCTGAAATTTTTCATCGGTAATGTCTGGTACACTGCCGGTTACTTCCAGGTTAATATTGGTAATTCTGTTGGCGTTGTCAACTTTTTCCATTGTTACGGTTGCGTTGGTTTTCAATTCTGTAGCTGTAAAACCTGCCCCGTTCAATTGCGCACTCAATGCCATTGTGAAACAGGCGGCATGTGCCGAGGCAATGAGTTCTTCTGGGTTGGTGCCCATCTTGCCGTCTTCGCTTACAAAACGGGTTGCGAAAGAGTAGGGTGTATCGTTCAATACGCCACTTGTAGAGCTTATTTTGCCGGAACCTTCTTTAACTGAGCCGTTCCATACGGCTGATGCTTTTCTGTTAAATGCCATTATTTTATTGTTTATTTTAGGTTAATTATTGTTCAAATATAGATCATGATTCAATCAAAGTGTCAAATCTTATTTTGACAGATCAAATTTCAAATTACCAATTTCAAATGGGTTTACTTCTCCTTCCATTCCTCTTTTTCAAGTTTCTGCATCAGGGTTTCTATCTTTGGAGCACCTGGGCAGCTAACCGCATTAATCTCTGAGAGTATAAATTTTTCATGCTTTTTGTTCGCTTCCATTTGCTTGATAAATGCAGGGCAGTCGCCAATATACTTTTTTAAGGTATCCTGTATTTTTACATCTTTCGCATAATCGTAAGTATCTCCCGCCATCATATCACCTTTATAATCATAGATATAATAGTTGTTATAATATCTACCATTGAACGATTCGTAACACCGCATTAATATGTACTTATCATTCATGGCTGTTATTTCCATCAGGTTCTTATGCTTTTCCTTTTCTCCACGCCGATAAGCCAGGAAATAGCGATCCCCCATTTTGGCCCATTTTATTTTATTGATTGACTCATAAGCAAATACACCTTTATTTGTTTTATAGTTAATGGATTCCTGGGTTACCTGGAACATACCAAACATGTACACCTTTTGATTTTTGCTGTTCACAAATACCCCGAGCGTATCTTTATCAATAGCGCCCGGTTTTGCTTTTTTTTGCGCAACCGCATTAAGACCAGTGCATAAAGCCAACACAAATATGAAAACTTGTAAAATGAATTTCATGAAACAATAATAGGTTTTTTCGGTCAATTTTGTTCAGGTCGCATAGTAAATAAAATTTCACGCAAAGAGCGCAAAGTAAAAACTGAAAAGGAGCAAAGTTATTGTCCAGCCAACGCAATACGCAATACTCAAGACGCACGACCCTTTTTACGAAAGCCTTCCTACAATATCAAATTTGTCAAATACAAATTCATTGTGCGGGGCATCGTCCAGTTCATCAGTCAGGTCCTGGCCGGCCCAATGCTCATAGTGCTGGCCTTTGCGCCATAGCCTGCTGCTGCTTACATCAAAGATCAATCCTTTGTAGGCCACCCATATCTCTGGTTTGTCTTGACCATTGCGCAGGGCAAGTTGCGAACGGGTATATTCAGGATAGTGTTTAAAAAGGTTTCGAAGTTTCATTCTTTAAAGCCCGCAATTTAAGGATAGAACCGGCAAAGCCCCAAATAAACCCGTGAATGTATTATAAATGTTAATATAGCCTAAAAAAACATCAAAGCCCTACACCGTTTCCCCTTTTAATGATATTTTTGTCCCTTAATTTCTTAATAATGTTGAAAAAAATAACCGCTTTTTGCCTGGTTTCCCTTTTCGGGATCGGCCTTTCTTTTGCAACGCCTCCTGCTGATGCCCCGGCGCCGGACGAAGGTATGTGGCTTCCGCTGTATTTGAAAAAACTGAATGAGCGGGACATGAAAGCCGATGGTGCACATTTTTCAGCGGATGATGTATATAGTGTAAACCATTCCAGTTTTAAGGATGCTGTAGTATGCCTGAATGGCGGGCAGTGTACCGGCGAAATTGTAAGCGCTGATGGATTGGTTCTTACCAACCATCACTGTGGTTATGACAATATTGCAGAACACAGTACCGTAGAAAATAATATTCTTAAAAATGGTTTTTTTGCAAAATCGAGGTCTGAGGAACTGGTAAATAAAGAATTTACCATGCAGATCCTTGTGTTTATGGAGGACGAAACCAGCTTGATTAACAATGCCGTAAAGGATATAACTTCAGATGACCTGAAACGGGTAAAGATCAGGGGGATGCGTGATTCAATTGCAAAAGCAGCATCGCAGGATAATAAATACAAAGCGGAGGTAAAAGGTTTTTTTGCGGGTAATGATTATTATTTGGTTGTTTACCAGGTTTTTACGGATGTTCGTTTGGTAGGCGCGCCTCCGGCCGCTATTGGTAAATTTGGTGGCGATGTAGATAACTGGATGTGGCCAAGGCATACCGGTGATTTCAGTATGTTCAGGATATATACCGGCCCGGATGGCAACCCTGCACCCTATAGCCCGAATAACATCCCTTACAAACCCAAATATTTTTTCCCGGTTTCCTTAAAAGGAGAGAAGCAAAATGATTTTGCGATGGTGATGGGTTTTCCGGGCAGTACCAGCAGGTATGTAACTTCTTTTGATCTTGAATTTAACAGAGATTGCAACAATCCTGCTTCTATTGATGTGCTTGAAACGGAAATGAGCATCATGAAAAAAGATATGGATGCCAATGAAGCCGTAAAACTAAAACTGGCAGCCAATTATGCATCCCTGGCCAATACGGAAAAATATCTGGTCGGCCAGGAACTGATGCTGAAACATGGGGCAGGTTTTGATGCTAAAAGAAAAGAAGAAAAAGAATTCCAGGACTGGGCCGTATCTGATAAGGACCGTAAAGACAAATATGGCAATCTATTAAACGACATCAAAGAAAATAATGACAAACTGAGAAGCATTGAGCCACAGCTCAGCTATTTCTTTGGGATGTTCAATTCAAGGTTATTGAGTTACGGATTCAGTTTTTATGCTTTTAACAAGTATACGGATGATAATAAAAGCAAACCAACCAGGGCAGAACTTGATACGATAGCTAAGGGTATAGTGCCTGCGGCAGAAGATTATTTTAAAGATAGCAGCCTGGCAACCGATAAAAAAGTGTTGAAAGCCTTATTGCTTGACCTGTATAATAATGTACCAGAAGAAAAGCGCCCTGCAGCTATAACCAATATTATTAAAAATGATAAAAAGGCGCCGAATGCAGAGTCAGCCATCAACAATTTTATTGATGATCTTGAAAAGAAATCAGTGATAGTGGACCAAAAGAAAAACAAAGAATTTCTGGAGAACCCTAAACTCAAAAAACTAAAGAAAGATCCGTATTATAATTTCATGTGCGACTTTGTACAATATTATTTTATGCTTCTAAAACCGGTATATGACAATGCTAGCCAGGATTTAAGTAAAAAACATAAACTGTATATGCAGGGCTTGCGTGAAATGCAGCCAAATAAAACGTTTTATCCGGATGCAAATTCAACGCTGAGAGTTACCTATGGCAATGTTTTGCCATACCATCCGCGTGATGCCGTGGCCTATAAATACTACACTACCTATGAAGGTATCCTGGAGAAAAGCAACCCGAAAGACCCGGAGTTTATAGTGCCACAACATGAACTGGACCTGTTTGCCAAAAAAGATTTCGGTCGCTATGCGCAAAATGATACTTTAAGAATCAACTTTATAGCCAATACGGATATAACAGGTGGTAACTCTGGCAGTCCGGTACTGGATGCCGATGGTAACCTGATTGGCCTGGCATTTGATGGCGACTGGGAATCTATGATCGGTGATCTATCTTTTAACCCTGCTACCAACCGTACCATATGCGTCGATATCAGGTATGTGCTTTGGGTGATAGATAAATATGCGGGGGCTACGAATTTGATTAATGAGATGAAGATTGTAACCAATTAGCAAATGTGCAAATTGTCTGAATCAGAATAGCCAGAATTTCAAAAATTTACAAAATATTTAAATATCCTGTAATCAATTCTGATCATTCTTTAATTCTTAAAATTCTGATTCAGACCAATTTAATCCCCAAATATTTGATCAATCTCTTTAACCAGCCAATTAAGGTTCATAACATTTTTTGTTTCTAGAACAGTTTCTTTTAACGCTTTGATCTTTTTAGAACTGGCTTTTCTCTGGTAGGGCAATTGCGTTTTAAATACAAATGCTTTCCTGGAAAATTTCAAAAGATTTTGATAGGTAAGTGACGTTGCTTTTGAAATGAGTTTATTGCGGGTAAGATAAGTTTTGAAAGCACTTACGAGTGCATAAAATGCCTCTTCTTCCTCCTGCTCGAAATACATTTTTAAAAGCATTGATTTTGCGCCGAGATAATAGGCAACATCTGTAAACTCTACAGATTGAAGAAGTTTAGTGGCTCGTTTATAATCTTTGGTTTCATAATAATAGTTTGCCAGGTTGTAAGTATAGGCATTGTCACGACTATCATCCGGTAGGTCGTCTTTAATGATATTTATTATATCTAAAGTCCACTGGTATTCGCCTAGCCTGAGAGCGATAGATACCATATTTTTCAGGTCCCATTGCAGGTTCTTATTGTCTGCACGCATCAGGTTGTCGCTTATCATATGCTTATAGATATGAAGCAGTTCGGGATAAAATTCAGACCGGCCCCGATTTACTTTTTTAATACAATAGTTTTGCAAATAGCCATATAGAGAGCGTTGCTCTTCTTGCCCAAACAAGTGAATATGAGCATCAATCCGGGCTTTTAAATCAAAATAATGACTTGTTTGCTCCGGGTCCCGAAGCATAATCATTATCTGGTAGTAAATAAGAATAGCAGGGTAGGGCTTGTAACGATCAATATCATTTGCAATTGCATCTAAAAGATCCTCAAGTAAATGAAATTCAAAATCTGCTGTAAGAATCTGCTTCCGGTTCATCATTTCACAACTTTCACGCAGTTTGGCTGCCAGGTAAAACAGATCAAGCTGGTCCACTTTATTCTGAAGGCTTTGGTCAGCTTCACGCCGGGCCTGGTCAAGAAACATTTTATCCGTTTCTGAATGATACAGAAATTCTTCATAAAAATAATCGCTGTCGCGAAGTGTTTTCCGGGCGCTCAATTCTTGTATTTCTTTTTGAACCACGGTGTTGAGGTCGTCCAGTTCATTTTCTCGTATATAGCTCAACAGGTTTATTTTACGTTCCCAGGTTTGATTTGCATATTTCTCCTCACTCAGAAATTCTTCGAGAAGTTTGAGGGATTTATACATCAAATCCGGGATCCGACGTGCATTAAAAGGCTTACCGGGATATAAGGCTTTAAAAAGCTTCTCTTTATCTAAAGGTACTTTGCCGGCAAATACAAGCTCAGCAAATTTTTGGATATCCTCGTTTTTATTAAAATAGGGTGATCGCAGGAAATCAAGATATTGGTTTTGTTGCCGCCTGGATAGCTTTTGTAGGGTTTTTATGAATTTGCTTTGTTCCATTAAGCTATCTTTAAACTATTAATAATCAATATTCAACCCCTTCAGGGTTGTAGTACTTTGGTTGTTACTATTTCCCCGGGTAGCGACCCGGGGTTATTCATATTTAACCCCTTCAGGGTTAGGTAGCTCCCCAATTCCGATGTGGCGAATTTGTGTTCTTCCAAGCCTGAAGGGCTTGAATGTGAATAACCGTGGGTCGCTACCCACGGGAAGAAAAGTTGCCACGACATAACAACCCTGAAGGGGTTGAATGTGAAATCCGTCGACAAAATTGTAATGCATTTCATTAACATTTTAATTTTAACATGGATGAACTAAGTCCGATAATGACGATATTTTCATAGAAAATTCAATTCAATTTCTACCACAATACGTCCCTAAGGGACTTTGATCATCCTATTTCATTAATTCAAATATACATTTTTGTGTAAATATATCAAAAATATTTAATATTTAAAATCATAAAATATTATAAATAAACATTATAAATTTATTTATCATTAATTATTGATCATTATTTAAGTGTAAAGTCTCCAAAAATGTATTTTTTATTCGACATCCCAACTCCAATCTTTGTATCATGAATTATTCTCAAGAAAAACAGTTAACTTTTCACTCGTTATGAAAGCATATACCAAATTCCTTCATTTCAAAGCCATTTGGGGGATGGCGATGGTTCTTTTTATAATATTAGGACAGAAAACCTTTGCCCAAAGCCCGGTTAATTATAATACGAAGGCACCATTCCTGTTTGAGGAGAATAAGGGGCAATTGGCAACCCCAACCCTTACCCCGGCCCTAAAGGGAGAGGGAAAGGATGCCACATGTGATATTAAATTCTACGGCAAACAAAACGGTGTATATGTATATCTCCGCCCCAATAAAATCAGTTTTGTTTTTACAAAAGTAGAATCTGAAGATAAAAATAACATTTCAGAAGCAACAGGGACTTCTGTGCTATCCCCCGCTGGCGGGGGCAGGGGGTGGAATGGCCATGAAACGCCCCAACCCTCCAAAATCACCACCTCCCGCATGGACCTTCTCCTCCTCCACGCCAACCCCAACCCACAAATAATCCCCTCAGACCAACAGGAATATTACGAAAACTTCTATACCAGCGGAGACGCTAACCATGGCATTACCAATGTACATACCTATAAAACAATAACCTATAAAGATATCTATCCACATATAGATATGATCCTGGCCATTGGCGAAAAGGAGGGTATGGAATATTCATTCCTGGTGCATCCCGGAGGAAAAGTAAGCGATATCCAGTTGCAATGGAACGGCCGGCACAAAACAGAAAACCTTGCAGAAGGAAGAATTAGGTTTAGCAATAGTTTGGGCAATCTGGAAGAGGGCACGCCAAAAAGTTTTGTAGGTGGTAAAGTTTTTGCCAGTAGCTTTTTAAAAAAAGAAAGCGGATTTGGTTTTAAGGTTGGAGCTTATGATAGAACCAAGGATTTGTTGATTGACCCGAGTTTGGTTTGGGGGACTTATTTTGGGGGGAGTGGCCAGGATGATTGTAGCAGCGTTTGTACTAATTCTGTTGGAGAAGTTTTAGTTACAGGAAAAACAACTAGTACATATGGCTTAGCGACTACGGGTGCAAATCAAACTTCATTTGGTGGAGGAGGACCAAATTTAACTGATGTATATGTCGCAAAATTTAATAATTCTTGCAAATTAATCTGGGCAACCTACTATGGAGGGCAGGGAGATGATTGGGGTGATGCAATTTGTTCATATGCGTCAACTGGAGATATTTATATTACTGGATTTACAAATAGTAAAACAGGCATAGCAACATCTGGGGCATTTCAAACTTCATATGGAAGAATCCAAACTGGCACAGATCATACTGGAGATGCTTTTCTTGCAAAATTCAGTAATTCTGGAGTTTTAACCTGGGGTTCATACTACGGTGGATATGGATATGATGAAGGACATGGAATTTGCCTTAATAACACCGGTGACATATTTATTATAGGTGAAACTGATAGTAGTGTCGGATTAGCAACAACAGGGGCATACAAAACAGTTTCAAGTGGTGTAACAGATGCTTTTCTCGCAAAATTTAATAATTCTGGAAATAGGATTTGGGCAACGTATTTCGGAGCGGACTTTGGAACTGCTGGATATGGTGTAAGTGCAGATCCTTCAGGAAATGTGTTTATTACAGGGGTTACAATAAGCAGTTATGGCATAGCCACTTCCGGTGCATATAAAACATCAAAAATTGGTGATAGCACTACTGCTGACGCATTTTTAGCAAAATTTAACAGTTCCGGTGGGTTATTCTGGTCTACATATTTTGGTGATGCAAAGCAAGACGAAGGCCGTGCTGTTATCGCAGATGCTCTTGGGAATGTATATATAACCGGTACCACTTATAGCAATAGTGGTATTGCAACAAATGGAGTAAATCAAACTTCATATGGAGGGGGCGTTGGAGATGCTTTTTTGGCAAAATTTAATGGTGGGGGAAAAGAGATTTGGTCAACATATTATGGAGGGGGTAAGGAGGATGCCGGCAACGGATTAAGTTTGGACGGTGCTGGAAATGTCTGGATTGCAGGATATACCCAAAGTGCAAATAATATTGCGACCCCAGATGGGTATAAAAATTCTTTTGGATTAACAATTACAAATACATTTCTTGCCAGATTTAATAGTGGTGGTAAACTTTCCTGGGCAACATATTATGGAGGAACTTACGCAGATCTTGGTTGGGCGGTAGCCACTGATAATTTTAATAATGTTTATTTGGTAGGGGACGCGGAGAGCAGTAATGGAATTGCGACTTCTGGAGCTTTTCAAACTTCTTATAAAGGTAACGACGATGTATATATTGCAAAGTTCAACTATCAAACTATAAACTATGATGCAGGCATCTCAACTATCATCTCCCCAAATGCTTCTGGGTGTAATAAAGGAAAAGACGTTACGGTCATGCTCAAAAACTATAGTTCCAGTGACCTTAATTCTGTAATAATTGATTGGTCATTTGATAGAGTATTTCAAATTCCTTTTACTTATAATACCAAATTAAAAAGCGATAGTTCTGTGGCTATCACCCTCGGGTATTTTAACAATTTAAATTCCGGTACCCATACGGTTAAAGCCTGGACTACCCGGCCAAATGGAAGCTTGTATGATTCTATACCTCAAAATGATACCGCCCTTGTTGTTTCAAATGGTAAACAGGTACCGGTAGCAAAATTTACCGCCTCTGATACATTTTCGTGTAGCCCTTTGGCTGAGAATTTTACAAATCAAAGTACGGGTAGTTTCTTAAACTATAATTGGGATTTTGGTAATTCAAATAGCTCAACGCTAAAAGATGCTGGTACAATTTATAAAAACCCTGGAACGTATAAAGTTAAACTTGTAGTAATCAATTCCTACGGATGCAGTGATTCAACCTTTAAAACGATTATTGTAAAAGCCAATTGCTCAAATTTTTATAATAATGATGCGGGCATCCAGGCTATAATTTCTCCGGGGGTTTCAGCTTGTGTCAATTCAACAAATATAAGCGTAAGGCTTAAGAATTTTGGCTTAAAGGATTTGAATTCTGTAATTATTGGCTGGTCGGTAAATGGAAAACTCCAAACGCCTTATTCCTATATAAATAAGTTGCAAGTAGATA
>Ga0206919_1160_pt1 | contig 15928 bp, 14 predicted proteins | sample Alteio_BWOrgHeat_67_FD_152962 | JGI IMG/M metagenome (GOLD analysis project Ga0206919, IMG submission 152962) | Enriched cells from forest soil in Barre Woods Harvard Forest LTER site, Petersham, Massachusetts, United States -... | ecosystem: Environmental > Terrestrial > Soil > Temperate forest >... | reverse complement strand
ACTCATGGTGTTCCAGTATGTTCTCTTACTGAGTTCGAAGAAGAGGAGATGAACATGATACCCTCCTGTGGTGGACTGAAGTACAAATTCAGTGAATTACCTCAGTTGTTAGGCCTTCCTGTTGACTTGATCAAGAGAGCTCACTATCTCCACAAATACCACTGCAAGAAGTGTGACTCCGTGGGGATGTGTCTTCCTACCCACGTGTGGAACAAGATGAGGGATGCCGCTCGCAGGTTTCCCGACCTCTCTTCTTCCATCTCAGATGATACTCTCGCTACCTACGTGCTCAGTGGTCTGGTCAACATGACCGGCATCTGTGAGAATAGGATCATGTCTATGTACTCGGAATATTACGGGGAGAAGGAGGAGACTAAGAAGGTAGAGGAAGATAAAGAGAGTGAAGAGGAGGGTAAGGATAACAGAGAGAAGATTGAGTTCCTCCAGTCAGTCTTTGAGAAGATGTCCGATTCTGGTCCCATTGAGATGCCCGATAGCTTGTTCGACAGGTTGTGTAAGGCAACGGCTGAAGTTCTTGATGTTGGAACGGAGGATATCTCTGACGCCATCGTGGAGAACTTCCTTCTCTCTAGTCTTTCTTCTCCCTCTCTTTCTCCCTCTCCTTCTCCCTCTCCTTCTCCACCACAGGTAACTAACACTCTCAAGAGGGTGAGTTTGTCTCCCGATCTCGGGAAATTCTTGTCATGGAATGAAGAGCCACTATCCACCGACGAGTCTGTTGTTCGGGGCCAGTATAACAATAGAGTCTTCCAAGTGTGTGATCAGGATATCAGGAGGTTGGGATTCGTCATGACAGGTGGAATATCAGACCCATTGGATCAAAGAGATTACTACCATAAGAGGGAGAGATTGTTCACATTGGCCCGTACCACTTCACTGATCCAACACATGGACATCTCCTCGATGACTAACGAAGTGCTTATCAAGGCCCTGTGTGAGATGTGGAAGGTAAGTGCTATTCCATCAGAGATGCTGAAGAGTACCATTCTCTTAACTCCCATCCCTCCATTCGAAGTTAACTACCTCTAACTCCATCACCAACAACTAACCAACGGTCGCGCGACCATTGTATACTAACTTACTAAAACAGAGTAGAGGGAGGGTAATAAGTAAGCCTTATTTCGTGAGCGAAAGCCTCACAGTAGAACGACTGGATATTATCCACGTTAGAGAAGATGAGATTCAACACCTCCCACATCCCACATCAGGTTTAGTAGCCATCGATAATCAGGGACAATGAGGAGAGGAGAGGGGAAAGAAGTGTCTTGGGAGAGCTCGTCCCACTTCTGGTATCTTCCTCATTCGTCTGTAAATCTATAGTCGTGAGAGTGGAGAGAGGGAGATTTCGATTCCAACCAAATGAGGAGCGTTCTATTGTGATCGTTAGCGGAGAGTCTTAGGAGCTTAGAGGTGATCATCGTTAGGACGTTTTGTCGCGTTCCTGGTAAAATCTATGAGAGGGAGAGAGATTTCTCCAATCCTAACTGGGGAGTGGACTATTCTAGAGAAGGAAGTCTTAAGGAGTGAGGTCGGTTACCAGAGAGTCTTAAGAGTCAGTTAGGTATCGCTGGAGAGATTTGTCGTACTCCCGGTTAGATCTATGAAAGGGAGAGAGATTCTTCCCAACTCTAACTGATAAGGGACAATCTACCGACCACCAAGAGACCTATGATAAATCGTAGCCGAACAGGTTCCCTCTAATCACTTTTGGCATCATCAGGGTGTAGTTCTCTTGTGATTGAGTTATCGTGGATGATATCATGTTGGATCATCGGTCTCCTCTCTCACTCTCTCCTCTCTCCTACTCTCCCACTCTCCTCTCTCCCACTCTCCTCTCTCCCACTCTCCTCTCTCCCACTCTCCTCTCTCTCCCACTCTCCTCTCTCCCGAAGTCCCTACTTACCAGTGGCTAGTAGCGACGATCAATCAATAAACATCTGTGACAGAGTAACGAGTTGCTCAACTTGTTAACGTGTCCCGTCGGGGTGTATCCTGGTGTTGGTGTGGGTTTGTGGGGGAATACGCGTCCTGTAGTAGTGTGGGCGAGAGTGTCCCTCCCCCCTCCTTGTGGTTCACTCATTCGTCATCGCTACTAGCTACTGGTAAGTAGGGACTTCGAGAGAGAGGAGAGTAGGAGAGTAGGAGAGTAAGAGAGAGAGGAGAGTAGGAGAGAGAGGAGAGTAGGAGAGAGAGAGGAGTAGGAGAGAGAGAGGAGTAAAAGTGAGAAACATCCTGTGGAGTAGATCCTATCCTGGTTTGTTGTGTTTGGGGAGTCATACAGTCCACTCTCTAGTTAGAACTGGAGAAGTCTCTCTCCCCCTCATAGATCCTACCAGGAGTACGACCAAACCCAACCAACCTCTAGTCCTTAAGACTCCCTAACGACCAACTCCTAGTCTTAAGACTCCTTCCTGGTTAAATAGCCCATTCTCTAGTTAGAGTAGGAGAAATCTCTCTCCCTCTCATGGATCTAACTAGAAGTACGACCAAACCTGACCAATCACCACGTGTTAACCATTCCCATATAATATACCACATTCTGGTCGATCGACCAGAACACACAACGACACTCCCTTCTACATCACTCTCCACCACTCACTCTCTCTTTTATCCTTTCCTTCCTCTCTTACTATCCCTCTCCCTCTGTCCTCTCCTCTCCTATACTCCTTCTACTTCCTCTTACTCTCTCCTTCCTACTTCCCTTCCCTACACATCTCCTTTGATTGTCTGATGAGAGAAGTAGGAGAAGTAGGAGGAGAGAATAACACTTGTTGTTCAACAAATGAGAGGAAGAGAGTTAACCCAAGAGTTTGTCGAGCTCCTCCTGTTGTTCCCACAGCTTATAGCGATAGTAACAACCCACAGATATTAGTAACCCCACCACAAACACCGCTAGGAAGAACACCCCGAACCCGAACAAGATCTCCATATCCTGCCCACACCTCCCATCCCCTACCCCAATCCACCTTCCCATGGTACAACACTGTAACATCCTCCCCACCACATACACTCCTCGACAATACGCACAATCCCTATCACCATCGTAGCACGTCACGTCGACGTACCTTTCTCTCTCCATAGTGTCATTCTTCCTCGTGTAGATCCCACCAGTAAGAGAGTAGCCGTTAGCGTCCGCTAAAGGGGAGCAAAACAACCGAGTAGCTACACGAGTCATCACACAAGGGTATTGTACCCGGTTGTAATAACGTACTCCTCCTACTATACTAGTGAACAACCCAACGGTCATGGTCAACAACAAGAACAGGCCCATGATGCGGAACATTTACACTAATCCTCTTTCTTTTTACATATACCCATTACGTAACGTTTAGTCTCTGGATCTACCCTACCAGGGAGGTATTTAACCACCTTGTTCCAGAACTTCTTACTAGTACATACTTGTAACGGTTGACCGTCGGGGTGACAAACATTAACAACACGATAATCAAACAACTGATATAGGATGATAGCGACGGTGTCAAGATCGTACTCTCTCCCTCCTATGGTTATCCACTCTTCAAAACTCTTAGTAACTAATGTTGATGGTGTGTAGTTCCTCAACCAAGTGTTAAACTTCTCTGTATCCTCGTCGTCATCACACCGTAGCATCTCCCCTATGTTAAAGGAGATAACAGTATCCTCATCATCTAGGAGACGTAACAACTCCCATTTCCCTGTTAACACAGTGTGAGCCAACACGATCACAATACCCACTTGGTTATGGTTGTTGGAGTACAAACCCCTTACCTCCTCTATCTCACTCCATCTCCTAATCACATCTTCTCCTACCCTGTCCGTACAACGGAGCAACCCACTCTTACACCGAATAACGTGTCTTCCATCTCCTAGTTGATAGAGTTGGTGTTGGACCATAATGATATTACTTAACCTCATACTTATTGTGTTTACACGTCGTTCGACGTATATATTTAGAGTGTGGGGTTATTTACTTACCACCCTTCTTTCCCTTAGGAGGAGCAGCAGCGGCCTTCTTGTTGGCGGCTTCGATCTCTGTGTCAACTAACCCAGTAGCTTTGAGAGTGAGTTCCTCTGTCTTCTCAGCTAGGATAGCAACCTTCTCTACCTCCAGAGCAGCCTTGGTGTCCTCAATCTGTTTCCCCAGAGTAGCAACCTTGGCCTTCATTTCCTCGATGCTCTCTATTTTGCTTTTCTCTTCCTCCGGTTGAACCTTCTTTTTCTCCAACACAGCCAGATCCTTCTTCAACGCACCAGATTCCTTGTTCAATCCCGTGAGGAACTCTCTCTTCCCTCCGTCTGTGAGACCCCAAGCCAATTCAGCCACCCTCTTCTCGATCTTAACCACTCGATCCTTAGCAGCGGCAGCATCAGCGACGGCCTGTTTAGCGGCAGCTTCCCTAGCCTCTTTAGCAGCCACGTTCTGAGCGACAGTAGCTTCCCGAGCAACCAACAGCTGAGCGTTGGCACCATAACCAGTGAATGTTAGTTCCCCACTAACAAGAAGGTGACGAACAGTCATGAGAGCTAAACCCAACAAGTTCTTCCCTTCACCCTGAGGACCAGTAGCCCACTCATTGTCTTCGTGAGAGATCTCGTAGATATAAGCGTTACCAGTAGCCATGAGTTTATCGTGAGACTCCTTGTGCTGAGAGAACTTGGCAGACAAGATAGCTACCATGAGCGGGAGCTTACCGGAAGACCACTTCTCCTCACTATAGCCAGTGAAGCGAGTCTGTCCAACCTTCTTGGAATCCATACAGAACTTCTTGAGAGTAGCATCCTTCTCGAAGTCCACAGAGGAGAGAAAGTCCATACTTGCCCGGAGAGTGTCAAAGAGGGCACCGTGACCAAACAGATCGCACTTCCCGAACTGAAAGGTGAATTCCGAGCAAGGGTAGAACAATCCCTTGAAGAAGAAGGGAGTGAAGGTCATGTTGTCCAAGAGACGATTGAGATCCTTAATGTTACGGGTGAATCCAATGATGGGAAGAGACAAGTCGACGGAGCCAAGACCAGTGGTGTTATGGACGATGGAATGAGCACCTGCGAGAGTACCAGCAGCAATGATGTCGAGTTTCTGTTGATCAGTGGACATTACGTGTACGATGTGAGCGTATTTGGGTACCCTACCACTAATACTCCCCATCATTAGCTTTTTATTGTATTATCCCCACAATAAGGACGAGAGGGTTATCAGGGAGGAATGATGGAGGTAACAATAACAGATAGTTATTATGGTACCCGTCACCAGAGAGGGTAAAAAGATGTATCCTAGGTTATAAAATAGGATGGAGTACCCCGAGGAGATCTTCCTCCATATCTTCCGTCACTGTGACGTATCCACTATTTACGACGGGTTTAGACTGTGTTGTACTTCCTTACGCTCCCTCACAGCAAGTAGGACAAAGATGTTTCTTATCTTACGCCCCTTGGTCCCTCATCGTGTGGTCTATCACCTTACTCTACCTCAGTTGGTTAACCTGTGCCGTCGACGTCGCTACCCAGTGAGAATAGCAATAGACAGTGATGGCATCACGTTCCTCAAAGAGGGGAAGGTATACTATCGGAGAAAGGACAGAAGCGAAGATGGAGTAACGGAGGTAGATGTACCTCCCGTCCACACTCTATCGGTTAGTAAAGACACGACCACCGTGTTAGGGGAACGCTTCTGCGCTACGGTATCTCCTTATGCTATCAGGATGGGTTCTCCTCTATGTTGTGTCAAGATCACTCCACCCACTAATGTTATCCAAATGTTCCAGCTTGACGGAACAATGCACCTCTTCTTGGACGATAGTGGTAAGCTCTATCAAGCTTGGGGATCTTGTGGTCGGCCGGTAGGATGTAAGGAGGAGTTAGTGTTCCAACTCTTCCCATGTTTACATACTTTACCACCTATATCCCATATCACTAGCAATGGCCTTGGGAGTCCTGCGTATGTTGATGTGAACAACAACTTGTGGACAGGGAATGGTAGTGTGCCTACGGTGGCTATCATAGTGAACGAGGAGGAGGATATACGGGAAGAACTACGGAAGAGGGGGATTAATACCAACGATGTACAGGAGATATATTACAGTTCCAACAAGGATCGTGTATTCCTGGTCAAACGAGATGGGAAGATCAGGGTGATAGTCAAGCACAGGTGCAAGTATATAGTGGCAGAGGAGAACTACAAACACTTCTCTTATTAGAGAGGTGTAAAAGGATAGGGTAACAGATAAAAGATAAAGGATGGAACAGATCTTCCTCCATATCTTCCGCTACTGTGACGTGTGTACTATCTATGACGGGATTGGATTGTGCTGTGTAACCTCATTCAATCTAACCAGAAGTAGAGAGAAGATGTTACCCATCCTTACCACTTTAATCCCCCACCGTATAGTTGATCATCTCACCCTCCCCCAAGTGGTGAACGTTTGCAGACATAACCGTGGTCCCGTAAGAATGGCGATAGACAACCACGGAATCACGTTCCTCAAGGAAGGGAAGATATACTACAAGAGTAAGGATAAGGAAGAGGTAATACAAATAGATACACCTCCTATCCTAACACTGGTATCCCAATGCTGGTCCACTATCGCCATGGGTAAAGACTTTTACGTCGTGATAACCCCTACTGTCACCCCTCCGGTCAAGATTGTCTCCTCTGCTGATATCATCCAGATGTTCCGTTCCTCTGGTACGTGGGATTACTTCTTGGATAGCAAAGGTAGATTACACCGGGCAGAGATAGGAGAAGAGTGTTGCCTGGAACCACATCTTCCTGATTTACCACCTACATCTTACATTATCGCTAGCGCTACGGGTAAGGCTATGCTTGTGGATGTGGATGGCGTGTTGAGATTGGGAGATGGGAGCTTTCCCTTCATAGGTAGGATAGAGAACTATGAGGAGGACATACGAACAGAGTTAAGAAAGAGAGGGATCAACATCACCAACCTACAAGAGATATACTACAGTCCTGATAGGAATCGTGTCTTCCTAGTCAAGAATGATGGGACGATCAAGGCGATGATCAGACACAGATCCCGTTATATAGTAACAGAGGAGAATTACAAACACTTCTCTTATTAATATTATATAGGTCACCTGTTCCCAATAGGTCACTCGAGTGAGTAATCTATGCAAAATTTAGGAGTTAAATGAACTCCTGCTCGATGATGGCGTTGTACCAATAACTATTCCCCATCCACGGTAACCTATTAAGGTTGAAGTACTTGTGACAAACTTTCTCCGCCATAGCTAATGACCCTTCCGCCCACCCTTGATCCCAAGAATAAGCCTCATTGGCTAGATAGATAGGAATACCAGGCACGGGATTCAACGCTAAGGCAGACGGTGCTCCCCCGGTGTAGTTGGAGGTAGGATTCTGGTGCCAAGCGGCATCCCACACTCCCATTACTAAGGTAACAGGTTTAATGGGAATGGTGAAGTTAAACGCCTCTTGGATGGACTGCTCGAACTGTCCTAGGAAGTTCTGATAAAACACCAACTGTTTAGCATCGGTAGTATTAGCCTGGATAATCACCAAGGGATCACTCTGATTCTGCCGAGCTTGTTGAAAGAAGAAGCACACGTCCGCTCCATCCGGGTAGGCGGCGTTAATGTATCCTCCCCCGGTAGTATCGTTACTGCTATCCTTCAAATCAAAGAACTTGAGGTTATTAGTAGTAGTCACCTCAAACCCAGCATAGGGATCCCACCACCTTGTCTTGTAGTACAGGTATCCCTTCACAGCACAGACAGGGCGGAAGAAGGAGAATAACTGTTTAGTGGCTGGAGTGAACACAGCACTATCATGGGATAGTTGTAACAACTGAGTGGGAGGGATATTCAACACAGCAGCGTTGCTATTCACACTACCCCCATTAGAGAGGGATAAAGTAACAACATTGTTATTGTAGTGTACTCCACTCACTTCACTATTAAGGTAAACAGATACCCCCTTGGATTCCAACAATGTAGCTAACGTCTCTGATACTGTAGCATACCCAGCTTCTAATCCCGTGTCGGGGTAAACTATTACTAACTTTTCTGCTCCCTCTTCATCAGGCCCGTAGTAAGCCTCTTCCCTGGCAGCGTCATAGAGGTTAATCTCTGGGAGGGTAGACAAGGACTCCCCATTACTATCTACAAACAAACTAAAGTACTCACTAGAGTGTTGTGGTAACCCTAAATGAGTATCCAACTGGTTGGGGTAAATATTATTAACCTGGTAGGTACGTATCTGGTTCAACGCCTTGGTCATGGTGGGATAGTGGATGGAAGGATCTAAACTACTGAAGTTAGCAAGATAGTCGAAGAAGAACAAGTAGTTATCCTCAAACACTTCCACCAATGGGTTGGGTTGTCCCTCCTTCTTAGTCCACAGTTCATCCGCGTTGAGGAAGTAAGGTATCTTGTGGGACGTTTCAAAATCTCCGGTATAGGCATTCCGGATAAAGTAGGCTTGGTTTTGGTTTAGTAAACAGTCAGCCGTACGAGAGTAACAAGATGTAGGTAAGTTGAGGATCTGAGTAACTAAACTATTCATAATCACATGTTCCACCGGTTGGAAGCGATGAGCCCCGATATCTACCACGGGACCATAACCACGGACACTATATGCCCTTCCTCCCACCCTATTGGTCTTCTCAAAGACACATATCTTGTTCCAAGGATAGACGGAGCTGTTACCCAATCTCCACGCGGCATACAACCCTCCCGGGCCAGCACCGACCACAGAGAATTGGCAGTGGTAACCACCATTGTTGTTAGTAGCAGACTCAGTCACCTGACCCACCACCAACATTATAAGCGTAATAAACAACAACATAACCGCCTTTCTCTCCTCGAACAAAAAGATGAGTCGAACTGTCACCGCAGCGGACGTTGTCAGTAATGTCATAAGTGTTAGCCTTGAGCACTTGAATCAAGTATGGGCCTTCTTGGAAATACAAAGAAATATGGGACCCGTGAATCTTGAATGGGCACTAGGGGATGCTATTGATATCAACGTCAAAGAGAGAGGGACAATCAAGTTCCGTCCCCTTGTAACTCTCAATAATCAAGATAACAGGGTGATTGAGTTGTACAACCGGGATCCCAGCGTGTACTATCGCGGATCAGACAGCATACAGAATATTCCCCCATATGACACTCCCTGTTGGGGATTCTGTGGTGCAGAACAGTTCGTGACTCCGGGAAGGAGCCTGTTGGGATTGAGTGATCGAGAGTGTGCCTTCACTCCATTTAGTGTAGACAATGCCCTCATCAGTGAGTGGAACTTTCTACGTAGTGCTCCCCAATGGACTTATCAGGTCAGTGGTAGGACCTACACCATAACCAGGACAAACAACGAGGGAGTCTTCGTTCAACGCAGTGCTGATGGGAGACAGGTACGTCAGGTGTTACGTATTCCCAACGATGAAGCTAAAAGGATCATCATCCAACGGGGTATACTAGGAGCGATACCACCCAATATACAACCGTTAATCACTCCCCTCCTTCGACCACAAGGTTTCCCAGTAGCAGAGTATGATAAACTTCGCTACCTTCCTCCGGGGTATGAGGAAGTGGCGACGCAGGGAGTGTTGTTGAATGATAGTTATGGGATATTGTCCGTGTCGGAGGCGTTGGCTATCCTTAGTTACTACTCTGGTGGGGAGAATAAGGACAAGTATCCGTTCTCCGAGGGGATTAACATCAAGTTTTAGGATAAGGGTAAAGGAATGGAGGAGAGGATTATACCAATAACCGACGTGTTAACTAACGTGAGGGGAGCTAATCTCAACCACTTGAATCGACTGTTGAACTTCCTAAGAGCACAGAAGACGGCGGATATCACTGCTGGACGGACGGTGAGAAGCTGGGCGTTGGGAGACATCGCGGAGATCAACATCAAAGGGAGAGGTAACTTCAAGTTCCGCCCCGTGGCATACCTCGACGACACAGACGATAGTATCCTTGGGCTACATGGCCAAGACTTTACTCACTTCTTCCGCTTAGCGAGTGCTGCAGAGAACATTCCACCATATGATGTCCCCTGTTGGGGATTCTGTGATGCTGGACAAGAAGTGCCCCCGGAGCGTGGCTTGGTGGGGTTGAGTGATAGGGATTGTCATTTCGTTCCCTTTGGTATAGATAACGCCAACACTAGTGAATGGAACTTCCAGAAAGGTGAACATAGGTGGGGTTACCAAGTTAATGGGAGACCATACACTGTAACTAGAGTCGATGACACTACCGGGTTCTTTATCCAACGTAGTGCCGATGGACAACAAGTACGTCAAGTGTTACGTATTCCTAACAATGAGGCTAAGAGGATGGTCATTCAACGAGGTATATTGGCATCGATACCAGCTAACACACAATCGTTGGTTGCACCGCTATTCCAACCAGAGAACTTCGTCCAATATATGGGTGATTGTAGTTTGGTGTTCCCGGTGGCGTTGTACGAGAAGATGGGTTATTCTCCTCCCGGATATGAAGAGGTGAACAGACAGGGGTTAGGATTCGAACATGAGTATGGGATGTTGACCATATCAGAGGCGTTGGCTATCCTTGATCGTTATTCCGATCTTAGTGATGAAAGGAGATATCCCTTCTCTCAGGGGATAAGTATCAAGTTCTAGCACAACAAGTATACGACTCGCGCGAGTCGTAAGATAAGGAGGGACAGAGGAATAGAGGGAGATGATAGGGAGGAAGGGTTCCCAGGCCTTAGAGGTTGTTCTTGGGAATTCGTCGTACTCCTGGTTAGATCTGTGAAAGGGAGAGAGATTTCTCCAACTCTAACTAGTGTACGGGGATTTAGCCACGAGGAGAGTCTTAAGAGCTGAGCTTCCTGGTGGTGGTCAGAGGTCTTAAGACCTGAGCTTCCTGGTGGTGGTCAGAGGTCTTAAGAGCTGAGCTTCCTGGCCAAGTGTCGTACCCCTGGTGAGATCTATGAAAGGGAGGAGGATTTCTCCAACTCTAACTAGACAAGGGACAATACCCCCAGCCACCGGAGAAGCTACGGAGACCGGAAGACAACACACATCCCTCCCGGTCACTTTTGGTCTTCTTCCTCTCCCTTGTCCCAATACCATCCCCATCGTGATCGAGCGATCACGATATCCATCCTTTCTTATCTCTGATATACCTCTCCGTGGCTCCACGGGAAGATGTGTTGCTTTAGCTTACTCTGCTAGTTCTCAACGGAGCTCTCGTGACTAGGGATTAGGAGATACTACAGTTAGTATATAAGGAAGAAGGGAAGATTCCCCATCCATACGATGTACCAGAGTACCATCTCCCTTGTGATGAGCGTGCTGTTTCTCGCTCTCTCTTCTCCCTGTGTTAATGGAGACACACCCTTCCTCTCCTCTCCACATACCAACCACGATGACCGTTGGACGATCACCTTTCTTACCCCTTGGTCTCCCGGGAACAGTACTCTGGTACATCATATGGATGGGGGGGGATTTCCCTTCTCCCCTGTATACACTAACCATGTTCCCTAAAAGAAGTATGTCCCCTGGCCCGTAAACATGGGAACACTCCACTGTGCTGTTACCTTTGCTATACCCTCGTCCGTGAAGTCATAGATATGAGGATACTCACTAGCCCAATCCGCTAGTTGCTGACTCCCCACTGCTATCCACCAATACACCACACGTGCCTCCGGAAACACTCCCTGCTCCGCCAGTAAACGCAATCCCCTGATATCATCCCCACAAGCCATCGCGTTGGCTCTCCGTTGATCTTCACCTATCTCCTCTCCCATCTTTACCCTCTACCCTCTACCCTTTACCCTTTACCCTTTACCCTCCAAATAACAAGAAGAGGAAAAAGAGGAAGAAGGAAAGAATGGAACCGGACCGCTCCACACTGTTCGTCAGTGGTATCCAAGACAAGTCTATCTCCAACCGGGTACAACGCCTGTTTAACTTCCTCCGCCAACAAGACCGCGGCAACCGATGGGCTCTATCGGATAACATGGTGATCACTATCCCTGGTAAACCTGATACTTACTACTTCAAACCTATCGTCAGACTGTTGGACAATAACACCATGGAATTAGTGAGTATCCCGGAGGCTGCCATAGGAAGAGGGAATCTCCGTTTACTCCCTAAGTATGCTAGCCCTTGTTGGGGGTACTGCGGAGAGAATCAGGAGGTGGATGTTTTTAACAACAATATGTTGATGGGGATGGATGATAGTATCTGTAACTTTACCCCCTTCGCTGCTGACTTGGCTAGTTGGTGTGAGGACAACTACCAGAAAGGGAAGACGGAGTGGAGGTATGTGGTGGATGGGAGGTACTATGATCTAACAGTATTAGTAGACAACAATCCCAACAAACTGGATGTGTTTACCCAACATAGTGAAGATGGTACCAGACAACGCAGGGTATTGAGGTTAGATGCGGAGGAAGCGAAGAGGATGGTGATCGAGTCGGATATACTCTCCGGTCTCCCTCAACAGAAGAAGGATCTACTCACCCCTTTATTCCGTGTAGTGGACGGAGAGAACAAGCAAGGTACTTCCTTGTTAATTAACAGTTACAGTCAGCTGTATGAACAGGGCACGTACCGTTCGGAGAAGTATCCCAAGATATTCGAACAGGAGAGAGCGTTGGAAGAGGATCGGGGCAACCTTAACGTAGATCAGGCGTTACAGCTGATGTCCTTTGCTAAACCTGTGTTGGATGATAACTATCCCTACACTACACCGATCAAAATAGCAGTCTAACAACCAACTACATATAGTGTAAATGGAGGTTATTACTTGTAGTTACGTGACCGCTACCACCTTGAACAAAGATCTACAGTTAGGAGGATACGTGGAGACTGTGTTGGAAGATATCGTCGAGCAACAGGTAACCAACTACAACCCTAGTTTTGTTGTCTCCTTCCCTAGGTTGTTTCAAGAGCATCCAGGAGGAGATGGGTGGCTACACGTGGAGATGGTGGCTAAGAGGAAGAGGACATACTCCTTGGGTAACAAGGTGGAGATAGACTTCCCTCAAGACTACAGTGACGAGCGCGATGACTTGATCAAGGATATCAAGAAAGGTGTTGCCACTATCACTACTCCCAATCTAATCATCAAGAGTAAGAGTGTTACTTTGGATGAACTTCCTACGATCACGGTTAAGTATAAGGACAGGGAGCTGGTAGTGACGGAGAAGTTCGAGATATGTCTCACAATAAGGATACAGCTAACCAAGTAGGTTGGTATATACAACGGTTGTTCAACTATTGTTAGAAGGAGTTATAGGTACTCCCCGTTGGCTATCTGAAGGGCTTCTATCCTCATAGCTACACCGAGGTAACACCAATCATAATAATCGCTCTCCTCACTCACCTTAATATTCTTTATATCGGTTGGACACGTGACGGTATAGGAATCGTCCTCGTTCAGCTTGACTCTATATCCCACATCGTAGAGTAACTGTTGGTGTTCCTCTTTAGGGAAAGCACCAGCCAGACAGAAAAGATTGGTTACCATATAGTGGGGAGCGTCTGTGACCTTGTCTCCCCGGAGCATTGAGATGGCAATATCCCTAATCTTAACCATATTCCCTTCTGTTATCTCCCCGAGGGGTATCTTGTCCAAGTGGACCAGATCACACGCTCCGGGTACATTGTCAGATATTATATCTAACCTCAATGCCTTGGTATCTGTGCTTATCTTGTGAGGAATGTGTAGGCTAATGTTGTAGTGAAATTCCTCACTAGTACACACCTCCAGAGGATGTCCATCGGGATGAGTCAACCGCTTCTGCTGCTCAGGAGAGTAACCGTAGAACAGTTGATGTAGGATAAAACCCACCATGTTGAAGCTAAAGATACGTCTCTCGATGGTTATCCATCCTGGGTCGTCGGGGATGACGGACTTTCCTCCGTATATGTCTCCGATAGCACGGTAGAAATAGTGAGATAGGTCGTCTCCCTTGATCTTCATCACACTACTTATATCTAGTGTTATGGTCTTCTTGTAGTTATTTAGTAGGTGTAGTAGCCCCCACTTCTTGGTTAGAGCTACATGAGCCAGGACCATAGCCACTCCGTGCTCGTGATGTGAGATGTTGTCTTTTAACTTCTCTACTTCTAACCACTCTCGGGCGACTTCTTGATCCAACACAGAAGTATCTGTGATTTGAGATAGACGATGTTGAGTCATCACAGCGTGGCGTAGAGACATGGTGAAGTTTGAATCGGGGGAAGTTATATGGTAACCCCCCGTTATTACCTAGTTTGTTGTTATATGGGGGTAAAAGGGGAGGGACAAAGATATATAGAGAGAAGATAGGAAATGGAAGTGATCACTACCAAGATGTTCGTTACAGAGGAGGAGTTCAATGATCAACAGTTGGGGGAGGAGATTAGGAAGGCTGTGGGGCACGCTGTAGAGAATGGAATAGCTCCTGTTCTTATGTACTTCTACTGTGATAGTGCTAAGGCTACCAACAAGGGAGAAGGTTGGTTGAGTGTTAATCTCAGGGCACATAGGGACTACTACGGCTCTTCCGAGAGAAACACTGTCGAGACAAAGCAGAGTTGTGCGTGGTACGTAGAGAAGAGGGGTAGAATAGCCGAACGTATTAAGGAGATGGATCAGTGGGACGACACTGGATCTGGTTACCTCAAGCTCAAATGGAAGTGCAGTGACGTGGATATAGATAAGGAGATAACAGTCGTTGTCGAGCAGGACATGAAGGATATAAGGACAACAGAGGAGTTTATGGTATGCCTTGTGTTGAGGATAGAGTCACCACAATAGTTGTTGATATACAATGGTTGAACAACCGTTGAATAAGAAGGTTAAGTATATATTAGGTAGGGTATAGTAGACTGGAGAAGCTCCTCTTCCTATCTCTAGTATCTAATACCTCTGTGACTACCTGGTTACTTCCCACCATATGAGTAAAGATAAACACATCTATCCCCAACCTTACCCCTGTAAGACAGATATCCTGGTCATACACATCCTCCGCTCCGTACAGTCCTAACCTCACCCCCGCATATTGTGGAAAGGGAGAGACCTTGTCTCCCACATCTACCTCTATAACATCAGCCACTTCCTGTGGTGTCATCACCAAGTCCTGTGGTAATATATTGTTAATATGTTGTCTTAACAACTCCCTCTGCCACTTCTTAGTCTTCTCCGGTATCCCTAACTGTTGGGCGCAGTGGGTTTTGTTGAAGTAGGAACGGAAGGTGGAAAATGTGAGGGAGGTAGCAGACTCCGGCTCATGGTAGTAAAAGGTACCACAGTAATCCTCTCCTTCAGCTGCATAGTACAATCCCCCACTCATTCCCTTGGAATAACGAGTAACAGGAAGTTGCTGTTCATACACTACCCTATCCCCTGCTTTGAATAACAACATATCTGTCCGTGGACGGTTACTGTTAGTATATACTAGTGTGCGATCTAGCAACAACAAAGGAAGGGAGAAGGCTGATACTATACCCTCTATCTTGTGAGCTTCCAACGTATCGTGGAACCACCGTGATTCCTGTATGTCCAGGTTGTAGATGATATCCAATACCTTATCCTTTGGGTCGATGGCTGTCCAGAAGGCGTTAGTCTCTCTGTTCATCCCGTTGACGTAGTTGCGGAAGTAGGAGGAAGTAATATCGATACTAGCAGGGAAGAATCCAGCACGTATTAGTTGTAATGGGTCGTACACAAACCCGATGGGGTAGATGTAATATCTTCCCTCGGTGATGGTAGCTCTGTCTACTAATAACTTGATATCTTGTGGTGATCCTATTTGTAGTAACTTGTTGTTGGTACGTAGATACTCTATATACCAATCGTAGGAGGCATTAACACGACGACCATCTAGATGGGGACCGAGTGTAAAGATCAACCCGTCACGGGCTTGGATGTTGAACAGGTTACGATGTACTAGTTCCACGAAGAAGGGAGGGTTGTCCATCGCCTCTTGGATGGC
>Ga0206919_1158_pt1 | contig 16006 bp, 14 predicted proteins | sample Alteio_BWOrgHeat_67_FD_152962 | JGI IMG/M metagenome (GOLD analysis project Ga0206919, IMG submission 152962) | Enriched cells from forest soil in Barre Woods Harvard Forest LTER site, Petersham, Massachusetts, United States -... | ecosystem: Environmental > Terrestrial > Soil > Temperate forest >... | reverse complement strand
TACCATTGGCCGCTGCCGCGATGTCCTTCAGTAGTGGCGCGTTCAGCTTCGAGATGATCGTTTGACCGTTCTCGTCTTTCTTGTATTCATTCGTTTCGGCCTCAGTGATGGGAGCCCCCTCGGGCGAACCTACTCCCACGGTATAGATCACCACACCGTGATCTGCGAGTTGTTTCGCCGTTTCCACCGCCTGTGGTTCGTGGTCCTCTCCATCGGTGATCACCACCACGGCCTTGTATTTTTTTTCGCGGGTATCGAGCGAGGCATCGCAGAGTTGCAGCGCGGCCGCCAGGTTGGTGCCCTGCACGGATACCATCTCCGGTGAGGCATCGCTAACGAACATTTTGGTGGCCGATGCATCTGCGGTCAACGGCATCTGCAGGTAGGCCTGCCCGGCAAAAACAACCAGCCCGATCCGGTTCGAGCCCGCCGCATCTGTGAGGCGGTTGATCAGCTGCCTGGCCTTGTCTAGCCGCGTTGGCTTTTCGTCCTGGCTCAGCATGCTCCGGCTCACATCCAGGGCGATCATCACATCTACGCCAGAGCCCCTTGACCCTGTTGTTTTCAATGGACGGCGGAGATTGGCAAGCGAGAGTATACCGAGTGCAATGGCTGCCACAGCGAGAGCCGTCTTGAGATGGAACCTGGCAGGGGAGTACGAGCGGATCAACTGCCGCACGAGGGCCGCATCTCCCAGCCGTCGTGCTGCATTTTTTTTCCATACCGTCATATACAGCCACAGCAGGCCCAGCGGTACTAATACCAGGCCACCCAGCAGGTATTCTATGTGTTCGAATGAAGCCATTGAAATGAGATCGGCGTTACGGTTTCAATATTACTGGTTATTGCAGGAAAAACAGGCCTGGCGGCGGGCCTTTAACGTTTCCATATTTATCTTTTCCCTTCGAGGAAGCCCAGTTGTTTCAGGATGTCTTTCAGGAGATCTAACCGCATATTGGCCATGGGCAGGTCCCTGCCGCCTTCTGTATTCAGCACAAAAAAGTACGGATGCCTGTTCTCCTCTACCCAGCCGACCATCAAGCCGATTTCGTTTCCGTTCCCTGAGGTGCCCAGCCCTCCTTTATATGCGAGTATGTATTTTGAAGTGTTCTCGCGGACCATCATTTTCTTCACGATATCCTGTACCCTTTTCTGGAAAGGGAGCTGGCCGAAGTACAGGCGCTTTACCAGCCCGAGTTGTTCATCGGGGGTGATTGTGAGCGAATTGTCGAGCCAGAAACTGTCCACCCTGCCGCCGATGGTGTGATTGCCATAGTGGAGGCTGTCCAGCCAGAACTGCATCGTGTCTTTTCCGATCCGGCGGGCCACCTCCTGGTAGTAGGGCACCGCGGAAACCTCAAAAGCTTTTTCCATGGTAAGGTCCTGGTTCCAGGCTTTGGCGGTATCGCCATTCGGGAAAATACGCACGACACCATCCCAGGGAATCACCATCTTTTCATTGCTTACCCTTCCGGTCTGCAGGCCGATCAGCGAGTTGACGATCTTGAAAGTGGAGGCAGGCAGGTACGCCGAATCGCGGTAACGCAGCAGGTTGTAAACCGTGAAGTGTCCCTGCCCGTTATCGAACAGCGCGAACGTACCCCGCACATGCCGTTGTTCGAAATATTTGCCCAGGCTGTCATCCACCGAAACATTGTTGGGCGAGCATCCTGCGATTCCCGCGATCAGCAGGCAGACGAGCAGTATTTTTTTTGCAGGTTGAAGTAAAGCGGATGATGCGGTGTAAGGCACTTTCTGTGTTTTTATTATTTGATCACGCCCAGTTGTTTGCCCACTTTGGTAAAAGCGGCGATCGCCTGGTCGAGGTGTTCCTGTTTATGGGCTGCGCTCAGCTGCACGCGGATGCGGGCCTGTCCCTTCGCGACAACAGGGAAGAAGAACCCGATCACATAAATGTTTTCATCGAGCAGCTTTGATGCGAACTCCTGCGCCACGGTGGCCTCGTACAGCATGATCGGAACGATGGGGTGATCGCCCGGCCTGATGTCAAAGCCGGCCTCCGTCATTTTTTTCCTGAAATATTTTGTATTGTATTCGAGGCGGTCGCGCAGCTCGGTGGTGGCAGTGAGCATGTCGAGCACGGCGATCGAACCGCCGACAATACTGGGGGCCATCGTATTGGAAAAAAGATAGGGTCTTGAGCGCTGCCGCAACAGTTCAATGATCTCCTTTCTGCCGGAAGTAAATCCGCCGCTGGCGCCGCCCAGTGCTTTGCCCAGGGTACCTGTGATGATGTCTATCCTGCCCATTACGCCCCGGTATTCATGTGTACCGCGGCCGGTCTTTCCCAGGAAACCCGAAGAATGGGATTCGTCGATCATAACGATCGCATCGTATTTGTCGGCCAGTTCGCAGATGCGGTCCAGCTGCGCGATCGTACCGTCCATGCTGAAGGAGCCGTCGGTAACGATGATGCGGCTCCTGCTGTCGGCGCTTTCTTTCAGGCGTGCTTCCAGGTCGGCCATATCATTGTGTTCGTAGCGCAGGCGTTTGGCCTTGCACAGGCGCACGCCATCTATGATGGAGGCATGGTTGAGGGCATCGCTGATGATGGCGTCTTCGGGTCCGAACAGCGGTTCGAATACGCCGCCGTTTGCATCGAAGGCCGCTACGTACAAAATCGTGTCTTCCGTTCCCAGGAAATCGGAAATTTTCTGCTCCAGCTGCTTGTGAATATCCTGCGTTCCGCAGATAAAGCGGACGCTGCTCATGCCGTAACCATGGGTGTCGATGGTATGGTGCGCAGCTTCGATCACTTTCGGATGCGAGGACAATCCCAGGTAATTATTGGCGCAGAAGTTCAGTACTTTCTTCCCGTTCACCATGATCTCGGCACCCTGTTCGCTGGTGATGATGCGTTCTTTCTTGAACAGGCCCGCGGATTGGATCCCTTCAAGTTCCTGTTCAACACGCGCTACAAAAGCTTCATTCATAAAAAAAATTTAGCATGATGTAATGAAATCAATAATCGATCACCTGCTCCCGGATGGTTAACGGGATCTCTCTCCACTCGTACTGCTGGTTACGCAGTTGCGGCTCGAACCCGGCCTCGCGGATCGCTTCCTGCATGCTCTTATAGGTAAAGCGGTGTGGCGCGCCGGCGGCGCTTACCACGTTTTCTTCGATCATGATACTGCCGAAATCGTTGGCGCCGGCCTGCAGGCAGATCTGCGCCGTTTTCTTTCCTACCGTGAGCCAGGAGGCCTGGATATTTTTGATATTGGGGAGCATGATCCTGCTGATGGCGATCATACGGATATACTCTTCGGGAGTGGTGAGGTTGTGTACGCCGCGGATCCGCGTCAGCAGGGTGTCTACATCCTGGAACGTCCAGGGAATAAACGCCAGGAAACCCTTGGCATCAGCTGGTTTCAGCGATTGTACCTCGCGCAGCCTTGCCAGGTGAATGAAACGTTCTTCTATCGTTTCCACGTGCCCGAACATCATCGTGGCGCTCGTGGTGATGTGCAGCTGGTGTGCCTGTTTCATGATCTCCAGCCATTCATCGGCCCCGCACTTACCCTTCGAGATCAACCGCCTTACCCTGTCTACCAGTATCTCGGCACCTGCACCCGGCAACGAATCCATACCGGCATTTTTCAGTGCCTGCAGCACCTCGCGGTGGGTGGATTTTTCAAGTTTGGTGATATGCGCTACCTCCGGCGGCCCCAGCGTATGCAGCTTGAGCGAAGGATATTCTTTTTTGAGCTGGCTGAAAAGCTCAGTATAGAAGGAGAGACCCAGTTCGGGGTGATGCCCGCCCTGCAGCAGCAGCTGGTCGCCGCCGTACTGGAAAGTTTCTTCGATTTTTCTTCGGTAGACCGGCAGTTCGGTGATGTAGGCGTCTGCATGGCCCGGTATCCGGTAGAAGTTACAGAACTTGCAGTTGGCCGTGCATACGTTCGTGGTATTGACATTCCTGTCTATCTGCCAGGTGACCTTTCCATGCGGGACCTGCTTTTTGCGCAGTTCATCAGCCACAAACATCAGCTCGGCAAGCGGGGCGTGATGAAACAGTTGAACGCCTTCTTCTATGGTCAGCCACTCGAAATTCAGCGCTTTCCGGTATAGTTCCGAAACCTCCATATCAATACCGTTTATCAATGAGGGGCAAAATTAAGGCAATACGCCTGCATCGAAATAAAATGTATTATTGTCAATGTGATGAGAGGGCGGGAGCATGGCTTTGTGGCAACCGGACGATGTGGTTTCCGTATCTACTACCTGACTGCCATGAAAAAAATTGTCTTCGCTTCGTTATTCGTCCTGCTGTCCGCCTGTTACTGCTTCTCGCAGGAGGAGTTCGTGATGCCGCAGGCACGCTTTCTTTCCAAATTCTCCTTTACGCAACTCACGGGTGGCATCATTATCATTCATGGCTTGCTCGACAATATCCCTGACACGCTGAATTTTATACTGGATACGGGCAGCGGCGGCATTTCGCTCGATTCTTCCACGGTGGAAGAATTCCATATTCCCCACGTGAAAAGCGATCGTACCATCAAGGGGATTGCGGGCATCAAAATGGTTGATTTCGCCAACGGGCATTCGCTGCGGCTCCCCAACCTGCGCGTAGACAGCCTCAACTTCCAAATCAATGACTATATGCTGCTCACCAGCGTGTACGGGGTGAAGATAGACGGGATCATCGGGTTCAGTTTCTTCAGGCGGTTCATTGTAAAGGTCGATTACGATGAACAGCAGGTGGAAATATTCACGCCCGGTACCATCAAGTACCCCCGCGGGGGACTGCTCCTGCGGCCGAGTTTTTCTACGCTGCCGCTGCCCGAGGCCATTGTGACAGATGAGCGGTCCGTATCTGATCAGTTCATCTTCGATACCGGCGCTGGTCTTTGTGCGCTGTTCTCCCAGGACTTTGTAGACGACAGCAATTTTATCAGCAAGAAAAGAAAGCGGTATCCCACACAGGCAGAGGGATTGGGTGGAAAGAAGATCATGTCTACTACCATTATCAGGAGCATTACCGTGGGGCCCTATAAGTTCAGGAATGTGCCGGTGTATCTCTTCAACGACGAATTCAACGTTACCACTTACCCCAAACAGGGTGGCCTGATCGGCAATGATATTTTTCGCCGCTTCAATATCATCCTCAACTATCCTGATCAGTGCATTTACCTGCACCCCAATGAACATTTCGATGACAAGTTCGACTATGCCTACACGGGTCTTGGCATCTACCTGGTCAATGGCGATATCACCGTGGTGGATATTATGGATGGCTCACCAGGTGCGAAGGCTGGCTTTGAACCGGGCGATGTGATCATAGCGATCGATAAGGTGATCGTGAAGAACATACAGATACTCAAGACGGCCCTGCAAAATCCGGGCAGCCGCGTGAAGGTGCTTATATCGCGCAACAAAGAGCTCTTCACACTCCGCCTCGATATCCATAACATGCGCAAGTAGCCCCCGTATCCCGTTTTTGTTCGTAAATTTGCGGTCCATCATCCGTTTACTATGGTTCGCTTCAGCAGGTTTGTTTTAGAGAATGGGTTACGCTTACTGGTACACGAAGATCATTCTACGCCGATGGCCGTGGTGAACGTGATGTACAATGTGGGCGCACGCGATGAGGACCCCGCGCAGACGGGTTTTGCGCACCTGTTCGAACACCTCATGTTCGGGGGCAGCAAGAATATCCCCGACTATGACGAGCCCCTGCAGCGCGCCGGCGGGGAGAACAATGCATACACCACCAATGACCTGACCAACTATTACTGCGCATTGCCCGCAGAGAACATCGAAACAGCCTTCTGGCTGGAAAGCGACCGTATGCTTGGCCTTGCATTCAGCAAGAAAAGCCTGGAAGTGCAGCGCAAAGTAGTGGTGGAAGAGTTCAAGGAACACTATATCAACAAGCCCTATGGCGATGTGTGGCACGAGATGCGTAAGCTGGCATATACCCGCCATCCCTATCGCTGGATGACCATCGGCAAGGAGCTCAGCCATATTGAAAATGCGAACATACAGGACGTAAAAAATTTTTTCTACCGGTTCTATCGGCCAGCAAATGCCATCCTCTCTGTTTCCGGTAAAGTAGATACGGAGCAGGTGAGGCAGCTGGCGGAAAAATGGTTTGGTCCCATCCCCGCAGGGGAACCTTATCACCGCGAACTCCCGCAGGAGCCACCACAGACCGCGGCACGGTTGCTTGAGATAAAAGCGGATGTGCCGGTGGATGCCTTCATCCGCACCTGGCATATGGAGTCCCGGCTGAACAAAGGATATTACGTGGCAGACCTGATCACCGAGATACTGGGCGGCGGCGGCTCATCCCGCCTGTACCAGTCGCTCGTCAAGGAAAAACAGCTTTTCTCCAACCTCGACTGTTATCATTTCGGATCTATGGAAGCAGGGCTGGTAGTTGTAGAAGGAAGACTGGTGAAAGGGGTGACCATGCAGCGGGCCGATGCGGCCCTCACGGAAGAACTCGAAAAAATGAAATCCGCGGAAGTAAGTGCCGCGGAACTGGAGAAGGTGAGAAACAAAACGGAAAGCGTTATTGCATTCGAGGATATGAGCATCATGAGCCGCGCCGCCAGCCTGGCACTGTATGAGCTGATGGGCGATGCCAACCTGATGAACACCGAGCTCGATAAATACAGGGAAGTAACCACAGCCGACATGCTTGAATACAGCCGCCGGATATTCGATGTCAATAACAGCAACACGATCTATTATTACGCAAAGCAGCAGGAGAGTTAACCTACAATGGAAAAAAAGGCAAACCCCGACCGGTCGCAGGCACCCAGGATATTGGACGCTGTGGAATTTGATCTGCAGCTGAAACCGTACCAGCTCTTTACGCTGGACAATGGCATACCGGTGTATTCGGTGCAGGCGGGCGCACAGGACGTGATGATGGTGGAACTGGTGTTCAAGGCGGGCAACTGGTACGAGAACAGCAACATCGTGGCGGCTACCACCAATTTCATGCTGAAGAACGGAACGCACACCCGTACTGCGTTTGAGGTCAATGAACATTTTGATTTTTATGGGGCGTACCTGAACCGCAATTGCTATAACGAAACGGCAACGCTGACGCTGCATACACTGAGCCGGCACCTGCCCGAACTGCTGCCCGTAATGGCAGAGCTGCTGACCGACTGCATTTTCCCGGAAGAGGAACTGCAGATCTATCGCCAGAACCAGAAGCAGCGGCTGGAAGTGAACCTGAAAAAATGCGATTTTATTTCGAACAGGCTGATCGACGAATACCTGTATGGGTTTGATCATCCCTATGGCAGGTACACATCGATCTCTGACTATGAAAAATTGCGGCGCGATGACCTGGTGGAGTTCTACCGGAACTATTACCTCAATGGGAACTGTATGATATTCGTTGCGGGACGGTTCCCTGAAACGGTATTCGGCCAGCTCAATAAACAGTTTGGGACCCTGCCGTTGCGGCAGCATATTGCCGAGCGAACCCATGCCATCGAACCAGCCGCATCGCATAAATACCGCGTGGTGAACGATGCCAGCGGCGTGCAGGGCGCGATACGCATAGCCCGGCCATTCCCGGGGCGGCACCATCCCGATTTTGCCGGCGTACAGGTGCTCAATAATATTTTCGGAGGATTTTTTGGCTCCAGGCTGATGAGCAATATCCGGGAAGACAAAGGATATACCTACGGGATCCATTCCTACATACAGAACCACCTGCACGAAAGCGCGTGGATGATCAGCACCGAAGCGGGCCGCGATGTATGCGAGGCAACGGTGCAGGAAGTGTATAAGGAGATGGACCGACTACGCACGGAACCGGTTACCAGCGAGGAACTGCACCTCGTTCGGAACTACATGATGGGGTCGCTGCTCGGCGACCTGGACGGGCCCTTCCAGATCATTGCCCGGTGGAAAAGCTACCTCCTCAATGGCCTCGATGAAACCTATTTTTTCAACAGCCTGCAGACCGTGCGCACGATCACACCGGAACGGCTGCAGGAGCTGGCGCAGAAATATCTCGATCCCGCTGCGTTCTACGAACTGATCGTCGTATGATGAAATTCGTTACAAAAACACTGATTACTTCGGTGGCAGTACTGTTTGCCTGTTTCGTGCTGCACGGCGTAAGCGTAGACAGTACGCTGACCGCCGTTCTCGTAGCTGCCGTGCTGGGCCTGTTCAATAGTTTTATCCGCCCGCTGCTGATCCTGCTTACCATTCCCATTACCGTCCTTACGCTGGGCCTCTTCCTGTTTGTAATCAATATATTCATCGTGGAATGGGTTGCTGCCATCGTACATGGATTTCATGTGGATGACATTTTCTCCGCGCTTCTTTTCAGCCTGGTCGTTGCTTTTGTTCGTTCCGCGATCGAGGGACTGATCAGGGAAGAGAAGAAACAGCAGTGACTAGAGGCCATCGAGATATTGACTGATGTATCTCGGGAAGGCCAGTTCCCTGATCCTTTTTTCGGGATGCCATGTTCCGCGCGGAAAGCCGGGAGGCAGTTTTTTAAGTGAGACCGTAATGAACTGGCCGCGGATCTCGCGATGCGTGAGCGTTTGCGACTGCAGCGGCGAGATGCTTTCGACAACGGCATCCCGGATGCCGAACTGTTCGCGCAACCATTCGCTGATCGCAGCATCGTTCCAACGGGTGGATGCGGGCGATTCGAACAGGTAAAATTCGTGAAGGTCCTGCCAGATGTCTTTTTCCGTGCGCTTGCGAACCAGTAACTGGCCTTTGTACCGGAAGATGAAATAATAGAACCAGCGGGTGGAACGACGGAGTATTTTTTCTTTGACAGGAAGGATATTCACGCTTCCCTGCCGGTAAGCGGTGCAGGTGCGCCGCAGGGGGCAATCGGCGCAGCGGGGCGCGAGTGGCTTGCAGATGGTGGCCCCGAAATCCATGATCGCCTGGTTGTAGGCGCCGGAGTCATCCGTGTTGAGCAGCCGGCCGGCAAGCGCTGTGAACTCCTGTTTACCCGCTGCGCTGTCGATGGGCGTATGGATGCCGAATACGCGGGCCAGTACGCGGAAGACATTGCCATCCACTACGGCATGGGGCAGCCCGAATGCAAAAGAGGCAATGGCCGCGGCAGTGTAGGGGCCGACGCCTTTCAGCCGGAGGATATCAGGGTAGGAAGAGGGAAACACCCCATCGCCGGCCGCTATTTCGCGGGCCGTGACCAACAGGTTCCGGCAGCGTGTGTAATAGCCCAGCCCCTCCCAGTGCTTGAATACGTCTTCGTCGGGGGCGGCTGCCAGGTGGTGGATCGTGGGATAGGCCCGCACGAAGGCCTCGTAGTACCCGCGGCCCTGTTCCACCCGGGTCTGCTGGAGGATGACCTCGCTGAGCCAGATGCGGTAGGGGTCCTTTTCGCCTTTCCAGGGCATATCCCGCCGGTTGGCACTGTGGTGCCAGGCCATCAGGAGCGCTGTAAAACGGTCATGCCTCATTGTCTGCAAGATCAGGGAAATCGGCCCAATATGGGTAATTTTGGCCTGGAGGGGCCATCGGAACGTAACCTAATGGACTTCAAAGCGCAACGCCTACTACATTATTGTTATTTTTTCTTGACAATGCAAATAGTTTTCGTTTACTTTATTCTACCTAAACCAATTTACGGAATATGAGAAAGTCTGACCTGATCAATAATATCTCTGAAAAGACCGGGATCCCCAAGGTGGACGTTCTGGTAACCCTTGAAACCATGTTCAAGGAAGTAAAGGAGAGCCTGGCCAGCGGCCGGAATATCTACATCCGTGGATTTGGAAGCTTTATTACCAAGAAGAGAGCCGCCAAGATCGGGCGTAATATCAAGAAAAATACCGCTGTAGAGATACCCGAGCACTATACGCCCGCATTCAAGCCGGCAAAAGAATTTGTAACAGAGGTCAAAACCAAACGCCGCTCGGAATAACTTTGCACAAATCAGTGAAGTGAAACGACAACAGGTGTTTTTTGTCTCCGGAGCGTTGGTATTATTTATTCTTTTATTCATTTTTGGGCGCACCATACCTCCCGTGCATACCCCCGCATCTTCCTCTGCCACAGCGGCTGGCACCTCTTCCACCATACAGTTCAGTGACCTGCTTTCGGAGGCCAAGCAAAAGCTCAGTCCGGGTCAGAATGACCGCCTGGCGGCGCTGGAAAATGCCGTCACCCGGGGCGATGTAAAGGCCCAGCAGATAGCCGTTTATCACCAGCTGGCGGGCTTTTGGAAAGACTCCGCGCATGCAGACGAACCCTATGTTTATTACACTGCCGAGGCAGCTAAGTTGGAAAATTCGCAAAAAAGCCTCACTTTTGCCGCCCGGTTGTTCCTGGATAACCTGCTTGTATCGAACGATGCGCGCATGCAAACCTGGTACGCCGGCAACGCAAAAGTTCTTTTAGAAAAGGCATTGGTGCTCGATCCCGGTAACGATTCCCTGAAGATCGGTCTGGGTGCCTGTTATATACTGGGCAATATTTCCGACAACCCCATGCAGGGCATTCTTCCGGTAAGGGAGATCGCCACGCAACACCCCGATAACCTGTATGCACAGATGATCCTGGGAATGGGTGGAAAGAAAAGCGGCCAGTACGACAAAGCGATCGAGCGGTTCTCGGTCATCGTAAAGAAAGAGCCTGCCAACCTCGAAGCGATTTTTCAGCTGGCCGAATGCTATGAACTGAAGGGCGATAAACAAAGCGCAGTTGTATGGTATGGAGAGGCCCGGAAACGGATTGCCGATCCGGGTATCCGGAAAGAGATAGATGCACGCATCAACTTATTGAAATAAATATTTTAACTAATTAAAACCTGACAGAGTATGCCTTGTGGTAAGAAAAGAAAACGTCATAAGATAGCCACACATAAGCGCAAAAAGCGCCTGCGCAAGAACCGTCATAAGAAGAACAAATAGTTCTTCATTACCGGTTACATTGAACCCTGCGGTTCAGCACGAACTGTATTTGCCATTAGCCTGCCATTACGCTGCAACTTTACCCTGCCTTTTTCTTACGTGGCATTTAGTTCCGGGTGTTGGATATGCCCTGAAGGGCAAACGGTTCTATGTATCCTAAAAGTTGCAAATTGTTGTGAACAAAGAACTCATCATTAATATCGCACCCACCGGCGCAGAAATCGCGATGCTGGAAGACAAGAAGCTGGTGGAGCTGCACAGCGAAAGCGCCGATGCCAGTTTTGCCGTGGGCGACCTGTACCTGGGAAAAGTGAAGAAACTGATCCCCGGGCTGAATGCGGCTTTTGTGGATGTCGGGTTCGAAAAGGACGCCTTCCTGCACTATACAGATCTCTCTCCCTATGTTCGCTCGATCCTCAAGTTTACGCATATCGCGATGACTGACCGCGACGGGAAGGGTCTTGATTTTTCAAAATTCCAGATCGAGCCCGAGATCGTAAAAACCGGCAAGATCAACGAAGTGCTCAATGGCAAGCCGAATGTGCTGGTACAGATACTAAAGGAACCCATTGCTGCGAAAGGGCCGCGCCTGAGCTGTGAGCTGAGCCTTCCCGGCCGGTTCGTGGTGGTGACGCCATTCAACGAGATCGTAGCCGTTTCCAAAAAGATACATTCATCGGAAGAGCGCAAAAGGCTCTTCAAGATCGTGGAGGCCATCCGGCCGAAGAATTTCGGCGTGATCGTACGCACCGCGGCAGAAGGCAAAAGCACCGCAGAACTGCATGAAGACATGCTGGCGCTGATCGAGACCTGGAAACTGATCCAGGCCAACCTGAAAGGGGCCGTGGCGCCCGCCAAAATACTGAGCGAGCAAGACAAGACGACCAGCATCCTCCGCGACCTCCTGAATGAAGATTTCAACCGGATCGTGGTGAACGACAAGAAGGTGTTTGGCGATATAAAGGGCTATATCCAGCGCATTGCCCCGCACAAGGCGGAGATCGTATCGTTTTATAGCAACGGCGCGCCGGTGTTCGATCAGTATGGGATCACCAAACAGGTGAAGTCTTCCTTCGGAAAAACGGTGAACCTGCCCAGCGGCGCCTACCTGATCATCGAACATACCGAAGCACTGCATGTGATCGATGTCAACAGCGGCTACAAGAGCGTCAGCAATAACCAGGAAGACAATGCGCTCCAGACCAACCTGGAAGCTGCGGAAGAGATCTCCCGCCAGCTGCGTCTGCGCGATATCGGCGGAATCATCGTGGTGGATTTTATAGACATGAAACTGCCGGATAATAAACGACGGCTCCAGGAATCAGTGGAAGCGTTTATGAAGCCCGACCGGGCCAAGCATGCCGTGCTGCCGGTGTCTAAGTTCGGCCTCATGCAGATCACCCGCCAGCGGATGCGCCCGGAAGTGAATATCAATACCTCGGAAGACTGCCCCGTTTGCGGCGGTACCGGCAAGATCACCTCCACACTGATACTGGAGGACGAGATCGAAAAACGCCTGCATTATCTGATTACCCATTCCCATAACGATCTTACCCTGGCCGTACACCCGATCGTGTATTCTCACCTCACGAAAGGCCTGTTTTCCTCTATCCTGAAGACCTGGAAAAAGAAGTACAAGACCAACCTCCGGCTCAAGGCCAATACGGCCTATCACCTGATCGAGTTCAGGTTCTTCAATGAGCATGACGAGGAGATCAAATTTTAAGCAGGTCAGCCACATATATATTGTAAAAAACTTATAATTAATTATATACACATTATAATTAATTGATATATGTTGTATTTCAAAACAACCTACGTAATCAATCGTACCCGTGAAAAGTTTTTCACAAGCCCAAAAATTTATTTTGCCATGTGCCCCATTATTGTAATTTAGTGCTGGAATTTAATGGGTTAGTAAGTAAGGGGGCTGACAGCAATGTCGGCCCTTTTGCTTGCCCGGAACTGCCACCTTTTTTTACCCTCCCGCAACGCTTTTTTTGCCCCGGCGGCCCTCTACGCCAATTATCTTTACCGTATGAGCAAGATCAAGACGGCGTTCTTTTGCAGTAACTGTGGTTATGAAAGCGCCAAATGGTCGGGAAAGTGCCCGGCATGTGACCAGTGGAACACTTTTATCGAGGAAGTGATAGACAGGGGCGATAAACAGGAGCGGCGCGATTACGCCGATGTTAAACGGATACCCGCGACGATCGCACTGAGCGAGGTGGAGCAGGGAGATGAAAGACGCATCGTTACCAAAGACGCCGAGCTCAACCGTGTACTGGGCGGCGGCATCGTATTCGGAAGCCTGGTGCTGGTGGCGGGAGAGCCGGGCATCGGCAAGAGCACATTGTTCCTGCAACAGGGACTGCTACTCGAAGGGCTCACTGTATTGTACATCAGCGGCGAAGAAAGCGAACAGCAGATCAGGATGCGCGCAGACCGCCTCAATATTTCCAACGAAAGATTTTTCCTGCTCACGGAAACGAGTACTCCGGCCATCTTCAAGGAGATAAAAAAATTGAAGCCTGATGTCGTGATCGTGGATTCGATACAAACCCTGCAGTCGGGCATCATCGATTCTTCCGCCGGCACGGTTTCGCAGATCCGCGAATGCGCCGCCGAATTCCAGCGATACGCCAAGGAAACCAACACACCGGTTTTCCTGATCGGTCATATCACCAAAGACGGAAGCATTGCCGGTCCAAAAATACTGGAGCACATGGTAGACACGGTACTTCAATTCGAGGGAGACCGCCACTATGCCTACCGTATTCTCCGCACATTGAAAAACCGTTTTGGCAGTACGTCGGAAATGGGGATCTATGAAATGACGGCCACCGGCATGCGCGTGGTATCGAACCCTTCGGAAATACTGGTGGCCCAGCGGGAAGACCACCTGAGCGGCAGCGCCATTGCCGCGGCGATGGAAGGCATGCGCCCGTTGCTCATAGAGGTGCAGGCGCTGGTAACGCAAAGCGTGTATGGAACACCGCAGCGCACCGTCAGCGGTTTTGACCTGCGCAGGCTGCAGCTACTGCTGGCCGTACTGGAGAAGCGGGGCGGTTTTCATTTCGGGGTGAAGGACGTGTTCGTGAATATTGCGGGCGGACTCAAAATAGAAGACCCTTCGCTGGACCTGGCCGTTATTTGTGCGCTGCTCTCTTCTTATGAAGATGTGCCGCTTCCGCAGCGCGTATGTTTCGCGGGCGAGGTAGGATTGAATGGTGAGATACGCGCGGTGAACCGCGTGGAGCAACGCATCAGCGAAGCAGAAAAAATGGGATTTGAAAAGATCATCGTTTCCAAATACAACAAGAAGGGATTCGCGGGAGAGGCCAAAGGCATACAGGTGGTATCGCTCGGCCAGGTGCAGGAAGCCTACCAGTATTTTTTTCTCCTGATGTAAATCTTTTTTTCATCACTCAAATCTTTGCCTGTCTTTTTCGGCTGTCATTCTTACGGATGCGAATGCAATACAGATGGCCCGATGACCTCCTTCACCTGCTATTCCCCCATCAATGCGAAGGATGCGCCACCGACCTGCTGGCACCGGGCGAGCCCCTTTGCACGCATTGTGCCCGTGCACTTCCGGCCACTTTCTTTTTCGGATCAACCGGCAACCCCGTGGAACGGATGTTCTATGGCCGCATCGATATCGCATGTGCCGCATCGGCCTACTATTTTACAAAGCATTCTGTTCTGCAGCAATTGCTGGTGCGCCTGAAATACCGGGGAGACCGGGCAGCGGGCATTTTCCTGGGTGCCCGCACTGGCCGGTTCCTCGCAGATGGGAACCGGTATCGTCGTTCCCCTGCCACTCAATCCCGTGAAGGAAAGGCAGCGTGGCTATAACCAGGCCGCCGTGATCTGTAACGGCATCTCCCGTGTATGGGATAAACCGGTGATCCACAACGCGGTCATCCGCACGCGGTTTACAGAAACGCAAACGCACCGCAACCGGGTCAGCCGCTGGCAAAATATGGAAGGGGTGTTTGCCGTGCCCGACAAGAGTACCGTAAGCAACAGCCATATTCTCCTGGTGGATGACGTGATCACCACCGGGGCCACCCTCGAAGCCTGTACCGCCGTTCTGATGGAGGCCGGCGCCGCATCCGTTCGCCTTGTAACGGTCGCTTATACGGTATAGGACCTTTTCTACCGGTTTTTGCATAAAATTGTAAACCTTTCGATGAATTGGGTGTTACTTTGCACAAAGCATTATCTAATGAAACAGTTACTTACCATCGCCGCTGCTGCCATCTTCAGCGCATTCACCTTCTCACCGATGAACAGCATCCATACCTTCAAAGTGAAATCCCTGGAGGGCGGCACGATCGATTTCGCCAAGTACAAAGGCAAGAAGATACTGGTAGTGAACACCGCATCCAAATGCGGCTATACGCCCCAGTATGAGGCCCTTCAGAAAGTATCTGAACAGTATAAGGACAAACTGGTAGTGATCGGCTTTCCCTGCAACCAGTTCGGCGGCCAGGAACCCGGTACCGCCACTGAAATACAGGAATTCTGCAAGGCCCGTTATGGCGTAACCTTCCCGCTCTCGGAAAAAGTAGATGTAAAGGGCGACAACATCTCCCCGATATACAAATGGCTGTGTAATAAATCGGAAAATGGCGTGCTCGATGCCACCATCACCTGGAACTTCAACAAATTCCTGCTCGACGAGAACGGACAAATGCTGGCCTATTTTCCCAGCAAGGTGACCCCCGACAGCGAAGAGATCCTGAAATACCTGAAATAGAACTCGTTTCCATATTTCATCAACGGCCTGATGCCTTACCGGCACCGGGCCGTTTTCATGGATACCCCCACGCTCCTTATCTTCGTTCCCCATGCTTTTTAAGGAGGTAATCGGTCAGCAGGAGGTGAAGGAACACCTGGCATCCATGGTGCAGCAGAAAAGGCTGAGCCATGCACTGCTGTTCCTGGGCCGTGAAGGGAGCGGGGCACTGCCACTCGCCCTGGCCTTTGCTCAGTACCTCGTGAGCCTTCCCGTGGAAGGACCGCCGGTGGCTGACCTCTTCGGTGGATTTACGCCGATGGCAGCGGCTCCCTGGGTGCATCCTGACCAGGTAGAA
>Ga0206919_1153_pt2 | contig 16011 bp, 12 predicted proteins | sample Alteio_BWOrgHeat_67_FD_152962 | JGI IMG/M metagenome (GOLD analysis project Ga0206919, IMG submission 152962) | Enriched cells from forest soil in Barre Woods Harvard Forest LTER site, Petersham, Massachusetts, United States -... | ecosystem: Environmental > Terrestrial > Soil > Temperate forest >... | reverse complement strand
CGCGCCTGGCGACGGTTTCAATCACCTGCCACGCCGCATCGATGACGTCCTTGCCGATGCCGTCGCCCGGGATCAGGGCAATCGAATAGGTCTTCATGTGAGGCCCTCGTTCTTACAGCTCAATCAGCACGCTTTTGGATTTGCGGTTCGCGATATAGGCATCGCGGCCAAGATCCTTGCCGATGCCGGAGCTCTTGTAGCCGCCGGTCGGCAGGATATGGTCACGTGACCGGCCATAGCGATTGACCCAGATCGTGCCGGCCTGGAGGCGTTTGGTCACCCGTATGGCGCGGGAGAGATCCTGGGTGAAGACGCCTGCCGCAAGGCCGTAGGTCGGATGGTCTGCCAGTGCCAGCGCCTCCTCTTCCTCAGTAAAAGTCTGAAGCGTGAGGACGGGGCCAAAGATCTCCTCGATCACAGCCGGAGAGGACGGCTTGATGCTGCCGAGCAGCGTGGGGGCGTAGAAATAGCCGCCCCGTTCAAGCAATGTGCCGCCCGTGAGGCATTGCGCGCCGTCCTTGATGGATGCTGTGACGATGCCATCGATCCGGGCGAGCTGGCGCTGCGAGATAATAGGAGAATATTGCGTGGTCTCGTCCCAGGTCGGGCCTGGACGATAGTCGGCCATGCGGGCGATGATGGCCTGCGCCAACGGTTCGGCCACACTTTGCGCCACGATGAGGCGCGAACCCGCGACGCAGGCCTGGCCAGCATTGGACAAAATGCCTTGCGCTATGGCGTTGGCCGCTCGGGCGATATCGGCATCCGCGAAGACAAGCTGCGGGCTCTTGCCGCCCAGTTCGAGCGTCATCGGCTTGATCCCGTGGCGAGCGATATTTGCCATGATTGCTACGCCGGCGGCTGTCGATCCGGTGAAGCTGATCTTGCCGATCTCCGGATGGGCTGTGATCGCCGTACCCGTGTTGGCACCGTCTCCGAGCACGATATTGATCAGACCCGCTGGCAAGCCTGCCCTCAGCGAGAGTTCGGCCATATAGAGGGTGGAGAAGGGTGTCATTTCCGAAGGCTTGAGCACCACGGCATTGCCGGCGGCCAGGGCAGGTCCCAGTTTCCAGCCCGCCATGGAAATCGGAAAATTCCAGGGTGTGATGGCGCCGACGACCCCATAGGGCTCGGTCATGATCATGCCGAGGTTGTTTTCGCTGGTCGGCACCAGATCGCTGCCTTCCTTATCGGCGAATTCGGCAAAGAAGCGGATCTGTTCTGCCGTGATGGCGATATCGCCCTCGATGAGATGCCCGACGGGGCGGGTGGAGGCCACGGCCTCAAGGCGCGCCAGCGTCTGCGCTTCGGCTTCGATGAGATCGGCCCAGCGATGGAGAGCCTGGGTGCGCTCGCGCGGGCGCAGACCCGACCAGCCGCTTTGCCTCAAGGCGCGCTTTGCTGCCTGAACGGCCTGGTCGACCAGATCCGCGTCGGCAATCGGGCAATCGGCATATGCGACACCATCCGAGGGGCGGTGCATGGCGATCGCGCCCTTTGCCGGGATCATCCGTCCGCCGATGAAATGACTGAGCGGGAGCTCAATCGAATTCGGATCGAAGCTGAGGGTCATGGGAATTCCTTGCCACACGGAAAGGCAAGCCTACCCGCCATGACCCCACAGTTTGCATCGACATGGGCCGGAACGGCGATGGATTATCCCGTTTAGCCGCCCTTTGCAGCGCAATCTTCCGCGGCTCAGATCGCAGTCCGCAAAACGTTCAGAAAGGGCTGCGCCAGGCGCGAAGCCGGTCGCGCCTCATTTAATGAAACTGCAATCTGCATCGTGACTCTCGGGCGGAAGGGCCGCGCAACCAGTCCCTCGAAGCCCTGTCATGCGACCAGCCCGTCCACAAGGGCGATCCCCAGGCCCTCACGCACCAAGGGTGCCGCCCCGACCGAGGAAATGATCTGGATCGCCAGGTCCCGTTGTTTTCCGGATGCGGCGAAGGCTTCGTCGAGATCGGCGCCGACCTCGGCATGAGAGCCGTATGAGATCAAGGCTCGCCCCTCCAGATCGTCAGGCTTGACGATATCAAGTAGCGCTAGAGGATCATCCGCGCGCATCACGGCGACAATATTGACCTCGGCGAGGATTTCGCTGCGGACGGTCGGTGCCTGGATGGTGGAGAGGGTGACCGCCAGATCGATATCGCCCAGGAGAAGCCCTTCAACGATCTCCCGCTTGGGTAAGGCATTGAGATGGATTTTCACTTCGGGATGTTGCTGGCGGAAGGTGGCGAGAACGCGAGGAAGCAGCGAATAGGTCGCCGGCAGGCTTGCGCCGATCCGCAGAAGGCCGATTTTCTGGGCGCCTATCGTGCTGGCCAGCGTCTTCAGGGCTTCAAGCTGGCGAAAGACGCGGTCAGCATCGGCAAATAGCAAACGCGCTTCGGTGGTTGGAACCAATCGCCCGCCGATCCGGTCGAAGAGCCGATAACCGAGCCGGTCCTCCAGGCGGAGCAGCAGCTTGCTGACGGCAGGCTGCGAAACGGCAAGCGAATTGGCAGCAGCGGTGATCGTTCCGTCTCGCATGATCGCTCGAAACACTTCAAGATCGCGCGCGTTCATCAGGCCGTCCCGTCTGCGGTCTAGCTGTCATAGCCGAAAGCTGGCGCGTATCGAATTGAAGATCGCTGCCATCTGGCCGGCCACGGGGATTGCATCGCTCGCCTGGGCTTCCACCTCATTGAAAATGCGGTGTTTGAGGAAAAAGCGCCATCCCACCGGCATGTCTGCGAGGAATTGGGTGAGCATGTCATAGCGCTCCCGCGTCCAGACTCGCTCGAAGGCGAGCCGCTCTGCCCCATAGGTGACCGGGACACAATCTTGCGCGAGGCATGAGCGCAGCGTCGCTGTCGCTGCCTCGTCAACCGCGCCGTCGGCTATCGCGACACCATAGTGTGCCAATGCTGCCTCGCGCGAAACGAAACCACGACGGTGGTCGCGCAGCACTGCGTCGACGGGGCGTCGGAACGGATCGCCGTAACCGCCGGCACCGGGGCCGATGACCCGGATCACATCGCCGGGTTCGCAGCGCACCACGTCTGTATTGCCCAGCGACACCGCGTCCGGCCGACCGGGGTTTTTCACAAATTGCGAGATAACGCCGGCGTGGCCACCGCCAAGCCCCCAGGACGGCATCACCGAGCGGTTGCGGTTGCGCGCGGTGATGATCGTTTCGGGGGACGAGACTTCAAATTCCATTACCGCCGAAAGACCGCCTCGATGGAGCCCGGGCGCACCGGTGTCGGGTTCGAGCCCATATCGCAGGAAGCGGATCGGTACGTCAGCCTCGGTGATCTCGATCGGTGTGTTGCGCAGGAAACCTGTCGCTCCGCCGGCTCCGTCGCTGCCGTCGCAGAACGGCGTGCCTCCACCCCCACCGCCGACAGGCCCGATGGACGCCATCACGGGCCTGCCATTGCGCGCGCTGGTCTTGACATTCATGATTGCGTTGCCACCCGGAGAGGCCGCAGGCATGAGTTCGGGCAATGCAAGGGCAAAGGCGCCCACCGTCACGATCTGCGTCATGGCACAGGTGAGCGAACGCATGCCGACCGCCGCCGGCCGGTTGCAATTGACAATGCTTCCTTCTGGCAGCACCGCTCGGGCCGGGCGCAGCGTACCCGCATTGAGCAGCAGATTATTATCGAGGGTATAGAGCACATAGGTCAGCCCCACCATGACGAGCGGATGCCGCTCGCGCCCTCCCGTTGGCATGTTGAGTGAAGAGCCCAGCTGCGGGTCGCTTCCGGTATAGTCGAGTTCGACCTCATCGCCTCGGATACGCAATGTCAACGCCACCCGGCAGGGGCGGCCGCCGACGCAATCCTCATCGGCATAGTCAGCAAAGAAATAGTCGCCGTCCGGGATGGACCGCAAAATGGTTCGTGTCTGCTCCTCGGCATAGTCGAGGATCTGCGCTACGCCTTCAATGAAGGCGTCAAAACCAAAGCGGCGAACGATCTCCTGCATCTTTCGCTCACCGATATTGACGGAGGCGATCTGGGCGTTGAGGTCGCCCCGGTTCTGATCGGGCAGGCGCACATTGGCGCGCAACACCTGCAACACGAAATCATTCACCACCCCATCCTCAATGAGCTTGACTGGGGGGATGCGAATACCTTCCTGCTCGATCTCGGTCAGCGACCGTGAAAGCGAGGCAGGCACCGCCCCGCCCACATCGGTATTGTGGATGTGGCCTACGACGAAGCAGGCGATCCGCCCTTCATAGAAAACAGGCTTCCAGATGTGAATGTCAGGGGAATGGGTGGCCACGAAGCCGCTATAAGGATCGTTGGTGATGCAGATATCGCCGTCGGCATACTCGGCGAAGGCTTCGAGAAGAGGGGCGTAATCGATCCCGCTATACCAGGGTGCTCCGAACTGACGGGGACTGGCGAAGGCCAATCCCTCGCGGGTTACGACCTGGCAGGAGAAGTCTTCGGTTTCTTTGACGAAGGCAGAGTGTGCGGTCCGCATCAGGGTGAAAGCCATGGCATCGGCGGCGGCGGCGCAGAAATTGGCGAGCACCTTCAAGTTGCGACGGTCGATCATCATATCATGCTGTCCTTCCTGTGATGACCAGATTGCCAAAGCTGTCGACGGTGACATCGAAGCCGGGTGGCACCACGGTGGTCGTATCGTCCTGTGCAATGATCGCCGGACCCTCGAAGTAGTGGCCGGCGCGAAGGTCGTCGCGATGGTAGAGATCCGTCGGCCATTGGCTGGCGTCGAACCAGGCATTGACCCGTGCGCACGGCAGTGCGGGAGCGCTCGCTTTTGCCAAGCTTGGAAGCTGCGGCTTCGGGGTCGCGCCGCAAATGGCGAGCCGCAGGTTCACCATCTGCACCAGAGCGTCAGGATCAGCGTGACCGAAGAGCCGCATATGTTCCCGGTGGAAGGCTGCCGTAACAGCGTCAATATCGCCGGCCACTATCCATTCAGGCTGCAGAACCGTCTCGATTTCGTAAGATTGCCCCAGATAGCGCATGTCGGCGGACAAATGGAGGGTTGCTTTGTCAGCAAAACCCTGGCGGTTGCGGAGCCAGTCGGTCGCAGCTTTTTCGAGTTCGGCAAGGGGAGCGGCAAGGCTCGCAACGCCCGCTTGTGTTACGTCGCAATAGATGGTGCGAATGAAGTCGTTCTTCAGATCAGCGATAAGGCCGCCCAGAGCCGAGACCACGCCGGGTGTCGGGGGGACCACCACGCCTTGCATGTTCAGTTGCCGCGCCAGAAAACAGGCGAGCATGGCGCCTGCGCCTCCAAAGGCGAAGAGATAAAACTCGCGCGGATCGATGCCAAAGCGCGAAGTCAGCCCGCTCACCTCGGCATACATGCCGGAAACCGAGATATCGATGATGTTGCCCGAGGTCGCTTCGATACTGATGCCAAGCGCATCCGCCAGCGGCGCGATGGCTGCCCGGGCTGCGACTTGATCCACAGTCACGGCGCCATAGCCTAGTGGCATATGGCCGATCAGATTACAGGCGGCGACAGCATCGGTGAGCGTTGCACGCGTCCCCCCACGCCCATAGCAGGCTGGGCCCGGCGTCGATCCGGCGCTGTCGGGGCCAACCTGCAGCATGCCCAGAGCATGGATCCAGGCGATTGAGCCGCCCCCTTGTCCGACCGAGCTGACAGACACAGAGGGCACGTGAATCTGGAAATCGCCGATCAGTTCGCCGACGCCGTATTGGGCTCGTCCATCGAGGATCACCGCCATGTCTGCGCTGGTTCCGCCGATATCGAGACTTAGAATACGAGAAAAGCCGCTGGATTGCGCAAGGTAGCTGGCTCCGATCACACCCGAGGCGGTGCCCGACAGGATCATCTGCACGCATTCTGCCTTGGCCTGATCAATCCCCATGACCCCGCCATTGGTCTTGGTGATCATGAGAGGACAGGCAACACCTTGCGCCCGCAGCACCTCCTCGAAGCGGTTGAGATAGTGCGCGACGCGCGGCTGCACGTAACCGCTGATGACGGCGGTGATTGTGCGCTCATATTCACGAATGATCGGCCAGATCTCGGCCGAACAGAAGACCGGCAGTTCAGGCGCGATGGTGTCGATCATCGCCTTGACCGCCTGCTCATTTTCGGGATTTCGATAGGAATGGAGGAAGGAAAGGACGATGCCGGCGCAGCCAGCGCGGCGAGCGGCGTGGACGGCCGCCTCGACGCTGTCGGGATCGGGCGCGACCAAAACCTCGCCGGTCGCAGCCATGCGCTCGTCAATGCCGAACACCCGGTCGCGGGGGATAAGGGGTTCGGGGCGAACGGAATAGAGATTGTGGATCTGCGGGATTTTCAGCCGGGCAATCTGAAGGACATCTTCGAAATTCCGAGTGGTGAAGAGAGCAAGATCATGGCCGTTGCGCTGGATGACCGTATTCACGCCCACAGTGGTGCCATGGGTAAAATACGCAATGGCCGACGGATCGATACCATCGCGAGAGGTGAGCACATCTAGCCCGGCTAGAATTTCTTCACCGGGCGCATCGGGCCGAGAAAATACTTTGAGGGTCGATATTCGCCCATCCGTTTCGTCGAAGACGGCAAAATCCGTGAAGGATCCGCCGACATCGACCCCAACCCGATAGCCCATTTCGCCCGTCCTCAATTCTACCGTTACTCACACATTGGCATGTCGGCAAGTGGTGGACCATGAACGAGCGATGAGACGGCCATAACCTTTGGTTATGGGTTCGAATCCTTTCCGGGACGCCATTTTTCCACCACTCCAGAACAAAACTGGGCACCGCAGAGATGGTAGCGGCTTTGCGCCCATACCCGCCGTTCGACCTACGCGGATCGAACTGGTCAAACCGACCAAAGCGGGACCTCTGAGCCCCCGACGTGAAGGCCAGTGTGATTTCAGGGCTCCCGCCGAGTCGTGTTTTCTTGAGAAGCGCAAACAAGGTTCCGCTGGATTGCCCGGTGTGACGCGATACGCGCTGCCCGCATGACCGTGTTAAGGTCCATTCTCGATCGAGGGAGGATGGCAAGCCATGGAAGCCACACAACTACGATATAATTGGGCTGATCCCGAGGTCTACGAGGCTTTCATGGGGCGTTGGAGCGAACATCTGGCAGGCCCATTTCTCACCCATGTCAATGTCGCTCCGGGCGGTAACGTGCTCGATGTAGCCTGTGGGACAGGTGTGTTGGCAAAAGCACTGGTCGAGACGGGGGCACATGTGATCGGCATTGATGCATCGGAGGGATACCTGGAAGGAGCCCGCCTTCGTCGATCCCACCCCAACATCGCCTATGAACACGGCGATATCCGGCACATGCGGTTCGACAATAATGCATTCGATGCGGCCGTTTCCACGCTGGCCCTGGACGTTATCCCGGAAATTGAACAGGTACTTTCCGAGATGAAGCGCGTGACCCGTCCAGGCGGCGTGGTCGCTTCCGCTGTTACTCAGTTCTTTGGTGGCATGCCCGCCTGGGATCTCGTCATTCACACCGGTGCTGTGCTTGAGACCGACTTCGCCAGGCTGAGGTCCATGCGGGCGGGGCGCCAGCTCTTTTGGCCTAACGGTCAGGCGGCGTTGTGGCGGAAGATCGGCCTCGCCGACGTGACGGAGGTTCCCGTTGTCGTGGATTGCGAGTATGCGTCCTTCGCGGATTACTGGGCTACGTTTACCGACGGCCCGGGCAGCGTCACAGGCGTATTGATGGCACTTTCGGATGACGCCCGCGGCTCGATCGAGCAGCATGTTCGTGCCGGATATCTGGTTGGCTTGCCCGATGGACCCCGGTCATTTCCCATAATGTTCCGTGTGGTGCGTGGCTTGGTCCCAGTCTGATCCTGGATGGCATGCAATGGGGCCGGCGAGGGGCCGCTGTGGGCCAGACCGAGACCCCAACCCTCCCGAATGCAACGCCCACTATCGCCGTCCAGACGCCGGAAAGCGGCCGGTCCGCTCCCGGCCCGGTCATACCAGAGCGCATACCGTTGGCCACGAAACGCCTGATCGAAACTCCACGATCGCACCGCGCTCTCAGAAGTCTATAGCAAAAACAATGACATAAAAGTTCTCACTTTCATCCTTTCGGGCACCCTTTGCATGAGCGGGAGGTTTGAAAGTATGGCGTTTTGCCAAGTCTAACTGTGTAATCGGGGGTATATTCAAACCTTGAGCTGGGTTTGAATATATGCTATTTTACTAAGTATGACTGAGCAAAATTCTGGAAAGTTAAACCGACTTGAACGTACCCTTCCCGAAGGACTATTGGTCGATGCTGGCTGGATGGAGCGCCATGGATACTCGACGAGCCTGCGCAGCCAATATGTCTCGGCTGGATGGCTGGTTCAACCAGTGCGCGGCACCTACAAGCGCCCACTTGGCGAGCTGAGTTGGGAGAAGGTTGTCGTCTCCCTGCAAAAGCTCCTCGAAAGCGGTCTAGTGGTGGGAGGGCGTACCTCCCTCGATCTTCAAGGATTCAGCCACTACGTGTCGGCGTCCGGCCTATCAACGATACATATATATGGGGCGAAGCCACCGCCCGGTTGGCTTTCAAAGCTCCCGCTCAAAGCAGCATTCCGGTTTCACCGCTCGCAGGTTTTGTTCAAATCGGTCACTGGCCCGCAGGACGGGACACTGCGCGAGCTGCAGGGGCCGTCAGGATGGCCGATGAAAGTCTCGACGCCAGAGCGGGCGCTGCTCGAATTGCTCGACGAGTTGCCCAGCCGCGAGAGCTTTCATCAAGTCGATATGCTGGTCGAGGGCCTGCGGACATTAAGTCCAAAACGCCTCCAGAGCCTTCTTGCCGACTGCAAGAGCGTCAAGGTGAAGCGGCTGTTCTTCTGGTTTGCCGAAAGACACAATCACGCATGGCTCAAGCAGATAGATCGCGTTTCCGTCGATCTTGGCACCGGCAAACGTATGCTCGTCAAAGGCGGAAAGCTTGATCCGAAATATCTCATAACGATACCGGAGGATATAGGTGCCCCTGTCTGAACAGTATCAGCGCCAGGTGGCACTCCTCGTCGAGGTCATCCCATTTGCCGCTGCGGAAAAGGAATTCGCCCTCAAAGGCGGAACAGCCATCAACCTGTTCGTTCGGGATATGCCGCGCTTATCCGTCGGTATCGATCTGACTTATCTGCCTGTAGCGCCAAGGCCGCAGTCGCTGGCCGCAATCGATGCTGCAATGAAACGGATGGCTGCAGCGATCCGCGCCGGGTTGCGCGGAGTTCGGGTAACCGAGGTGCCGAACGCCCGCGAAAAGATCGTAACCAAGGTAACGATTCAAAGACCGGACGCACAGGTCAAAGTCGAAGTGACCCCGGTTCTGCGCGGTTGCGTCTTTGGACCAACCACGCGCCCGGTCTCGCCCAGTGTCGAAGCCGCATTCGGATATGCCGAAATGCAGGTGGTCTCGTTTGCCGATCTTTATGCCGGGAAAATAATGGCGGCGCTCGACCGGCAGCATCCGCGCGATCTCTTCGATATTCGCGACCTGCTAGCGAATGAGGGAATCGATGATGATCTGCGCCGCGCCTTCATCGTCTATCTCATCAGTCATGATAGGCCGATTTCAGAAGTCATCGTCCCGCGCCGCAAAGACATCGCGAAGGAATTCGAGCAAGGGTTCGACGGCATGACGACAGAGCCTGTGACCCTGGACGATCTATTGACTGCACGAGAAACGCTGATCGCCGCCGTGGCGGGTGGTATGCCAAAAGAGCACAAGGACTTTCTGCTGGGCTTCAAGCGCGGCAATCCCAATTGGGATTTGCTCGGTGTCGCGAGCGCACCCGAGTTGCCCGCCGTAAGATGGAAACAGATCAATCTTGATAAATTGACTGCCGACGCACGAGCCCGGTTGATCGATCAACTTGCGGACGTGTTGCGCTAAACGGTGTCGACGCAATCCACGAACCGATTCACAAAACAGGCAATATAATGCCAAAGGATCCGCCGCGCCGCGCCCGATACGATGAGCTGCACGACAAGTATCACCGGATCCTAACAACAAAGGCTGGGACCCGTTACGAACGCCTTGCGGCCGTGGTCTTAAAGGCACTCGAAGACAAGAACGCAGTTATCCACGACCTTTCTCTTTCCGGAAACGATCCGGAAGTAAAACACCAAATCGACATTATGGCGGATGTCGCCGGATCGAAGAAGCGTATCGTTATAGAGTTTAAAGATTTTGATATTTCCAAAGATAATATCGGCCAAGATATAATTCGTAATTTCCGCTCTGTGATCGAAGACACCAATGCGGACGAGGGAATTTTTATTACTTGCAATGGATTTACGCTAGATGCGCAAAAATATGCCCGGTCCAAAGGCATAAAGCTTGTGATCCTTCGTGTTTTTGAAACACATGATATGGCCGGACGGATCGCCAAGATTGTTGTCCTCCAGCAAAAGGGCAGATACTGCAAAATCGCTGGCAGGGGCCATGTTGGTTGGATGCACTGCACCAGTCTTCAGATCGATCCCACACAACCGTTGAGACAATCGGCGGTTCGCCTACGTCAAAGAATAGTCGGATGGAGGAACAGTGATAATGTTGACCTGGCAAGAGAGAGTAAGTCTCCATAATCAGTTCAAGATTTTGGAGATATTAGACCCGGATCACGCCGAAGATTATAAGCAAAAGCAAGAAATCGTCGCGAGAGGCTACGAAGGGCTATATTCTACAATTAATGAAGAGGTGTCCGGCGAACCAGTCCCTAAAACACTGACAGATGAAATTCACGAAATATTCGACTTATTTCGAGCGCTTCACGATTCCAAGAAGCGGTTGAGCTATGCGCCCTCCAGCCGAAATACTGATTTTAGTGGATTTGATGGACACCACGAAACGGAGCACCATTCCTACGCCAATTTCGTTTTAGATAGGCTTGGAAAGTGGGAGGAGAGCAAAGATCGGCCTCGAAACTCTCATGCTCCCATGATCAGCAAGTACACTCGCATGCTCGCGATTTGGCATCAGAATGGCCGCGCGTTCAAACTCAAAGAGACAGAAATTGAACAAATCGGGGAAGCGTAGCTTACGCCTTAAGAGGATCTGGCGATGTCCCAACGTCATGCTATGTTGACGTTGTAACCTTGTGTATGCCCTAGCCGGCCGACTTTCAAGCGGCCGGCTTTTTTCACGCCGTCGCCACCCTGAAATAATAAGATGGAGTTGTGGGCCTCTTTGGCCCACTATTCATTGGACCGGCCGGAATGAGGCGTCATGACCACCCCTAAATTCGATACGCGCGCCAAACGCCATGACGCATTGACCGATGCGGCTCAAGCCATTATCGACGCGGAAATTTCGCGTAGAGATACAAAGACGGCTCGGCTCAAGGAGGCTCGTTTGGCTAGGGCGATCGAAATCGAGCCGGAGAAGCCGAAGCGCAAGCCGTGATGGAGCGCGGCGACAAAGACGCAAACGGAATAATTCCGCTTGCGTCATTCGTAAGCAACACGGCGCAGGAGACGGCCGACCGTCCTGCGGGCATCTATTCAGGCCGTCAACAAAACGGCCGAATGATAGGAGCGCGCAGCTGGAGGAGGGGCGCCCAGACTGACGAGACCGAGCGCCTCACGTTCCCTTGCAGTAAGGGCGCATGCTCGCCTCTCATTCGTTGGGAAAGTGGCCGTGCTCGACGCTTGGCGGGCTAATCTTAAAGCACACCTGCCTCGCGTAGCGTCCGCGATGTATCTTTTTAGGGCGCACACAGCCGGTTTCATCGAAGGCGGACCAGTTCAATGTCACACAATGAAATCAGTCCACCCGATGATCACAAGCCGGCTGGAAAGCGGCAGTCGTTATATTCGGGCTACTTGTCATAGGGACATGGATTTTAATTTCGCACCGCTTGGGCGCGCCGTCCTTGTATTGAGCTGTCGTCCAGCAGATTGATGCTCACTCTCGCGTCCTCTTGTTCAATTCTCTCACGGTGATCCGCAAGGATGGCTTCAAATTTTGCCTCGGGCACCGCTGTGCACTTGCGTGCACGGTGTGCAGGGTTCTTGTCGATATCTATCTCAGTAAAGGTCAGTACCGGGGCACATTCTGTCGATCTGATCGTGTGCTTGTTCGCTATCGCGTAGGAGCAAAATAGAACTCCGTCGTCAGACCCGACAGGCGCTCCGGTCGTTGGTGGTCGCCCGTATTGGCCTTCACCTCGGCCGTGACCCGTTTCATCAGCGTCTCTACTTCCACGCCCGGCGTCGCCACGTTGTCGAGGAATGCCTTGGTGAATGGACTGTTCCGTCCAATACCGTCGGCGGCGACATCATTGGGCTGGGTGGCGAAGACGACCAGCGTGTCGGGTGAATCCACAGTGATGCGAGCCAGCCCACGATCCAGGCGTAGGGCGCGATTTTGCGCCTTGAGGGATGCCATCAGAGTGTCAGCCAAAGGGTTGTTGCGGCAACCATCGAGAAACACCAGGGTGACCTTTGCCTGACTGTCAACCGTCTGCAGCAAGCGTTGGAGCGAGATGTTGAACTGCTGCACGTCGAACACGCTGCCGACACGGGTGTCGATGGGTAGCAACCAGTTCTCGCCATCGATCTGCATGGCATGACCGGAGTAGTAGAAGACTGCGACATCCGCCCCGCGCGCTTTTTGCGCGAAGCGGTCGATCGTATCTGAGAAGCCGGCAAGCGTAAGGTCGTAGCCCGTGACCACATCGAAGCCGAGATCCTTGAGCTTCGCGCTGACATCAGCCGCATCGTTATGCGGATTAGCAAGAGGCGCCTGTGGATAGGCGGCGTTGCCGATCACGAGCGCCACCCGGTGCTGTGTCTCAATCGCCGCGCCGGGAGCCGTCAGCGTCGCTGGTCTGTCCGGAACCTCGGGAGCGGCTGCTAAGGCGCCTGCCTTTTCGAGCTCCGCCAACAAGTCACGCGTATTGAGATAGTCTGGTCGCTGAGACAGGATGTTACGGAAATCCGCCGCGGCGAGATCGAGCCGGCCCGCTTCCTTGTAAGCCTGCCCCCGGCCGAACCGCGCGTCCAACCGCGTTGGGTCGCGCTGGAGGGCTTGCGTGAAATCTGCAATCGCGTGCTTCCAGTCCTTTGCAACGCCATAGGCGTCACCGCGATTGACGTAACCCTCGATGGAGTCCGGATCGAGCAAGACAGCCTTGCTCAAATCGCTGATTGCTTCGATGGAACGCTGCTGCGCGAGGTAGGCGGCACCGCGATTGATATAGGCATTGGCGTAAGAGGGGTTTAGCTGGATGGCGCTGGTGTAGTCCGTCACCGCCCGATCATAGGCTTTGGTTTCTCGATAGACATTGCCACGGCCGCTATAGGCATAGAAGTATTTGGGGTCGCGTCGGAGCGCTTCGCCATAAGCCTTGATGGCGTCGTCATACTGGCCCCTGGTGAAATAGACATTTCCAAGATCATTGTAGCGATCCGCCGGCCTGGGATCGAGGCTAACGGCCTTCATGTAGTCTTGAAGCGCGGCTTCACTCTCTCCCTTCCAAAAATGAACGTTGCCGCGGCCGACAAGTGCATTGTCGTTGGTCGGACTAAGCTTGAGCGCCTGCTCGAAATCTGCCAACGCCTCGTCGTAGCGATGCAGGCTCACATAGGAATTGCCGCGATTGGAGAACAGAAAGGTCCGGTTCGAATTCTGGCGCAGTGCCGGATCGTCCAACAGTCGGGAACAGGCGCCGATGCGGGCCTTCGCGTCTGCGCCGGCATCTCGGCAGGTCAGCCAGTTCGCCTGGATGTCCGCGCTCGCGATCCTGCTGGACGTCGCGATCACAGGAACACCGCTCATCAAGAGCATGATGATCGCGATGGGTAGAGGCAATGTCCTGACTGTCATGGGAACCTTCCTACTCGCCAGCGCGGCATTTTGGAACGATGTCTGGGTCACGCTGTTCCCTGCGCAACATCTGCTTGCCGCGATGGGGCGGTCGGCGTTACAGGACGACATCGCCGCGCGCTTGCCCTTCCAACAAGTATGGGGACGTACACAGCCTATGCGTTTTTTTGTCTAAAGAGGCGGGCGCTGCCCACGCCCTCAACTTGGTGGCTTTACCTCGTTTTTTTAGGCTTACTATGACGCCGAGCGTTTACTGTTGCGGTAGCGTCTGGAGACGCGCCTGCGCCCGGCCGCGGGCTCTCAAGTGTGCGCCCCTGGACCATGCCCAGTCCCGCAACTCCACCCATTCAGACGGTATAAATTACCTTTCCTGTGCTTCCACGCGAAACGTCTCAGCATAAATTGCCTCGATCCGTCTGACTTCGTCCTCAGTCAAACGAGCAAACTCGTTATCGCGTGCGCGCCGGGACAGAGCACCTCCATTCTGACGCATGAACCGAAACAACAAGTCGATCAGGCGGTCAGGCATGTCTACGATCTCGCCCACTTGACGTCTGAACCCATCATGGCTCTGCACAAAAGCCGCCTCTGCCGGCAAATCCACCAGAATCGTGCGCTCAACGCATTGATAGAGAAACTCAGCGTGAGGCGTCGCGTCGAAATAGCGGTAGAAATCCGCCGTCTCATTCATCACCCGAACATTGCCGCGGTCCGTCGATTGCCATTCAATCAGTGGCAATAATCGCGCCGAATAACTCTCGAGCGTCCGGCGATAGTCGTCGATCCGGTCGAGGATCGCGGCAGACACCGGGAACACCATTCCCCTCGGGTTGAACCCTCGCTCCGCCAGAACATGATGGATCAGGTAACGGTGGATACGGCCGTTCCCGTCCTCGAACGGATGGATGTAAGCAAAACCAAAGGCCAGCACCGCCGACGCGAGCACTGCATCGAAATGGCGTGCCGCCCTTCGATCAAACGCAATCAACCCATCCACGAGCGATGGCAAATCCTCATGCCGCGCGCTAATATGGTCGGGCAGCGGCATGCCAGTGTTACGGTCGCGTTCGCCAACAAAGCCGCCTTCCTGCCGCAGTCCCAGCTGCACGAACCGGTCGTCACCGATAACAAGCCGCTGTAAGCGTAGGAGTTCCGGTAGATCGATCGGATGGCGACCGGCCTGGGCAATCGCCGTCCCCCAGCGGTGAATGCGGTCGTGTGGCGGATGCTCGTTCTCGATCTCGAAACTTGACCTCGAGTCCTTCAATAACAAAAACGCCGCTGTCCGTGCCAATATGTCGGCCGGCACGGCGGCGACCGCTTGCCGCGCGCGCGCCGCCAGGTCGCTTTCGGCAAAGGCCCGCAACGCCTCCGTTCGGAAGATCATCGGGCAGAAAAGGGGCGTTCCAGGTAGATTATTCCTGACGCGTTGTCGTCCAGCCAGAACCCCGTCCGTCGCCCATTGCAGGTCGGAATCCACGACACCCACATAAGCGCCTTGGTTGGCCGGCTGTAGGTCGAGCTCCTCACCGAGCAGCCACTCATACACAAACCACAGACGCCGGCTGTAGCTGCCAGTGGGCGTTGAACGTACAATCGCTTCGATCGGCGCCGGGCCCGTCGCCCTGAACAGTGCCTTGAGCACCGCAAGGTCGAGGCCTTCGTATTTGAGGGCGAAGGTCAGTTGGCCCTCAAGATCCCAAGAGGGTGCATGCCTGGGTGTCGTTATGCGCCAGCCATCCTGGCTGTAGGAGCGATGACGGGCGCCAATGGCCCACAGCTCGCGCGGCAGGGGCACGCGCAGGCGTAGAGCTTCGATGAGCGCGGCATAGCCAACCGGCGTCGCCTCTTCCGGCAGATGCTGGTCGTGAAAAATCGTAACAGCGCCTGAAAAACGATATTCGGGCATTCGTTCCATGAAAAATCAGTTTGCTGTCTGAAATTGCCTCACAAAACAATCATGTCATGAAAAATTGTAATTATCTATGAAAAACGATAATAATTTGGAATAGTTATGAATTTTGATCTCGTCGGTTGTTGGCCGGACAGCCCATCCAGCCATTCGTCGTCTTCTGTCGCCAGCGGCCCGGCCAGAAGCTGCTCGATGGTCGGCCGAGATACCGGCTTGTCTGGAATTTCGGTCAGTCCGCTTTCGATTGACCCGCCGGGAAAGCGGACAATTGGCCCACGTCTGGG
>Ga0206919_1126_pt2 | contig 16056 bp, 17 predicted proteins | sample Alteio_BWOrgHeat_67_FD_152962 | JGI IMG/M metagenome (GOLD analysis project Ga0206919, IMG submission 152962) | Enriched cells from forest soil in Barre Woods Harvard Forest LTER site, Petersham, Massachusetts, United States -... | ecosystem: Environmental > Terrestrial > Soil > Temperate forest >... | reverse complement strand
CGCGGCTCTCCCATTCCGCGCTCCCCGCTCCTTTGGTATGTCACGCCGCCCGCCTCTCCTCCGCTTCGTGAATCGGCCGTTCTCCCACCTCGGGACCGTGACCGTCCCCGCTCGTCTCCCGTACCTCGCCGGCTGCCACGCCGGAGCCCGTTGCCGGAGGCTCCACCACCGCCGGCTGGCCGCTGGGGATCAGTAGTCTTTCCTTTACTTCCGCCAGCCAGGTCTCGATCTCCGTCTTCGGAATGTACCGGCGGAACACTTCGTCGAAATCCCCCCGCGCATACCCCTTCGCCTGCACCTCCGCCACCCGGATGTTCCGCGGCTTCAGCCCATACGTCCGCAGCCGTTTGGAAAGCCACAGCTCGGTGATTTCCCGTCCTCGGTTCATCTCGTTCCAGGGTCGTTCACCCAGGCGGTTCAACCCCGTCACCAGCTCTCGGCTGAAAATGCGGTCGACGTTGGCCCCCGAGAACACCAGCAGGATGTCCAACAGCAGCGAAGCAATCGGATTCTGCTCCTCCGCGCCGCTCGTCAAGGTCAACGCTGCCGCTCGCGCTTGTTCCGGCCACGGACCGCCCGCCAGGTCCGCCAGCGCCAGCAGCGGCTCCCAGATGTCCGCCGCGCGATCGTTCAAGCTCGGTGGAATCTCGGGCCGCGCCCGGGCGATCGCGTCCGCGTGATCCAGCACGAAGCGGGCGCACTGCCGCCGCAGTGTTGTGGTCTCCAGATGGCGCACGCGTTCGCGTTCCTCTTTCGCCGTCTTTCGCTGCATCCGGATGACGATGCACCGGTCCGCCAAAGTCTCGGGCAATCGCCCGATGGCCGCCATGATCTTCGGGCACCAGCACGAAAACCTGACCAACCTCGACCCTCGACCCGCCGCTCCGCCTGTACCGACAACGGAAGTCCCCGAATGAGGCTGCCGCAGGATTTCCCTCTCCTCGGGGAGAGGGCCAGGGTGAGGGGCGGGCTTTTCCGAAATCGGCAATCCGCCATCCTCAATCGTCGATCTTCGCTCCACCCGGTTCTCGACTCTGACCACAAACGCCGTCTTGCGGCTGTAACCGGAGTTGAGAATTCCGCGCAGTTCATCGTTTCCCTGCAAAAACGTGTCCGCCTCATCGATCAACAAGGTTGGCTGCGTCTCTTCGATCACGCGAAAGAAGGCCGGTGAACTGATGTTCGCCGCCACCACCGGGCGATTCACCAGTTCGGCGAGGACGCTCAGCAACGTCGTCTTCCCGCAACGCTTCTCCGGCGACTCCAGCCCCACGTAGGTGCTAGCCTCTGTTGGTTTTTACAGACATCTTCAGAAGATGGTAGGTATGAGAACGTTATGTCGATTTCGTTGTGTCCAATGACGATCTTTTCAACGAGGCTTTCGGCGATTTTTCGCTTCTCGCCAATTGGCAATGCGGGCCAACGATCATAGAGGGTGGTCGCTTCGTGGAGGATGTCGTCGGCTGAAAGGTTGTTCACTTTGAGGAAATCAACCTCGGCCTGGAGCTTTGGCAGTTCGGCATTGAGCTGGTTCAGGCGTTGTTCAGCGGGGGTGTAGAATTCCTTGAAGCCTTGGACGGTGATGCCGCCTTCCAAATACAGTCGGTGGGTGCGGGTCATTTCGTCCCTGACTTTCTGGATTTCTCGCTGGTGGGAGGCTAGGAGTGTTTCCTTTTCGGACAGGTTTTTGGTGGCCTGTTTCAAATGATGGCTGATGCGTTCGGGCTGGGCGAAGAATGCCTTCAATTCCTCTTGGAAAATCTCTTCCAAATCCACGATGGGGATTTTGTTGCGGCACTTCCGACAGACGTATTTGGGCGATCTCGATTCGACGTACATTTTATGCCCGCAAAAGCACCGGGCCAGACTGCCAAACAGTTGGACAGGCGCCTTGCCGGGCCGTTTCCAGCTTTTGAGTTGTTCCTCGATGATCTGGTTGGCCTGGTTCCATTGGGCCTCGGAAATGATCGGTTCGCATTCGACCTTGCCCCATTGATCCTCCGGCTTGGGTTCGGTTTTCCAGGTTCCCACCAGACGGAGGCGGTTGAAATAGTAGACGCCTTTGGCGCTCGGGTCGATGAGGGTGCGGAGCACCTGGGTATCGCGCCAAATCACTCCGCCGCGCGTCCGGTATCCAGCTGCATTCAAAAGCTTGGCAACCACCCCTTTCCGGCGATGCTGCAGAAAGAGTTCGTAGACCTTGCGTCGGACCGGGGCTTCTTCAGGCTGGATCACGAGCTTCCGGTCCTTCCATTGGTAGCCGAAAGGGGCACTGCCGTTGATGGATTTGCCGAGCTTGGCACGGGTCAGGACCGAAGCGTTGACCCGTTCGGTGATTTCCTCTCGTTCCCATTGGGCAAAGACGCCCAAGAGGTGGAAGAACATCCGGCCACCGGCGGTGCTGGTATCTATGGCCTCCGACAGGGAAATGAGGTCGGCGTTGTGCTTCCTGAAGAAGTCTGCGAAGTCTTCCAATTCGCGGCGGTTACGGGACAGGCGGGCGAGCTTGGAAAAGACCAAGCCGGTGATATGGCCGCGCTCAATGTCCTTCATCATACGTTTAGCGTCCGGATGCTGCATGACGGCCTTGCCGCTCTGCCCGGCAAGGTCGTATACATCGGTGACGTTCCAACCCTTGCTTTTGGCGTAGCTGCGGGCGCGTTCAAGGTGGTGCTCGGGGCTGTCGCCCTGGGCCTGGTCTTCGGTGGAGACGCGAATCCAGATGCCGACGTTCTTGGATTCAGATTTCAAAAAAGAGTTGTCCTTCATACACTGGTTCATATCCGATTGCGCGGGTCAGAGTCAACGAAAACATTATCCATAATAGATAAACACTGCCACCAGATGATTCTATGAAAAAGATGTATGCCGAGAGTGAATTGGCCACATTGGCGAAACAGTGCCGGGAGAAGGTGGGCAAATCAAAAGCAGAGGCGGCCCGGCAACTCGGTGTCTCCACGCCCTCCATTTTCAATGCGGAAGAACATCCCGAACTCAGTTTGACCATGTTGCGCATTCGCATGATTGAGGCGTATTCGCCTTTCAAGATCACCGGGCCGATGTACCTCTGTGAAAAGAAATGACCGCTATTTCTTCTCCCGCATAGCCTCCGTAAGCATCGCCAGCGCAGCCGATTCACGTGCGGCCAGTTCTTCCGGCGTGAGGGTCGCGGCGCTGCGTTTGACTTTGTATTTGCCGAATTTGCTTTCACTCGGCTTGGCGGTGCCTGCATTCCTCGCGTCTTGAACCGAAAGCTCTTGGAGACGTGCAATGAAGCTGTCCGGCTGGAAATACCCAATACGCGTGGTTTCTTCCGCTGAAACACAAGCGCGGACCGCGCTCTCGATCTTTTCCAGCCGATCTGCGCTCGGCGAAATCACTGCGATCTGTTTGAACCCTCCTTTCAAGCATTTGGCGACGTTCCCAACCTCGTGGTCAATCGTCGTTGTAATGGCGATTTCGCATGCAATCGACCGTTCCTCCTTTTCAAGGACAACGTCGATCTTCTGCCCTTTCCCCGTCGCGTCTTCCCGCGAGGTTGAATACCCAAGTTGACGTGCCACGAGTTCGATTCGCTCCCGGATGAGATTGTGTTGGTTTCCGCCAATGCCCTTGTCCTGGGATGGCTGTTTCGGCTCTACCGTTGCTTGGGGCTGTGCCCGAGACTCAATTACTGGTTCTGCGGGCGGAGGTGGCGCGGGTTCGGGGACATCTGCCTTCGGTGGAACCATGGAGATTGTTTCGATGGGCGCTGGCCTCGGAGTCAGTGTCGGCCTGCTTGAAGGCTTCGCCTCGCTCTTCGGCGGCTCGGATTCAACGAATGCCGCCGCCTGCTCCGCTTCAAGCTGCCTGCGTGACACGGCATATTTCTCTCTCGAAGCAGTGATGACCTGGTTTCGTCGTTCGTGGGCTTTCGTAGGGTCGGGCGGTTCTGTCAGGGGAATGGAAAGGTTGAAATCGCCATTGGACTTCTCAACCCGGCAAATCGCTTGGCCCGTCTCCAGATTCTGCAAATCGCGCGCTTCAAAGAAGCTGAAGCCCTCGGCCAGTTTCTTGGCATCCCCGTCACCCACCCGGAACACAATCCGGGTGTACGGATTGGACAGGACCGCGCTCGCCACGTCCCGGTCACGTTCCAGGTGGTGCAATTCCTGATGCGCCAGAACGAGCCCCAAACGATATTTGCGGGCACCGCTCAGTATCTCCGCCATGGAGGGCGTGATGAAATTTTGGAATTCGTCGATGTAGAGGTAAAAGGGGCGGCGGGATTCGATGCGCTGGGCCTGGCGACCCATTGCGAGCTGCTGGAACTTGGCGACAAGGAGCGAACCGAGCAAAAAGGCATTTTCCTTGCCCATCTGGCCGTGGGGCAGTTTGGCGAGGAAGATTTTGCCGCTGTCCATGATGTCGCCGAAATCCAGCCGATTTTCCCGCTGAGTCACCATGTAGCGGATGGGCTTGGGTGCGAGGAACGTTTCCAGCCTCGTCACTACCGGCCCAATGGATTTGTTTCCGGCCAATTGAGCGAAAGCTTTGCGCCAGTAATACACGATGTCGGGATCGCGGACGGTGGTGAGGAACCGCTCCCGGAAGGCCGGTTCAATCAAAAACCGGCGCAAGTCAGCCAAGGTTCCGCCCTGGTCGCTTTCCAGAAACGCCAGAATGGCATTTTGAAGGACGATCCCCATCTGATCTCCCCAGCTGGTGGACAGGCGCTGGAAAACGGAAATGAGGTCGGACGCGAGCAGGTTCTTTTCCAAATCGCTGTGAGCAGAGAGGATATTGAAACCGACTGAATACTGTTCATCGGACGGGTCGATCAACACAACGTGATTGATCCGTTCGGACGGAATGATGCCCAAAATCTGCTCAACTAGATCACCGTGGGGATCAAGTACCGCCACTCCTTCGCCATTCTCGATGTTCTGGCGGATGAGATTGAAGAGGAGCGTGCTTTTTCCGGTGCCGCTCGCCCCAATGACGTGCATGTGTTGCACCCGCTGCTCGGGACTAAGCCTGACAGCAATGGTCTCACCAAAATGAACGTTGTTGCCCAGCAGCGTGCCATCTGAGTTTCGGGCGATGGCCGGCGCCGCCTTGGTTTTGCCGGTGTCTCGCTGCAATGCTGGCGAGCGCACCGCACTTGACGGCAGATGGACGAATCCGATCAATTCGTCACTGTTGAGGAGCATCCCCGAACGCCGAGACTGTCGGCGAAGTACGTCCTCAACATGGTCAAAAAAAGGGTAGTCCTCGTTGTTGAGGGGGATCAGTCGGTTGCCCTGTGGACTGGCAAAAACCCGCAACGACCCGGCAAGATCGCGGGCAATCCTAACCGCACCTTCATAGGATTGGCTTTTGACGGCCACCCGCACAACGGCTGCATACAAGGGACACTCGACTTTCTTCTCCGCGGCAGTGGTCAATTCGGGCATGTTTACAAAGAACGGCCTTCCGTCGGCCCCGGTGACTGAATTTACAATACTTTCGGCCCATCCCTCGCCAGCTGGCTCAAAGATGACTTGGAAAAGCCCGATTTCCCCTGGCTCCAGTTCTGAAAGCGCGCCAACCATGCCGATGAACGGGTCAAGTTTGCCGCTTTGAAGAGCGAACATGAATTCGCATTCCAGACCGAATTCAACCACCAGCATTTCTTCGCTGTCGCACGATTGCCAGGCGATTTCGAGCGTGCCCTCGGTCGGCTGAAATACGGCTTCGGGGAAATATGCCTGCAACTGTCGCCGCACAAGGGGAGCGTCACTACGGTGCGCGGCAAACTGCACGCTGACGCGCCCTGGTGTGCCAATCAATTCAAAGGCCACCGGCTCACGGCACAAGGAGAGATTCCTGAGGAATTGTTCAAAGGCCTCCATGTTGATGTCGAGCTTGGCCGGCAGGGAGGTCTGAAGTTCAACCAACGGTGCGCGAATCAATTCCGCGGGCTCGGGTTCCTCTTCGGACGCTGTAATCAGGACTGGCGGTGGCTCGTCGCCCAGTTTCCGACTGAGCTTGGAAACGAGTGAACTCAAAAATGTCGGTCGGCGGCCATCATCGACGATTGGCGCGGCGGGTAGGTAATGGCCGAAAAAAGGACGGAAGGCAGGTTCAGGAGAGACCGGGTGAGGCCAGACTGTCCAGCCGCGTCCGCGCTTTTCCCATTCGTAGAATTGATCGGAGAGGGTCTCGTGGATCAGGGCCATACGTCACGCCGCCTCGATCAAAGGCGGTTCGTCGCGTCTATCGACCGAATGAGTCCTTTCCTGATACAGGTCTCCATGGATCGGCTTCCGCTCGTATCGCTTGACCAATTTTATGCCTTTCGCCGCCGTGACTTCATCAACCAAGGCTTCGGTGATACTGTTGACCGTGCTCAAATACATGAGCCGCGTGTCCTGTCGGTAGTAGGTTTCTCTGCGTAAAAATACCTCGTATAGCGGGCCGATGACGGGCGTATGGAGCAGCTTGGCATCGAGGTCTTTCAAACCGAGCGCCACCGAATTTCGCATGACGTACATTCCCACACCGAGAATCAGCAGTAGGGCCATGAATCCCAAAATGATTCCCAGCATTTTCATCAAGAGTCCGAACGTAAACATGGTGCCGAGGAAGAAGATGAAAAGTTCGAACAGTTTGATTCCCAAGGGAAGTTCAACAAACCGAAAGGAAAAGAAATAGCTGGTACCGAAAGGCGCGGCGCAAATATCAAAGACCAGACGTTCCCGCTTGAGCCGAAGGTATTCGCGCTTGTCGGAGAGGAGGCCACCCTCGCTGAATTCAACCCGGGCCATGTCGAGGCCCGGCACCTTCCGCGCCGCCAACTCCCGTTCGATCCGCTGGTAAAAGTCGTTGCTCCCGAACTCGAAATTATCCACCGGACAATACCAGTGCTTGTGGACTTCTTCCCTCGGCGAGAAGAATTTGATCCAGAACTCTGTGATCGGGTTTGCCATATGCCTTCCCCTATTTGAGACGCCGGGCAACTACACTCAATACAAGGCCCGATGCGAGGCTGGCGTACGCACCGATTTCGAGCACCTTCAGCAAGTCCTGGCCGTTGTGATACAGGCCCAGCCCCAACGCGCAAAACGGAAGAGCACCCGTGAGTTCTCCAACGACTTTCTGACTCTGTTTGCTGATTCCAGCAGCGATGGTGATCGCACTCATGATCGGAATCGACCATAGGAGTGAGAACTGCCCGCCTTCCTTCGCGAAGTCGAGTCCTGAAGGCTTGCCGAAAAGAACGTTGATCCACGGCAAAAAGAAAGCAATGAGCACACCCAGAGCGCAGATGTTGACGATGTGCGACATATTGAGACTGACGCTTTGACTTCCATCACCTGAAGCCGCGGTGGCTTCGTCGTTTTGGGAGTCGGGTTTGGAGGATTTGATGATTTCGTCGGCCATAATTGGTTCCTTGTTGTTTGGGTTGATTGAGTTCATTTCCCCGCTCCCAAAACAGGCGACGTGCCGGAGATGCTGCTGACTAACGCGATTCACCATAAGGGTACAAGTGCCTTGATGGAAGCGGTCAAACTGCTTACTATATGCTTACAAAAACACCCCGGTGCCGAAGGCTACTGGAAAAAGGGCGCTGGGAATTTCCGTTGAAAACCGTCGATGATTTGGAATACTTGCGGAAATGGCGCCACGGTTTTCGGAGATGAACAAAGTCCGCGTGATCTGCGAGCGGTTCGGAGAATACGAGGGCTACGTGATTGCATCGCAATTTCAGGATGGCCGGTGGGTCTACAAGATTTCGATACCGGAAGATCCCAGCAAATCGGAAACATTCGACAACTGGATACCAGAGGAATGCCTTCAGCTGACGCGGTGAGGATGCCTTCCGTTTGAGTTTGAACCGGGAGGAATGACATCAGGATAATGCTGAGTTGAAAAAGAAAAAGGGCGACTCCTCAATGTTTTGAAGAATCGCCCCGTGTGCTCGCCATTTTCCCAAGCTAGTAAAAATGGCCAAGCGAGCGCAAAGAACAATGGCGTCCATGTCCAACAATGACGTGATCCAACACCTCAATCTTGAGCAATTGCCCGGCGCGGATGAGGTCGCGGGTGACTTTAACATCAGCCTCGGACGGCTCCACTTCTCCCGATGGGTGGTTGTGCATGAGCACGATTGCCGATGCCGAGCCAGTAATGGCAATTCGGAACACCTCCCTTGCATGTGTGAGAACGGTATCCATCGTCCCGATGGACACCAGGTGATGTCCCTTGACCCGTTTCCGGGTGTTCAAGAGCAGCACAACGAAACATTCGCACTCAGGGTTGAACTGGGGCGACCCGGCGATGTGTAATCTCCAGTATTCGGCCGTCTGCTCCGGCGTATCGCACAACTGCATGTGTTCCGGCGTTGGGCAATCGCGCAACGCCACCACCTTGAACTCCTTGGGCTGGTATTCCGTTGGCCCTTCATCTTCGGGTCTGACGTCGAGGATGAAATCACAAGCCTTCTGGGCCTGCGCGGCTGCATGGACGACGAGTTTCCGGTCGTCCTTCAATCGCTCCAGCCAATTGTGGATGTAGCTGGCCGATTGATCGAGGGTCGTGTTCTCAATTTCGCAATGACCAGAAAGGAATGCCGCCCCCATTTCGGCGACCAGTTCCTCCCGACTGTAGGGATCACTGCCAAAGTGAATCGGCTCGGTGACCTCCTTGCGATTCAAGCGGGACACATGCCCGGTGGCGTGCGTCAACTCGTGGAACAAGGTGCCGTAATACGCCTGAGAGGTTTCAAACAGCTTCGCTTCCGGCATGGTGATTGTATCGAGAGGCGGGGAATATGAGGCGCGTCCACCTCCATGCTCAATCGCTGGGCGACGAGGCATGTGGGCAACGACTGCTTCGCATTTCTCGATCGGGTGAAACTCACCGTTTACGGCCGGGGAATGGGGAAGAACGATCCCTTCGCATTGAGCGACGTTAAAGACGCTGTGGTAGCGCAGAAACGGGATCTTTTTGGTTTCACCACGTTCTTCCCCTTCCAATATTTTCCAGAAAACGACTGGAAACGATTTCTCACCCTTCTTTACGCGGGCATCCAACCACTGCACCTGCCGAAACGTCAGCCAGAACGGGGACGGAAATCCCGCCGCGTGCAAGAGGAACAGATTGATCCCCCGATACGCCTTCCGGCTGAGGTAGTTTCGCGGCGCTTGATTTCCTCCTTTCCATGGCCTGCGCCAGGGAACTGTTCCTGATTCGAGCAATCCGATGATCCGGTCCGTTATGATTTGATATACGTCTCTTTTCATGCAACCCTTTCTCTGGCCGTCCACCCGTTGTCGCGGGCTGCCTCTGGTGTGGTAACTCTCGCTGGAGGCGGGACGGCCTTTGGTTTTCCAGCGGGAGAAGTAGAACGGCCTCTTTCGAGAGAAAAAGGCCGGTGCAGGTCAGTAATCCTCCGGCATCAACACGGTGGTGATCGAACGATCCGCCTCCGTGATGATCCAGAATGTCGGGCCGTTGCCGGCGTGATAGACCGAGAACAAACGGGTGCCTTCGATGAGCGCGCGTTCGTTTGCTTGGCGGTCATGGGAATCCACGTCGCCCCAATCGCCGGCCTGGTGGCGGGCAATTGCCGTAAGGATGTCCTCGTTTGGAAGGACTTCCAAGGCATGGGGAGTGGATACGATGCGGCCAAGACGAAACTTGGCCTGGGGAACGGTGTGGGCGCTCATAGGCGGTAATCCTCGAACGCTGCTGCCATTCCATCCTCGTCGTCACCGAACAACTCCTCCAAGGCGGCCTTGGTGTGGACCCGTTCTGGGTCGGGCTGTGCGCCAATCAGACAGCACGGGCAGTGAACGACGTTCACGACCGACCGGCCGAATTCCCAGCCTGCGGCTCGGAATTCCTGCCGGTATCGGTCGGGGAGTTTTAGGGAGTGGGGAAGCGAACACCAAGCTTTGGCCTCTTCAGCGGACAATCCCGTTTCGAAGATAGCTTCATGCCAGAGGTGATACACGTCCCATGGCTCGCTACAGGTGGAGCAATGGACATCCATATGGTCTCCTTATGCCTTTGCAGGCACGGCCTGCAACGCCTCGTCAATCTGGTCGCTTGTGAGAGTCCAGCCGTCGTCGGGCAGAGTGGCGATTACCCTCGATTTGAAAGACTGATAGCGGGCCAAGGCCTGCTTGTCGTCATTCAGGTGGTCGGCCAAGAGTGCGAGCGCCAATTGCGCCGGGCCGCTGCCTGGGTAGCCCCACTCGTACCCGGTAACGCTGTGTTTGTGTAGATCGAGTCTGGGATTCAGAGGAACACCATTGACGCAGACCTCCACGTATCCCCGGTTACGCTTGCCTTCGTACAGCTTCATGACACACCTCCCACGATTTGCCGCAATTGCTCGGCGGTCAGGTGTTCCGGTTGCATACCTTCCTTCTCGAAGGCGTGAATCCGCACAAAGGCGAACCGTGCCAACCGAGCCGAGATCTCCTCGCGCGTCGCCCGTCCGGCTTCGTCCTCGTCAAGCATGACAATGATGTGGCTGTTCCGGTCGGTGTGTTTGCGAAGCAACCCCTCCTGGGCTAGCGACAGGCTGCTGCCCATGAGGGCAACGACCTTGCGACAGCCGTTTTGGTGAAGCTTCATGGCGTCGAAGAATCCCTCGACGATTATCAAGGGCATTTCCTTCGGTTCCTTGATCGCGGTTTCAATGTTGAACAACTCCAGCGATTTCTTGAATCCGGGCGGGAGCTTGTACTTCGGATTGTTGTCGTCCGGGGCAGCAATGGTGCGTCCGGCGTAAGCAACCACCTGGCTTTCGGGATTGCAGATGGGAATCGCAATGCGATCCTTCATCATCCCCTTGGCACAGAAGCCGACACCGAATTCCTCAACGGTTTCCGGTGTCAAGCCACGCTCGGCGAGGTACGGATGGTTGCGTTCCAACTTGTCCAACCTGAATTTGAGCGGAGGATTGGGCGCGGTGCTCTCTTGTGCCGGGGCTGGCTTTAATGCCGGCCTGGGCTGCGGAGCAGACGTTGTCGGTTCCGGCTCCTCATCGGAGTCGGCAGACATCGCCTCGGGATCGAGCCCGAACCACTCAACCGCTTTCAGTGCAGCAGCGTGGATGCTGATGTTTTCCATCCGGGTGATGAAGTCGAGGGTGTTGCCCCCGTGCTTGCACTCGCTGAAACAGTTCCAGACGCTTTTGGTAAGGCTGACCCGGAACTGCGTCGGGTTGGTTCCTTTGTGGATGGGACACGGCCCGCTGAGGCTGTCGCCACTCTTTTTGAAACGGTCAAGTAGACCGTAATGCTGGAGGATTTGCTCCATGGTGAGGACGGCTTTGATCGCCCTGAAGTCAACGAACGATGATTTTGGCATAGGATACTCCTGGTGTTGGATTGTGAAGAACAAATGGCGGCTCAACAATTTGAACCGCATCCGGGAGTTATTCTACCGCCCAAGGAACGGGACAGTAGAGGGGAAGGTTTGCCGCTCGGGAAATATCCTAGCCCCCCTTGTCGGCAAGATTAATCGCAAGGATCGCAGGCGCTCCCCTCGATGTCTTGCTGTGAAAACGATGTCAAAGAGCTTCCGTTATCGATGCATTACCATCCGGTCGCGAATGGTGCTTTGTCATTCAATTCCGCATAAGAACCCTGGAAAAGGGCCGCCGCACAGTCTTAAAAATGAAGCAACGCCGGATGACGGCGGTTCCTGGGTCGAAGATTGAAACTCCGTATCAGGCCATGGTTGGATTGGCTCCGCGATTTGGTCCAACGCATCTCTCCAATCGGAGGTTTCTCCACGGCCGGAAAAGAAGACAAAATCCGTCAATTCTTAACGATTAATTATACTAATTCAACGAACTGATAATATTAGAACAACTAAAATCTCTGTTGCGCAGTAGTTTACTCTTGTTGTCTCCCGAGCGCAAGCTGTACAAAAGAGCCCCATGTACGGACCATGCGCTGGGAACACAAATCTGGTGCAATCAAGTTTGAGCTATCTGAGTGATCCCTCATGTGGCTTCGAGGTTTTTACAGCTGCGATCCCGCAGTTGAGGTCGTTTCCTTTGTTAGCCAAGTGGTGTTCCATTTGAGGGTGATTGCTTTGTTCGAGCGCTCCTCGATGGTTTCGTAAGGCCTTGTCATTACAGTGACATTACACACTGCGGTGAAGGGACTTGCGACCGAAACCCTGATGTGGTAGGGTTATCGGTAGAAGTTGCTTGGCTACAAACGGATGGTGTTGCGTAGGAATACGCATTCCGGTTGTAGCCGTTTTTTCGTCTAAACCTTAACAGAAAGGTTCGAACAGTGAATATTAAGCAGTTCATTACTTGGATCACCACAAGTGGGTATACACCCACCGTTGCTCAAGCGTGCCGCAAAGAAATTCGGCAGTCAACCGAGATTTCTGACAACCAAGCTCAGCTGGTTCTCAGAAAAGTTCTTGCCAAGCTGGAAGGATCCCAAAAACCGAAGGTTGCAATGCCTTTCGGTGGCCATGGGATCAAAGTCAAATTATCTCGGCCGCGCAGCTTGGTAATTTGAAGCCTGACGGCTATGCCGCAGGAGCCTTCCCGAGTACCCTCGGGAAGGCTTTTTTGTTGTCAATGACTGGAACCTCAAATCTTCTGTTTCCTGAGTTGGAACTTCCGATTTTTGTGTGAAAGGAGATCGTGACCATCACATCTTTCGCAGGACTGAAGCTTGATCCGCCGTCGTCAATGTTGTTCATACATTCATGCATTGTTACGCAAATTAACTTTGGCTGAATCACCCCGCGTCCGGTTTCAACGACCTCCACAACTCCGCGAGATCTACTCCAAAACCGCCCCATAATTCACGTCGGGCACTCATGGAATACCCCAGGGCTTTTTTTCTGTGGTTTTGTCGCCCGAATCTACACATTTGCCAAACTAACTAGTTGCATTTCTCAAATAAAAAAGCAAGCATTCGGCATTCCGATTTCTCGACCGATAGGGAATGCGATTGGAAGCATAGGCACCTTGCGTCTCACTCGTACCAAACGGGGATTGGAGCCGTATATTAAAAACAGTTCAACAACATCCGACACCAGTGACACTGATCAATAAACTGCAAGATGACTTGAATGCGCAACGGGTACGCACGTCGTTCAACAGCGTATCAATCGCTGATTTTCTCGCGGATCTAACCGCTTCAGAAAAGGACACTTTGAGGTCATTTCTGTTTAGTTTAGGCTTGAGTTTTGAATGCATATCCCATGTGAGGTTAGCGCCATCCCTAGTTGTGCGGGGAGAAGCGGCCATGTTTTCCGTGTCAAGTCCGAGATTTGCAAACCGTCTTTATCTCCAGACTCCAAAAACCAATTTGCCATTACCCGGGTTTATCAATTGTCGACGTTTTCGGATGCTGGTCAGATCGGTTACGGAGAATGGGAAAACGCCACTCACCCTCGGCGGCGGCAAACGCTCAAGCAAAAAGCCGTCTGATTATTTCAAAGACCTGGTCGAACACTCGGACAACTCCTGCGTAGCGGATTGTCTTCTCCCTTGTAGACATCCGCATTGCCATTTTATTTCCAATCCGCGCCTAATCACGGTTTGCGGAGAGAATCAGTTCCCTCCAAATATCCCCCTCGTCCCGTACGTCCGGCAATTGAAAATCGGAGCCGGTCCCTGCATTCAGGCGGCGACTTGGATCGCGAATGCCGTGCTTGAAGACCTGGCGTGCCGACACTTTGGACCTGCGGAGATCTCGGCATGGTGTGCAAGGGAGGAATTGATCATTAGTTTTGAAAGCCTGTTGCCGCGGCACTGTTTTGAGTACTTCGCATTCGTTGGATTAACCGCCGAACCGCAAAAGGCTCCGATCACCTGGGAGAGGCGGTTGCATGACTCGGATTTCCGGCGCACTCTGATTTCCTACCTCGATTCAGGAATGCCGGTTCTCTTGCCAACTACTGCTTCGTGGTGGGCCAGACAGGTAGACGCAGCGTTGGGAATCCACGGAACTGCGAGTTATCATCAGCAGCTTCTAAAGCCGTTTGATAACCATGTTGTCACAATCGTCGGTTACAAAACCAAGGCCGAGACCGATGGCGATCACAGATTTCTCGTACATGATTCAGCATCACTGCCTTTCATCGACAGGAAAGGCAACGACTTGGCGAGGAGCTTTTACTATGCGGTTTCTGGAGAACGCGATTCAGGAACCATTTGGCCAATCGTACCGAAAGCGGTACAATTGCCTCTGATCCGGGCAACATCTAACAATTCATTGGGTACGCTTGGACTCATCGAAGTCTCACGGCAGCTTCATTCCCTCGCCTCAACGGAACGTCGGTTTCCGGTCGGTTTCGGGCTACCGGAGACCAGTCGATTCGTACTGCTCAATCTCGAAACGATTCAACAATCCAGAGGCTATGATAGGACCGCCCTAGCAATCGGACGGCTTGTCGCCTACTTGAACCTTCCATCGACTGATGGCAGCGCAATTCTAAAGACAGCCCTCAGTCAGTGCGCTGCCTACATCAGTCGGAACGTAGAGCCGGTGGGGTCTGTGTGCTGGGTGTGGTTGGAAGCGACCGACGATCAGATATGGGTATGGAATGCACATAGACGGAGCCCAAGCGTCAGAAGCAATCGTGGCACATTTCGTTTTTTATTCGTAGGCAGGATCCACTATGAACCCGGAGGAGGAGCTCTTACATTCTCGGAGGCGCAATGGCCCTAAAACTATCAGTTTTGAGCTCGTTTTCTGCCGACGGCATTGAGTCCGCTGCCCGCTATCTCGCCCCCAGCAGGCATTGTGTCGAACTGTATGCCTTCATGCAAACAGACCTACGGCTTCTCTCACGGCATATCCCCATCGTCCGGAGCCATTTGAAAAGCTCGAACGAAGAACCGACGATGCATTCCATTTTGGGTCGACTCAACGATGTTCCTGAGAATCAGATTCGTAGCCTAGCCCATGAAATATCTGAGCTTTTTGGGGACTGCCGAATTATTGGGATCGCAACGTACCTTCCAGAAATCTCTGCACCTGAGAAGAAGAATATGGTTGCTTGGCAAGATGCACAGCGTGGATTGATTTTCATCGTGCGACTCGCAAAGGCGCTGAATGCCATTGGACATAACCATCTGAGGACGGTGGAATTGGTTGCTGGATCTATAACCGCAGGCCTGTTTTTCGAACACTCTTTCCCGCAGACCCTTTACAGTTTTAAACAGAAGCAAGCCCAGTGTATTGACCAGCTTATAACTCGATTGGAAGATGTTGCCACAATAGCGAGTGATGGCAAGGTTATAAATCTCGCCGTTGAGTGTGAGCCCGGCCCTCTCTTTGTATTGAATGATTTCTGGGCTGCTAGGGCGCTTTGTAATGCTGCTGAGTTCGGAAGCCATGCGATTAGGCGAGTCCTTGGGCTAAACATTGATATTCCTCATTGGGCGTTTTTGGGCGATGAGAAAATGCAAAAGTGTTCGACTGTATTCAATGATCCCATGATTAGTCGCCGCATTGTACATGCACATATAAGCGACCATTCATCGGGCCACAATTCGGACAATGTTCCGGGATGGTGCCATGATATCGAGGAGTTTCGCCCTTGGATTCGGCAATTAAGACAGCTGCCCATTACACAACAGGGTGAAGTCCGGCCGCGTTTCAGCGGATTTATCTCTTGCGAGATGGAAGCGTGCAAATCGGAGCTGCTGTTATCCGAGGCAATCAAGCAATGTGACGCCTTGATATAAAACTCTTTTTAGACATATCACTTGATGTTTTCTGGACTGCGACTCCGTGCTTATAGAGCACACCTGATGATATTATCCTAAATATTAGACGGTTGCGCCTTTTGCAGGCTCAGCACCAAGTGGGGCAAGATTCCACAGTGGAAATACGTCTGAAACTACTATATATCCAGCCGATAATTATTTTTGAAGAGGATGCTCCGACCGATGTCTGGTGCAGAAATGGAGTGGGCATTTCAACAACAAAATGCTGCGCGGGATGCTAATCTAGAACGCCGCCTCTTCGCTTTCCGATATGGTTGAAGAATGGAATCTTCCCGTCTTCCCCGTTTCAAACGTGCCGCCGTAGT
>Ga0206919_1154_pt2 | contig 16175 bp, 16 predicted proteins | sample Alteio_BWOrgHeat_67_FD_152962 | JGI IMG/M metagenome (GOLD analysis project Ga0206919, IMG submission 152962) | Enriched cells from forest soil in Barre Woods Harvard Forest LTER site, Petersham, Massachusetts, United States -... | ecosystem: Environmental > Terrestrial > Soil > Temperate forest >... | reverse complement strand
GGCAAACTGGATATTAAAGGATGTAAGCAATTAGCTTGTCGTGTGAGAAACCTTTCCTAACAATTTAGATAATGGCTCGTAGAAAAAAATTACTGATTCCCACCATCTGCATCTTAGCATTCTGGTTTGTGGCGATTTCTCATAGCCTGGCTGATGAGATCGCATTCAAACTGTCTGCATCGGATTCCAACTTAAAAGTTATGACTGCCAGTGGCGATCTGATCGCCACAATCCCTGTATCAACCATCGGACAAACAGTCGAGACGCCGCAAACCTCTTTCCAGATAAGTTTTGGATGTGATGAGCGGGGCAATCTCTCCGCGATAGTTTCTGCGGACCCCAAACACCCTTCTGGACTGGGATTTGAGATTTTGGGGCGTCGGATCGACACTAATAAAGATAGTATTGTGATTGCGACTTTTTCCAAAGATCTCAAGCAGATTACCATCGAGCCCGGATGTCTGGGTGGGGTGAAGGTCGACGGCAAGATACTTGCCAGGCCCGCCACTCTGATTAATACTGCTCCAACTGTGGCTTCAACCACAAGTTCCAAGACAGAACCCACGACTCCTTTTTCTCCTTCTGTCACGATTATTCAATCAGACATAACCGTTTACGATTCATCTCCTGAATCCTCCACCATTGCTCTGGCCTCCGAATTTAAATCCAGGAATCCAACTGTTCTTTTGGTTCCCCTCGATCCCGCCAAGCCGCTGACTCAACAGCAGATCAGCGAAATGGTGTCCGCCAATCAAATCGCCCTGAAAAAACTTTTTTGGGCGGAGCCGGTGACCCCTCCTGAGGGGGTCCAAGCGGTCACGATCGCAGTGGCTTCGACCGAGGTAAAACTGGCTGAGATCAAGGGTGATGTCACCATCGTCCCTGCTGCACAGGGGGTGGCTTCCACGGCAAAGAATGGAGTTGAGCTTGCTCCAACCAGCAAGCTTGTGACCGGCGACAACTCCTCGGTCGCAGTGATGATTGGTGGAATCAACTCCATTCGCCTGACCTCAGGAACTACGGCGATGGTGAGCTTGAGTACGGATAACATGACGCATAAGAAAACCACCCTCATTGACCTCAAAGAGGGCACCGTTTTCTGTAAAGTGGGATTCCGCGAGCTGGATATGCAGGATTTTAAAGTCAAAACCCAAAATGGCTTGGTGGTGACACATGGAACGGATTTCAGTGCATCATTCAATGCAGGACGATCAACTATCATGTGTGTTCAGGGGACGGTAGAAGTGATGGACTCAGGTGGAAATTATCTTGGAACGACTGCCCCACGTGTCGAACATTCTGTCGGTTGTCTGGCCTTTGGCCGGAAGACCCCTCCTGCACAGCTCTTACATGACCTTCTGTCGACCCTCGCGTTGGCCTCTCAGTTCAATGCCAAAATCAATGGCATTCTGGATAGGCAGGCTGCCGGACAGACATGCACTCCGCTCGAATTGGAATACTTAAAGAGAGTCGCGATGGTCGACTTGGCAATTAAACCTAGCGCCGAGAATGCCCCTCTATTGCTGACTCGACAGATGCCTCCTCCATCTGTGATCGAAACGGTTGCCCCTTCGTTTGACTCTCAATCAGCTTCCAATACCAAGCCAGAGTCGGATTCCCCCGATTCCTCTTTGTCCGCTCCAACACTTGTCACTTCAGTTATCAAGGGGAATTCCCAAAATCCTGCGCTAAATAATCCTGATCCTCCCCTTGCAACGCCGTACTGATGATGACTTGGTTCCACTGGGCATTGCTCTCGGCTTTCTTTGCTGGCCTGACCGCGATCCTCGCAAAAGTCGGCGTCATGGGAGTTGATTCCAATCTGGCTATGGCCATTCGAACCACGGTGGTTCTGATCCTCGCTTGGATACTGGTTGGCTGGACTCGATCGCAGGCTATTTTTTCTCTTTCCCACAGGACGCTTATATTTCTTGTGCTCTCAGGTCTGGCAACCGGTTTGTCGTGGCTATGTTATTTCCGTGCCCTACAGTTGGGACCCGCCTCCAAAGTTGCCCCCGTCGATAAACTCAGCGTCGTGGTCGCCATCCTCCTTGCAGTTATTTTTCTAGGCGAAAGGATGAGTCGCTACCAGATCTTTGGTACGATTCTTATGGTAACTGGAGCCGCTTTATTTACGGTGAAACCGCATTAGCATTAGAAGAGGTCAGGAATAGGCGAAAGGTAAAAAATAATCTGCGTAATCTGTGGTGCAAATTAACCTTTTGTATGGCTTTCCTATATCAATGATTTATAAGGATCAATAATACATTGCATGATCCAGGTAACCTCCCAGCTTGCCATATTTTTAGCGAATAAACCGGGCGCCTTAGCGCACTTGTGCGAAGCCTTGGCTAAAGCCAAGGTAAATATTTTTGCTTTGGCAACTTCCGATACGGTCGACCACAACGTGATCCGAATGGTGGTAGATAAACCTAAGACAGCTATCCGGGTCTTAGAGGATCATAATACGATTGTTGTTGAGAGTGATATAATCATGATTGAGGGTAGCAACAAACCCGGCAGTCTTGCTAATATTGCCAATGCGCTCGCCGCGGCCAAGATCAACATTGAATATGCCTATTGTGCTACGCTTCCCAATGCCAAGCGCGGGCTACTGATTCTAAGAGCTTCCCGCATCGACAAAGCATTGAAAGTCCTCAATGGGTTGGACATGTGATACTATTTCAACCCTCTCTCCCCCTTCTCGCTATAAATGAACCCAATCCCGGGTTCAAAGTTCCCAATTCCTAATTCTCAACTTTCAATCCCTTACTATTTTTGCGATCCATGCAAAAAAAGATTACCCCGCCTGCGCCGTGTCATCTGGGGTCCAATCGACCATTTTGTGTTTAGGTGGGAGCGGCGGGAATAATCTCCGCCCTCCAGCGAAGGCCCGGCGTCAACTTAATGCACGTGCGGCTCCCTTCATATCTATTTATCGGCAGAAGGACATGCAGACGTGAATCACGGACACTGCAGAGTAAATTTTCCAAAGATCTTAAGTGGCCCGCACGTCACACTTCAATTCGCTCTTCAGCTTCGCGAGCAATTGCTCGTGCCATGCGTTCACTTCCTTGTCGGTCAATGTTCGGTCATGGGCGCGATATGTCAAGGCATAGGCGAGAGATTTTTTTTCGTTCGACAACTTTTCTCCCTTGTCATCTTGAAAAACATCGAATAACTCCACGACCTCTAATTGCGTGGGCTTGTTCCTTTGCAGAGCATCACGGACTGTGGCATGGGTCGTGCCACGATCCACCACCAGGGCCAGATCCCGGCGGATAGGCGGAAAGGCAGGGAGCGGTTGATAGGTCGCCGGGACTTTCTCTATGGACAGCCACGGGGTGAGATCGTACTCAGCATAATAGACTTTCGTTTTCACCCCGTGCAGCTTCAAGGTGCCTGCATCCACCATACCCCAGGAAAGTCGGGCTTCCAATGGGAGACCCAGCTCATCGGAAAGCGAGGGAAGATCGTACAGATCCATTGGGCGTTGTGGTTCTGACCAATGCAGTTCTCCTGATAAGCCAGCAATCGCCAATCCCAAACGCAATTCCTCAACAATTTTGCCGTCAATCTGATTATAGCATCGACCGACTTCAAATAATCGCAGCACCTGATTTCCCTGTGCAAGGTTTGAAGCTAGCGTCGGCAGCAAAGAGATCTGCAAATTCGGGCGTAAATGAGTGTACTGTGCAGTAATTGGATTGCGAATTTTTAGAGCATCCCGGCCTTCCAGCATCGAGCTGTCGAGCATGACATCCGTCAAACACTCCTGCCAGCCGCGCGATGCCAGAAACCGTCTTAAGGTTTGGCTCTTATCATAGCGGCGATCCGTTGCGGAAACAGGAACCGACCCGCTATGCAATCGTGCCGGAATCTCTTTTAATCCCCGGATTCTGGCCAACTCTTCGATTAGATCAATCTCTGCCTCTAAATCAAATCGGAAGCTCGGTGGCACCCATTGTCCGGCACTCTTGATTAAACCAAGAGGATTAAGAGTCCTCTCAATTTCGGCCTCGGTAAATTCCATCCCCAAAACCAGTTTGACACGAGAGGAACGTAATTCGATCGGTTTTCTAGACATCGGCAAGCTCCCAATCTCAAGAGGTCTGGCGGAGATTTTCGCTCCCGCGAGCTCCTGGAGAAGTTGCACCGCGCGATCGCGTGCTGCAACCACACCTTGTGGATCAACCCGTCGTTCAAAACGGTAGGAGGAATCGGACGCTATCCCTAGTTGCTTGGAAGTTGACCGAACCTGCGTAGGAAGGAACCAGGCGGCTTCGAGTAGAATGGTGGTGGTTGATTCCGTCGTCCCTGAGTTTTTCCCACCCATCACCCCTGCAATGGCTTGGGGCGTCGTGGCATCGGCGATGACCAAATCATCAGGCTGAAGAGCATACGTTTTATCGTCCAAAGCCACGATCGTTTCCCCCGCCAAGGCCTTTCGAATATTGAGAGAATCACCTGAAAGTCTGGTTGCATCAAATGCGTGCAACGGCTGGCCCGTCTCCCAAAGGACAAAATTGGTGATATCCACCACATTATTGATTGGCCGGTGTCCCGTGGCACGGATCCTCTCCTGCAGCCACGCTGGACTGTCGGTTACTCGAACATCGTGAAGCAAGGTCGCTGAATAATATGGACAAGATGACAGGTCGGAAATTTGAACCTTCCAATTGGCTGCAGACGATGGCCAGCTCACAGAGGTAGAATTCCGCGATTTTAGCGTTCCACAGCCCAGCGCAGCGAGCTCGCGCGCAAGGCCGATGTAGGAGAGCAGATCGGGTCGATTCGGGGTGACCTCCAACTCAAACAATAGATCGGAGGGGATGAGTTCGCTGAGCTTTTTCCCCAGAGGAGTCTCAACAGCCAGCAGCATCAACCCTTCCGCCTCTTCATCCAATGCTAGCTCTTTGGCTGAACACATCATTCCCTGCGAAAGCTCGCCACGAAGTTTACTCTCCTTGATCTTGAACCCTCCAGGCAACTCCGCTCCGGGCAGGGCTAGGGGAACACGGCTACCGACATTGAAATTGGTGGCGCCACAAACAATCTGACGAGTTTCGGAGCCGGTGCTCACCTGGCATAACCTAAGACGATCGGCATTCGGATGTTGAACAAAACTCAATACCTCGGCCACGACCACATGAGGATCCGTGATTCCGAGGGTCTGGCTGCCCTCCATCTCCGTGCCACTCATCGTGAGACGATCCAGCATCTCATCTGGAGAGCAATTCAGGGTGATGTAATCCTGCAACCATCGTAACGACACTTTCATAAGGGGGGGGGGCCATCCTTAGCTAATGTCCCGAAGAAATCAAGAGACCATCGCATTCAATCCAAAAAACGCAGAGATTTTCCTCAGATTGTTTTAAGGCAAGACTAAGAGTTTGTAGTAGATCGCTTGTGTCGCTTGATTTTAATAAGTGATTTTTTCAAGTCGCCACCTTTTCGCGGGCGATAATCATTGGCTCTCAATTCATTGATTGGCTCAAGAATATCCCTACTAACCGATATTGTCTTACCAAATACTTTTGGCCACAGCTTTGAAACATTGTATTTGAATAAAGAACGATTATGTTGAGCTGGGAAGAGCGAGTCATCCGATCTTGGTTCAAAAAGTCGGGAACACTGTTGCAGCTCTTGCCTAAACTCTTCCGATGTTGGATGGCCAGTGGCGTGAATAACCATTTCAAAGGCCTCGATGTCCTTCGATTCGAGTCGGTGCAGTTTTCCAATCAGAATATCGAAAGGGTGAGGTATCGTCAGAGACACATGGCCCACTTTTACGGTCATGGCCCGACGCCCCCAGACAGGACTGGTTTCAAATGCAGTGGAAGAGCATACCTGCACAAAAAGGTTCGCTTGACCTTCAGCCAAGCCTTCCTTCCTAACAATATTCTGGAGATCCACTCTTCGTAATTCTTTTAAGTTGTTATTGTTGAAGGCGATGTTGACGTATTCGACCGCCAGGTCGACGTCCGCACTCAGTAAATCGCGTGTAACTGTTAGTTGTAGAGCCGCAGATCCAAAAACAAGAATGTTTGCTAAATTATTGGAGGGAACCTGGGAGCACACCCTCTGGATTATTTTCCCGGAAGGGGTATCCCAGGCAATTTTAGCTGGCCAGTCCATACTGTGCTTCCAAGCTCAGTAAAGCCTGACTAAGAAGTCGGTCTGAAATGCAGGAGTCCTCAGCAATGGCATCCACGATGCGATAATCACGAGGGCGCAGTGGTTTGCCATTTTGTTTACGGAACAAAACCCGGGCCGCCAGCCGATTTTTGCGCCAAGAGACGTTTGGTCGGTGAGCATTCATACCCGAAGATTATCCAGAATGAACCCTCTGCTCAAGGAGAAACTGCCCGATCTACCAGTTAGTAGTCTGTTGACCTCTTATCGTTGAATAGGTAGCTTTTTACCTAAGAAATATGGCTTCAATCTCCACCTCCAGACAATCCGGAATCTTGCTGGATGTTGGGACGAACGAATTGGAAATCATCGAGTTCGTTGTAGGCACCCAACATTTTGGAATCAACGTGGCCAAGGTGAAACAAGTGATCCGGTGGGATCCTGCTATGCTGACCACCATGCATGATGCGCCCCCGGCAATTCCTGGAGTGATTTATCATAGAGGCAAGCCTGTTACCCTTGTGGATTTGAAGATAGCTCTGGGAATCGTTGCGGAGCCAGTCGATGAATCTCGGCAGCTTGTTTTAGTCACGCAATTCAATGATAATGTCACAGCCTTTCTCGTCGATAAAGTCAGTCGGATCCACCGAGTTTCATGGAGTCAATTGGAACCCCTGAAAGAGATGATGCCCGGGATCACCTCCTACATTACGGGGTCGGTGCAGGTCCCCGAATCGTTGATCCTAGTTCTGGACTTGGAGCATCTGATGTACGTGCTCACCCCTCGGTCTCCGGAAAAGATGCCCACAATCAAGCGTGATGCCAAACGTAGCGAGATTACCATCTTGTATGCAGAAGACTCAGCGATGATCCGACGTCTAACATGTGAACATCTAAATTCAGCTGGTTATATCAAATTGTTGATATTTGAAAACGGACTCAAAGCGTATGATAAAATGCGAGAGTTCCATAAGCTGTCCCTGACAACCGATCAGCCCATCAGCCACTTTGTTAATCTCGTTCTAACCGATATCGAAATGCCGAAAATGGACGGGTTGACATTATGTAAATCAATTAAACAGGATATGGGGCACAACAACCTTCCCGTGGTGGTTTACTCCTCACTGATCAATGATCAGATGGCTAAAAAGTGCGAGGCCGTCGGCTCCAATGCACACATCAGTAAGCCAAATTTTGAGCAAATTGTCGTGGCCATTGATCGGGAATGCGGGATCGGGTTGTGAAAGTGGGCGAATCTCCGTATGCGCCCACTTGTCGGGGCATTGGGGGGCTGTTGTAATTAACAATTATCAATTGAGAATTAGAAATTGGGATCGGCCGGGATCCAGTCAGGGCGCATACGGAGATTCGCCCTCCACTTCCAAAAGAATATCCCCCGTTTTGCAGTTATACCAGTTATGAAAAGGTTTTTGAATTTTATACCTGATTGGTTGATTCGACTGTTTTTATGACAGGATAAAAGAATCGTCGTGACAATTCGATGAATTCACGAAAATGATAGTTCCATGGCCGAAAACCGCCCTCGCTATACGCTGGATCAGATTAATAAAATGACTCTGCTTCCGTACGCACGCACTATGGCACTGGTCTTTGCCAATGCCTCATGGGTTCCTGTCCTGGCCTTTCCTCACCGTCCCTTTCGTGATTTGGAACATCTTTTCGAGTGTATGACACAAGTGTTGAAAGGATCGGATGAAAGCTCCAAGCTCCAGGTCATTGAACAACAACCGGACCTCGTGAACCCCCCCCCGGATGATTGTGATGTACAGGAATTCCAACTCTTTCAGTGCGATCTGATTTACCATAAAAATCTAGCGCCCGGGGAGAAAACACAAATGGAGGTCTTGCAAAAGCAGTATCATGAGAAGTTTGGCTTTGCCCTGGTCTTCGACCCTTTTCAAAAATCCGCCTCCGAGGTCATTCAACAGGTTACCTCTCGCATGAACCACACCCGTGAGGAGGAGTTCAAAGAAGCGATCGATGCTGCAGCCTCGCTTGCCCACACTCGATTGCATGAGTTATTGATTCTATGAGTGCCGACGATCTTTTCTGGACGCCGTTGACATTTTAAGTACCGTGTGAGGACATAAAAATATGAGCAACAAGATTCCACTCGAAGATTCTATTCAGGATATCCTCGGCAAAGCGCAGCGGGGACTAAAAATCTCCAACGAGGACCTGACCCGTGAGGCTGGTGTACCTCTAACAGATTACGAACAGCTACGGGAAGGTCAGTTTAATGAAGGCGTTCTTCATAAAGTTGCACCTGTGCTGAAGCTCAGCGCAGACAAGCTTATCACATTAGGTAAGAAGGAATGGCACCCGAATTTATCGGATATCCCTCCAGGCCTGGCACAGACAAATACCATTTACGAAGACATGACCGTGAACGCCTATCTCGTCTGGGATCCTACTTCCAAAGAGGCAGCTTTCTTCGATACGGGTGCCGATGCCGCTCCTGCTCTGGAGATCCTCCACAAGAACCAGCTGAAACCTAAATATATTTTTCTCACCCATACCCATATCGATCACGTCGTCGAGTTGCCGAATCTGATCAAAGCCACAGGTCTTGTGCCGCTCGTGCATAAGAATGAGGTTGTTGAAGGAGCAAAAACATTCAACTGGGGAGAGACGTTCCCGTTGGGAAAGTTAAAAATTGAGGCACGACAGACAACCGGCCATGCTGTAGGTGGCACGACCTTTGTGGTTACCGGATTGAGAGCCCCCGTTGCCATTGATGGCGATGCCATCTTTGCCGGTTCGATGGGAGGTGGAGCAATCTCGTATCAGGATGCCCTGAAGACGAATCGTCAGAATATCTTCTCACTTCCAGATGAAACCATCCTCTGTCCCGGTCATGGTCCATTGACGACGGTCGGATTGGAAAAGAGACATAATCCGTTCTATCCTGAATTATAATTTCACAAATATTACACATCATGAGCAATAGCAAAAATAAAGTAGGAATCATCGGAGTCGGTCGAATGGGAGCCAATATGGCTCGCCGACTGGTCGACAAGGGCTTTCAAGTCACCGCCGTCTATGACATCCGTCACGACGCCGCGGTGGAACTAGCCGCCGAACTGAAAACTCTGGCTGCGACAAAATTGGCGGAGGTCACGGCAAAATCGGATTACATCCTGACGGTTGTCTCGGACGATCAAGCCATGAGGACCATCTTCTCAGGGGCTGGCGACAACCTTCTCACCGGTGCCAAGGGCAAAGTTTTTATTAATTTTGCCACCGTGTCACCCCAGGTTCACCTGGAGGTCGATGCTGCAGCGACCCGTGCCGGAGCCTCGGCGATTGAAGCCTGCATGGCTTCCAGCATCACTCAAGCGCGTCAGGGGACCCTCTATTTGATTCTTGCAGGTAATTCCGCTGTGGTGGATCAGACCGCGCCGATCCTTGAGGCTCTGAGTTCTGCCCGTCGTTACGTCGGAGCCACCGGACGCGCTGCTCAAGTCAAGGCGCTGGTTAACATGGTCATGAACATCAATACTGCCGGATTGGCTGAAGGTCTCGGACTCGGCAATGCCCTAGGAATCGATCTCACCATTCTTCGCGAGATCTTTTCCCAGACGGGTGCCAACTCACGAGTCCTTGAGACCGATGGTGCCGACATGCAAAATCGTGAACACGACTGTTATTTCTCATCGGCCCACGCTGCCAAGGACTCCGGCATCGCCGTTGCACTTGCCTCGCAGTCCGGTGTTCGGGTTCCTCTCGCCGAAGCGACGTTAGCCCAGTATAAGCGGATGATTGACCAAGGATTCGGCGAACTCGACAAGTCGGGTGTCGCCGAGCTGACCTTCAAAGGCCGCGGAAAGAAGTAGGACGGGGGGCCGGGTGCTGGCTCTCGGGAGACAACGGTTCTCCGTATACGCCTTGGATGAAAGAGGGGAGCGGGTTTCTTCATCCACAGATTACGCAGATTTCCACAGAATAAGATGGAAGCTGTTGGGTCAAAATCGCTTCATTTACTGGGTGAAGCCAAAATGTCACAGTAATATAAACTATTGTTTAGAGCATTTTTGGAGTGCGGTGGCGATGACACCGCTTTGCCCCTGGATCCCGGCAATTGCTACACACTGAACACGTTCTGCATGCAGAAGCAATATTCGTCCTTATTGAATGGCTTTGCCCCCTTTTTATATTTTTTCAAACTGATAGTACCAAGTCATATCGCACGACGCGAGCATCAAGCCAGCCCTCTGCATATTGCGGAAACTAGCAGTGCGAAAGTAGGCACATCCAAAGAGATATTTGCACCTCGACTCTTTAGCCTTTGCGATTCGAGCCGCCATTACAGCCATCTGACAACCAATTCTCCGACTAGAAGGCACAGTTGCCGCGTCTGCCAAATAGGCTGTGTCCTCATTCACATAGAGCATACCTCCACCCATATTGTACTCATTCGTACCTCCCAGAAAGAGAGACACCCCAGGAATAGTGAATCGCTGTCTCATGTTCATTATGGCTTCATTCCAATGTTCCCTAGGTATATCCCACCCCTCCATCATGATTTCTGAAAAGGCATCCAGCCTATTCGCATCCACTGGATTAACCACTATATCGGAGGGGAATGAGGAGGGATCAACTTCGGAAAGATCAGCATAAAGTTTGGCGTGATACATCCATGGCTTGAACCCTTGCTCGATCAACGCTCGACCCATCTCTTGAGTTTCCTCCAAAGTGGAAATAGTCAGCTTAAAGTCGGTTCTTGTTTCTGCGAAGAACTGGATGATTTGCGGAAGAGCGTGGATTTGTTCCTTTGCAAAGCCGTAGACCCAATTGCCCACATATGATCCCCGTGCGGCTACCGTTTTTCCAAAGGTGGAAAAGACGATCTGATTGGGATTGCCTGGCCGCAACTGATAAGCTTTTAGCTTCGCCAATTCAAAGGAATGATAAAGCTCTTCTGCCTGACGGATAACTGGATCAGTTGCGACAAACATGGATTCGATATTATCCTTTTGTCAGGATCCTCTCATATTCGGAATACTTTCCAATCCAAAACCAATAAAAAGCAGTGTCTTGCTATCGCACCAAAAAAACACCTATCCAAAGAAAATAATGAGGAAGCGAATTGTAATTTCAGCCTGTTCCTCAGTTCGTATTATCCCGAAATCCGAGATTATTTGTTATTTTTCCAATTGCTTGCCGATTAATTGCAACTCTCGTCGGTGAGCTTTACTGGTTTCAGGATAGCTCATGTTGAGATCTTTTAATGTTTCGAGTATCACCCTTGAAACGATGATCCGAGCATTTGCCTTGTCGTCAGCAGGGACAATATACCAAGGGGAATGGTCGGTGCTTGTCGCTTCGAGGCACGATCCATAGGCTTTCATGTAATCCTTCCAGTATTTCCGTTCCTGGACATCGGCCTGACTGAATTTCCAGTTCTTCTCTGGGGTATCAATCCGGGCAAGAAACCGTTTTCGCTGTTCCTCCTTTGAGAGGTGAAGAAAGAATTTGATGATCCGCGTGCCGTTGTGGTGAAGATGATTCTCCATATCAAGAATGGAGCGAAACCGCCGATCCCAAAAATCCTTCTTATCAAGAAACTCTGCAGGAATCTTCTGAGCGTGAAGAATTTCCGGATGCACACGCGCAATGAGCACCTCTTCGTAATAGGAACGGTTAAAAATGCCAATCCTTCCTCGTTCCGGTAAACAGCGGTTTGTCCGCCAGAGAAAGTCGTGTCCTAATTCTTCGGTGCTGGGCTGTTTGAAACTAAAAACTTCGCACCCCTGGGGATTGATCCCCGACATCACATGCTTGATCATTCCATCTTTGCCTGCCGCATCCATGGCTTGAAAAATCAGAAGCACCGAATAGCGATCATATGCGTAAAGCATGCTCTGTAAATTACCCATCTCCTCAACATGGCCTTCTAGAATCTCCTGATAGTGGTGCTTCGAGATGTAGTAGGGCTTGACCTTCGTCGGCCATTTCTTGAGTTTGACCTTTGTACCTTCACTGACACGATACTCTTTCGGATCTATTTTCATGTGAAATTCCTGGCTTTGTCTAAATTAAAATTATACAGATGAACATCGATTAGGCCATATAAACCCGAAATCCGAGATTAAACATATATGCCGCAGTTGGAAATCATTCCTCCTTCGGATGAGTGCTTTAGGATAAATACACTTGCAGTTGACCGACTAGTAAACTACAATGTAGCCGTGAAGAATAAAGTTCAATTGATTCAGCAATCGCGAGTCTTTCGCGCTCAAGCTCAGCAAGTCACCGAGTTTAGCAGTCTGCTAGATGAGCTAATCTTATCGATGAGCATCCCTCCTGACTCTTCCTCACGAAGGAGGCGTAATGCTAGAAAGAACGCTGTGACGGCTCCCAGACTTACCAAAAAATCACGAAATCGGTGTGTTGATTTATAGGTTTTCATGAGGGTTGTTATATTTATATCTAAAAGCTAAAAGAGGAGTACCCATGACAATAGATTTAACTAAACGTCCGCCGCGCAGCCCTCGTGTTCGCCTCGGAGGTTATGCCATTTTACCACGCATGCTCGATAAGGGTCGGGCCAAGATTGCCGGGAAAGCTGGTGAATTTCATTACAACTGCCCTCTAGACCAACGAATGACTGCCTTTGCGGGAATCACTGCCGATCAACTTCTGAAACTACTCAAAGCCGGGAAAGGTGATGGCGAGGTATTGGCCTGGATTCAGGCCAATGGGAAGAATAAGAGGCGTCCGGAGGAGATTGTAGCGTGGTCACAGTATGAAGAATCACGGTCACCCTCTGATCCCGAGACAAGAGCCTTTTTTAATGATGTCCATAAAAAGATGGGGCCAAAACGGGGGGATATTTCCACCTGGTTCGAATGGCTCGATTTGGATGATTTCACGACCTACGGCGGAAAAGCGTAGCAAAGGCGAAAAGGCTGTTTTTATCCAAAGATTACGCAGATTCCCACAGATTTATGAGGAGCGAAGTCGCTGTTTGAGTGGCCAAGTCCTCCGTTGTTACTCTTCGACCCACCATTCTTCATGATTGTTAATTCTCAATTGATAATTGATAATTAACAATGGCCTTCGTTCGCGGAACCATTGCTTTTATTCTTTTTACCAGCGTCCTGCAGGCCGGAGATGTCACTCTTCATGATACTTGGTCGCTTGCCAAGCTACAGGGACAGTCTGTGGGGTATGAGCATAGTCAGGTGATCGCACACTCAAGCAAGAGTGAAATCCGTTATATATTCACGATTGATCGAGTATTAAAAGTAAAACGGGCAGGTATGGAGTTGTTGGTTCATTCCACAAGCCGGACTTTGGAGTCGGCGGATGGCACGGTCGTTGATTTTGAAAAAAATGAGGAGGAGGGTGGATCGCCATTGGTTACTCGTGGCTATCGCGAAGGAGAACAACTCGTGGTACTGGAACGGGGAAACGAGCAGCATTACCCGATGCCTAAGGAGGCTTTGGGTCCTCGTGCTGCCCAAAATAAAATCAATTCCATTGTATTGCACCCTGGATCGACCCTCGAGTTTCTTGCTTTCGAAGAAGATTTCCCTCAAGCGCCGGTAAAGATCAAGGAAGAGGTAATTACAAAACAGTCGCACTCAACGATTCATGGTGATCAGGATCTATGGAAAATTAAGGTCACAATGGATTCCATGCCAGGGATTGAACTGACGGAATGGGTCGATGACAGTGGTCAAACCGTAATATCCGAATTTCCCTTTGCTGGTTCCGGAAATCTGGAACTGTCGATCTGTTCCAAAGAAGAGGCCATGAAACCCATATCGGGCGGTGAGATTTCATCCACCAACATCATCGTTCCTGATAAGATCCTTAATGATTACCGAAAATTACATGAGGCACAGTACCATATTTCCGGATCTGAAAAGTTGACCGTAGTATCTGGGGCCGAACAAACCGTCACCACTCTTGCAGATAATTCTCTCTGGGTGACAGTCCAGGTTCCGACATATTCCGAGGATGCGATCACTTGGTTCATTCCGGCAACTGTGACACCAGAGTTACAACCATACCTCATGGCTTCGAGTTTTATGCAGATCGAAGATCCGAGCGTACAGGATCTGGCCAAAAAAGCTGTCGGCTCCGAAACCAATCCTCTGCGAGTAGCTCGGAAGATTGAGTCCTTTGTCCGCGACTACATCACGACAAAGGATCTTAGCGTAGGGTTTGCTTCAGCGGCCGACACCGTCAAGAGCCGGACGGGTGATTGTACCGAACACGCGGTACTGGCAGCTGCCTTAGGCCGAGCGGTCGGATTACCCACTCGGGTAGTGATGGGATTAGGGTATCTGCCCCCTAGTTCCAACGATTCAAGTGTCAATTCGAAAGGTACTTTCGGTTTCCACATGTGGGCCGAAGCCTATCTCGGCACCAACCAATGGGTGGCCATGGACTCTGCCCTGGGTGGATTTGACGTCGGTCACATCGCCTTCGTAAAAACCGACCTCGGGACCAGTGCCGATCGAGATGCCGCCTTTCTCCCTATTATGCAAATGGTCGGCAAACTCAAAATTGAAGTTGTGGAGATGAAATAAAAATTGAGGATCAATATCTGAAATCGAGCTTAATCATACCAGGATATGTTTGGATGATGCTTATCCTCCCAACCTTCCCTGCCAAGGCATTTGAATACCCATGGGTGTTCCTGATTCCGAATAGTTCTTCCTATGATTCCACCGGCAATAACATGGATGAAGCTGTCTCTCGAAACACTGTCGCGATCCTCAATCAAAAAGAGCCGCTCTTTAATCATCATCTCATCTGGAAAAAAGTGACCATCAAGAATCTCCTTTCGATGGGGACGCCCTTTTGTGAGATGCATTTTGATGCCGTAATCCCCTGCAAGCTGGATTCGGAAGAAAAATCTATTATCGAGGAATATCTGAAACGAGGTGGCTTTATCCTCCTTGTTATTGATACGTGTCGCTATTCCGAAGAAGAATATTGGAATGTCAAGGAATGGCCTATCATGAATTTTCTCACTCACGATCTACCCGCCTCTGATCACAGTTTTTCGACAGGCAAAGCATCCGAAAATTTTCCGATTTTTAGGCTACCTTATCAATTTACCTTTCCAGATTTTATCAGGCATGAGTTTTCCGAAAATCCCTATTCCCCCGTTCACACCCAGCTTTTCTATCAGAACCGACTCTGTTGCTTTGTACTGGAATTCTATTCTTCTGCGAGAAATAGGAGAGATAATGCTTATCAGTTGCTTGTGAACATCTACACGTATTCCGTCATGAATTGAGGTGAGTTACAAAAAATTCAGGTCGCTTACGTGCACACCCTAGTCAAGATCCGGTTCTTTGCAGGTAAATCCGGGAGGACATTTCAAACACCTGATCGACAGTGATGCTCTGCATGCAGATATTATTCCGGCAGGCTGTCTGTCGATTATTGTAGGCATTAACGCAAGGACTGCAGGAGAGGCCTGCATAAATCGGGTGACTGCGTGATCCGGGCGGGGCGAAAAGAAGAGGTGTTTCGGGACCGAAAAGTGTGATCACATCAATGTTTGTAAGTGTGGCGAAATGTGCTGGCCCACTGTCGTTGGTAATCAGTAACTCAGCCATCCCATAGAGTACCATGAGTTGGCGGAGCGTTGTCCGCCCAGCCAGACAGATGCATCGGGCCGAACCCACGTCCTGAACAAGTCTCGAAATTACAGAGGTCTCAGATTGGGAACCGGAAAAGATGACCTGGATCGAAGCGAATTTCTCTAAAAACTGTTTGGCTAAAGCCACATAGTTTTTTCCTTCCCAGCGGCGAAGTGGGAGCAGATCACTCGAGTTCGCATTGAAAATGATCATCCGGTCGCCAATTACCGCACCCTTCTCAGCAAGGATTTCCTGAACCTCCCGGACTTCATTTGAGGTAGGCCGGAAGAGTGTAGGTGCCTGACTGGGAGGCGGCACCGTTGCGAACGCCGGGAATTGAGTCGGATCGGCCTCGAGCGCATGCACGAGGCTGGAAAAGGAGGAGCTGGCATGCAGGTGAGAGTTGTAGAG
>Ga0206919_1155_pt1 | contig 16271 bp, 17 predicted proteins | sample Alteio_BWOrgHeat_67_FD_152962 | JGI IMG/M metagenome (GOLD analysis project Ga0206919, IMG submission 152962) | Enriched cells from forest soil in Barre Woods Harvard Forest LTER site, Petersham, Massachusetts, United States -... | ecosystem: Environmental > Terrestrial > Soil > Temperate forest >... | reverse complement strand
ATGTACGAACAGTGGCACCCGCTGGGCGTGGTGGGCATTGTTTCCGCATTCAATTTTCCGGTGGCGGTCTGGAGCTGGAACGCCGCGCTTTCCTGGGTCTGCGGCAATACCTGTATCTGGAAACCCAGTGAAAAAACGCCGCTTTGCGCAGTGGCGGTGCAACGGATCACCTCGGAAGTGTTCCGCAAAAACCAGGTGCCCGAGGGTGTCAGCTGCCTGGTGCAGGGCGCACGCGAAACAGGTGAATGGATCAGCCACGATCCCCGTATACCGCTGGTGTCTGCCACCGGTTCCACCCGCATGGGGAAGGCACTCAGCGTTGCCGTAGCGGCGCGGCTGGGTAGAAGCATACTCGAGCTGGGCGGCAATAACGCCATTATTATATCCAAAGATGCCGATCTCGACATGTCACTGATCGGCAGTATTTTCGGTGCCGCGGGCACCGCAGGCCAACGCTGCACCACCACCCGCCGCCTGATCATTCACGAAGATGTGTATGATGGCTTCCGCGAAAAGCTCATAAAGGCTTACGCGCAACTTCGGATCGGTGACCCGCTCGACCCTCATTTTCATGTAGGACCATTGATCGACAGGGAGGCCGTTAAAATGTATCTCGCTTCCATTGAGCAATGCAAACACCAGGGCGGCCGTTTTATCGTTGAAGGAGGCGTACTGGAAGGGGCCGGCTACGAAAGCGGCTGTTATGTACGCCCCTGCATCGCCGAAGTGACCAACGAAATGGCCATCGTACAACACGAAACCTTTGCACCCATTCTCTACCTGATCAAATACCGCCAGCTCAAAGAAGCGATTGCCATACAGAACGATGTTCCGCAGGGCCTCTCGTCTGCGATCATGACATTGAATATGCGCGAAGCCGAACAGTTCCTGTCGGCAGCGGGGAGCGATTGCGGTATTGCGAACGTAAATATCGGCACCAGCGGTGCGGAGATCGGGGGCGCATTTGGCGGCGAGAAAGAAACCGGCGGCGGTCGTGAAAGCGGCAGCGACGCCTGGAAAGCCTATATGAGAAGACAGACAAACACGATCAACTGGAGTACCTCGTTACCTCTCGCGCAAGGCATTAAATTTGACCTATAAACCCATCCCTATGCCACTCATAGATTTAAAAGATCTTCCCACCAGGGAGCTCACCCCGGGATACCTCGCCAGGTTCATACATACCGGCCGCATGACCTTTTCTTACCTGGATGTAACGGCAGGCAGCACCCTGAAAGAACATTCCCATGAAAATGAACAGGTAGCGCATGTGCTCGAAGGTATTTTTGAACTTACGGTAGATGGTCAGCCCCTCCTGATCGAACCGGGCAAAGTAGTGGTGATACCCCCTAATATAAAACATTCCGGCCGGGCGGTCACCGATTGCAAACTGCTGGATGTATTTTACCCGGAAAGAGAAGATTATAAATGATAAAAAATCACGTTTGTGAATTGACATGGACCTGAACCTTACGGGTAAAAAAGCACTTGTCTGCGGCGCCTCGCAGGGCCTCGGCCTGGCTTCTGCCATCGAACTATCATTGCTGGGTGCATCGGTAACGATCGTATCCAGGAGCGCGGAAAAATTGCAGGCCGCATTGCAGCAGATGGATGCCAGCCGCGGCCAGCAGCATGCTTTCATCGCCGTGGATTTTTCCGATCATCACGCACTACAGGAAAAAATGGAGGAGTACGTAAAGAAACATCCTTCTGTTCATATACTGGTGAACAATACCGGCGGACCACCCGGCGGTCCTGCCCTGACCGCCTCTATTGAGGCATTTGAAAATGGTATGCAGATGCACCTGTTCTGCGCCCAGGTGCTGGTACAAGCCCTGGTACCTGGAATGAAAAAGGAAGGATATGGACGAATCATCAATATCATTTCCACCTCGGTTAAACAGCCAATACCCGGGCTGGGCGTTTCCAATACGGTCCGCGCAGCAATGGCTTCCTGGAGCAAGACGCTGGCCGGGGAACTGGGCCGCTTCGGGATCACCGTTAACAATGTATTGCCAGGGTATACCGAAACAGACCGGCTCGACTATGTGCTGGGGCAGAAAGCAAAGCAGAGCGGTACAGACCTCGCGCAGGAAAAAGAAAAGGCCGCAGCGGAAATACCTGCCGGGCGTATCGGCCAGCCAAACGAGTTCGGCGCTGCCGTTGCATTCCTGTGTACGCCGGCAGCGGCCTATATCAATGGCATCAACCTTCCTGTCGACGGTGGCAAATTAGGCTGTCTCTAATTGATAATCAGGCTATTGGCTAAGATTTTCATAAAACATTACCAGCGGGAACGCTTTATCACGATCATTCATCAAATTTGTAAATGCAGTTAATTTTACCTCTCCGGAGAATCGCACTTGGTCTGCTCCTTCTCTGTTTGTCGGTCTTTGGTTCTTTTGCCCAGAATTCCGTTCCCAGGGGATGGCACCTGCTCAGCGAAGCAAAGGATTCAGTGTACGGGATCAACCTGGCGCAGGCCTACCAGTTCCTCAAAGAAAAAAACAGGAAATCGAAACCTGTGGTCGTGGCGGTTCTGGATTCAGGTGTAGACACCACGCATGAGGACCTCAAAAACATACTCTGGCATAACCCGAAAGAAATTCCGCACAACGGCCGCGATGACGATGGCGATGGACTGACCGATGATGTGTACGGCTGGAATTTTATCGGCGGAAGGGATGGCGCTAATTTCAAGAATTCCAGCGCAGAACGTACGCGCGTATACCACCGCTTCCGGAGCGAGTTCGAAGGCAAGGTGGTAGATACCACCGCTATGACCCCCGACCAGAAATACCAATATCGCATGTGGACAAAGGCCGTATCGGAATTCAACCTCAGCCCGGAAGAACAGGAACAGTTGATGTTCATTGAAAAAGCCGCCAATGCCCTCAAAAAACACAGTACCGTTTTAAAAGACGAAATGGGTGAGCCCGATTTCAGCGACGAATCGCTGGAACCTTATCAACCTAAAACAAAAGAAGGCAGGGAAGCCAAGTTTGCCTACCTCACGCTCACGAAGATGATGGGTATTGAACCCGAAGAAAAAAACTCCTCAACCCTTTCACAGATCGATGAATACATTCAGAGCAAGAAGGATATACTCGAAGCGAAAGACAAACCTTATCATGACTACCGCGCCGACATCATCAGGGATAATTATACCGACATCAATGACCGGTACTATGGTAACGGCGATGTAATGGGCCCCGGCCCCGTTCATGGAACCCATGTATCGGGCATCATCGGTGCCCAGCGCGACAATGGCAAAGGAATGGATGGCGTAGCTGATAATGTTCAGATCATGATGCTTCGCGTTGTTCCGGACGGAGACGAATACGATAAAGACATTGCCCTTGGCATTTTTTATGCGGTCGATCACGGCGCCAGGGTCATTAACATGAGTTTCGGCAAGGCCTTTTCGCCTGAGAAAAGATGGGTTGACAGTGCCGTCAGGTATGCCGAAATGAAAGACGTGCTGATCGTTCACGCCGCAGGCAACGATGGAGAAAATATTGATGAAAAAGAAAATTACCCGAGTCCTTCTTTTGTCAACAGCCCTTATCACGCCTCCAACTTCATCACCGTGGGCGCCAGCAGCGATCCCAAAATAAGCGGCAGTGTGGTAGCGAATTTCAGCAACTATGGCAAGGAGAGCGTAGACATTTTTGCGCCGGGCACGAAGATCTGGTCAACGCTTCCCGGAGGACACGAATATGGTAATCTGCAGGGTACGAGCATGGCTGCGCCTGTTGTAACTGGGGTTGCGGCCCTCATCCGCTCCTATTTTCCTGACCTGACTGCACAACAGGTGAAAGAGGCCATCGAGAAATCGGCTTCGGTACCCGACCCTTCCTTCCCCGTGATCAAACCCGGAACGAAAGACGAAATGGTACCGTTCAGTACCCTTTGCAGGAGCGGTGGTATCATAGATGCCGGCGGTGCCATTGCACTCGCAGCCGCCATGCAGCCTCCCGCTAAAAAAACAGAGACCCTTCCCAAAACATCTTTTAAGAACATCAATCCGAAACAATAATGGCCAGGCCTCAAACCGGAGATTATTTCGAATATTACCAGCGCTATATCGACCAGGTGCAGGGCGGTTCCATAGAGGAACTTGTCAATTCCTATTCCGCGCAATTGAACCAGTTTATTATGGCGTTGCCGGAGGGTAAGGCCGAACACAGTTATGGTCCGGGGAAGTGGACCGTAAAGGAAGTGATGCAGCACCTGATCGATACCGAGCGTGTGTTCGGTTGCCGGGCCCTGCGGTTTGCAAGAAAAGATGCTACACCCCTGCCGGGTTTTGATGAGAATGAATATGCCGCCCATGGTAATGCATCTTCCCGCAGCCTGGCGAGCCTGAAAGAAGAATTTGTGGCCGTTCGCAAGTCTACCGACCTGATGCTGTTATCGTTCGGTGCGGAGCAACTGGCAGGCAAGGGCACCGCCAGTGGGCATGCTGTAACAGTCAATGCGATCGCCTTTATTATTTTCGGGCATGTACTTCATCACAGGAAGATATTGGAGGAGAGATATTTGGCCTAATTGATTATATTTGACTACACCAAAGCCAGCAATATGGGTAACCTAGCTCCTTGGGAATTGGTCCTGTGTATCGTCCTTCTTTTTGTTATTGTCTCCTTCGTTGTCAGGACGGTCGTGCGAATACTTAGGTATATTTTTAATCGTTAACTCCCGCATTGCACAAATTGGTGTTTAAACATCGTTTCGAACGGCGCGTTAGCGTAACCGATACCTATTCATACCTGAAGAAATCACAGAATTCCTCATCACAAAGCAGTCTCTTCAGTATAGGATCTGAGAGCACCGCAGTATAGTCCATCGCTTTTCCGTTCACCCAGATCGTGTGATAGACCAGTCGAATCCCATGACTGTAATCCACCCACCAGTTGATGTGCCCGATATAAAGGGGTTGTATGGCCTTGCCGTCGAGCTTATGCCATCCATATATGGCTTCATGCCCCGGCTTGGGATAGCGTGAAACACCGCCCGATAGCACCACGTCTTTCTTGATCCCCGCGATCAGCCCTTTTTGCTGCAGGCGTTGTCCTTCAATGATCAGGTGGTGCTGCCACATAGTTATGCTGCTGTCGCGGAAGGCATACATGGGAACGGGTTCCAGTTTCACTACTGCCTGCCGGTAAATATCATCTACCATTTTGCGCGTCGGCAGAAAGCAGCCAAACCGGTCGGCGATCTTCTGGGCTGCCATAGGGGTAAGCGGCACCCTCGCCCAGTCATGGTCGCTGCCAATGCTCAGGTAGTCCGGCGCTACAAAATAATGCGCCGTGATCATTTTGCCGCTGGCCGAATCGAGAATGGAGACATTGATGCGTGAGAATTTCAGCAGGAACGAAGGAATATTGCCAGACAATATCTCTTTTACGGCCAGTGAATCTCTTTCTTTCCATTTCCAGGCAACGACAGTCTTAAAGAACTCGTTGCCACCCATCCGTTGGCCCGCGGGCGGGGTAATATGCAGCCGGAAATGCTGCTGACCCTGGCAAAGCGATAGAGAAGCCAGCAGGAAAACAAAAAGAAAAGATTTCATCATCCTAAGATACAGAAATAGCGGCGAGTGCAGACGAGCCGGAGCCGATCGTCAGCAGCACCTGAAACGGCTTGTGCCATAAAAAAAGCCGCCCGGGAAGGGGCGGCTTTTTATCAGGTGTAGGTGATTATTTGTTGGCCACCAGGGTCACTCCGATCTTAACGGCATTGTCTACATTGCCCGGACCATAGTTAATTCCCCAGGATGTTCTGTCGATGCTGAAATTTGATTCGGCAGATACCTTATCGCCGGAAGCACTGATCATGGCCGTAAATTTTACGGGAGCGGTTGCACCATGAAGCGACAGGTTACCCGTAATGTCAGCAGTGTTGCTGTTGGTATAGCTGACGTTTGAAATAGTAAACACGGCTTCAGTAAATGTGGCGACATCAAAGAAGTCTTTTGTTTTCAGGTGCGTTTCCAGGCCGCCTGCATCTGCTTTCAGGTTGGCAAGATCGATCACGAACGTACCGCCTGTCAGTTTCCCGTTGTCTACATTTATCTGCCCGCTTTTCAGTGGAAAAGTGCCGGAGTGCGGACCCCCTTTATTGGCTGCCGTCCAGGTTACCTTGCTGGCGTCGGTGGCTACGGTGTAAGTGGTTGCTTTCTTTTCGATGGAAGTAAAGGCAAATACAACAGCCAGTGCTGCTATACCTGTTGTGCTCATCAGTATTCTTTTCATGGTATGTAATTTTTTAATGAGGTGACTTATGAGGGTCAAACATAAGGAAAACAATGTTCCCCGGGAAATGTAACGGCTAAACTAAATAAAATTAATGTTGCAACAATGAAATTTGTCTGCCCGGCGGCTGTACACGCTTTATGGATACCTGCGTTTCGCCTATCTTCGCCATTCAAACGGCATCCATGAACTTACACGAATACCAGGCGAAGGAATTACTCAAAAAATACAATGTTCCGGTACAGGAAGGGCTTGCGGTGAATACCGTGATGGCGGCCGAAGAGGCCTACCGCCAGATCAAGACCCAGACGAACAATAATTTTGCAGTGATAAAGGCGCAGATCCATGCGGGCGGCCGCGGAAAGGGCAAGATACAGGGATCGGAACAGCGCGGCGTAGCCGTAGCAAAAGGCCTGGAAGATGTGAGTACTATCGCAAAGAACATACTTGGTCATACGCTGGTTACCATACAGACGGGTGCCGCGGGCAAAAAGGTCAACAAGGTGCTGGTGGCCCAGGATGTGTATTACCCGGGCCCTAACCCCGTGAAGGAGTTTTACCTTTCCATCCTGCTTGATCGCGCCAAAGGCAAGAATGTAGTTATGTATAGTACCGAAGGCGGTATGGACATTGAGGAGGTGGCACACAAAACGCCTGAGAAAATATTCAAGGAATGGGTGCACCCGGGCGGCGGGTTACAGGGTTTCCAGGCGCGGAAGATCGCCTTTAACCTGGGCCTTTCGGGCGAGGCTTTCAAAAATTGCGTGAAATTCGTTACCAACCTGTACAATGCCTATGTGGGGCTGGATTGCAGCATGCTCGAGATCAACCCGCTCTTCAAAACCAGCGATGAGAAGATCATTGCGGTGGATTGCAAGATGAACCTGGATGACAATGCGCTAATGCGTCATCCTGACCTGGCAGCCATGCGTGATACAGAAGAAGAAGATCCTACGGAAGTAGAAGCCGGTCAGTACAACCTCAATTTTGTAAAGCTGGACGGCAATGTGGGCTGTATGGTAAATGGTGCCGGCCTGGCGATGGCCACGATGGATATGATCAAACTGAGTGGCGGCGAGCCCGCCAACTTCCTGGATGTCGGTGGCACAGCGAACGCACAGACGGTAGAAGCCGGTTTCCGGATCATTATGAAAGATCCGAATGTCAAAGCCATCCTGATCAATATTTTTGGCGGCATCGTGCGATGCGACCGCGTTGCGGCCGGCGTGATAGACGCTTATAATAAACTCGGAAATATAAAGATCCCGATCATCGTTCGGTTGCAGGGCACCAATGCCGTGGAAGCAAAAAAGCTGATTGACGAAAGCGGACTGAAAGTAGAAAGCGCCATCCTCCTCAGTGAGGCAGCAGCACTTGTGAAAAAGGCTGTGGCATAGGGTCTCTTCTGGGTTCCCGCAGTACCTCACGCCAAATAAACAAGCGCGATGGTCTCGCCATCATCACCCATCAACCCTCAACTCCCTCACTTCTGCATAACCACCAACCTGGTAAACCGGCAGTCCCCTGGCTATTTCAACAGCTTCATCTATGTTATTCGCCTGTACCAAAAGGTAGCCCCCTACTATCTCCGTACCGATTCTGTGTATTTCGTTGACCACTTCCGCATCTATCCCCTTTATCATTTTCCCGTTTAGCGACAAAGCACTGCCACCGATAAAATTGCCTGATTGCCGGTGTTTCTCAAACCATTCATGCCATTTAGCCGCCTGGCTTTTTTGCACCTGCTCTTCCGGCTTACCGGTTCTGCCATCAGGCTCTCTCAGCAGTACAATAAATTTTTTCATTGTTATTTAGTTGGTTGATTTTTATTGATTTCCATCAATTATGGAGAAAACAGGCAGGTTTTTATTTTCCATGGGTACAAGTTGCTCCCTGCAATCTTCTTGTTGGATTTCAATATAAGAATTATTTGCGCACCTTCTTCAAAATTTCAGCAGTATTCAAATCTATCAATATTGTATAGTCCACTTCCAGTATCTCCGCCAGCCTGAATATTTTATCAATCTCAATGGAGGTGAGTCCATTCTCGATATTGCTCAGGTTAGAAATGCACATGTTCAGTTTGCCCGCAACGTATTTTAATGCAAATCCTTTCAGCATCCTGACGGTACGGATGTTCTTGCCCACCCTCGCATTGTGTAACGCCCTGCTGTTATCCCTGTAGTATCTCGGCACAGACAAATATACCCTCACCGGGAAGCCAATGCTATCGTGAAAACACCCAAATTTAAATACGACAGAAACTGTCAAATTCTTTGACCCTGCATAAAATCCTTTCGGTCCTTTTCTTTGGAAACGCCTGGTCCACCATCCTATTTTTACTTTGTTAATCGATCGATGTACGATGGGCAAACAAATCCTTCCGACCCATGCCATTGCAAACAAAAGAAGGTAAAAGCAGATTGAAATGAAAAAGCTACCAACAAAAGAAGCAGACATGCAGCCGCTGTCTGCAGAGGACATGGAGGTTAAAGCAACAGGCCTCCTGAAGGATCTTTTCGACTGGATAGACAAAAACTATACAGAGTTGAAAAGGGGATATCTCGATGGCCGCCACGGAGTACACAAATAACATCCACCAAAAAGAAATCAAAATGCTACAAGCACTCACACAAAATGAAAACCTGGCTACCTATGGCAGCGCTCCTTCCAGGAGCAGTTCACTCGCCTATGATGCCGCTTATTATTTCAGCAGTATGGTATCGTGGGAAGCAAGGACCTGGGTTGGGGTTTATTTTCGCGGCTTTGGCCTGCTCTTCGGCCACAAATAAACAACATAGGCAGACAAAGGCCGGTCTGCCTATGTTTTTCACTGTCGCGTACTGAACAAGAAATGGGAACGGCAACGCCCTCTGCGGGTTAGCCTTCGCAACGTGTTGAATAGCCCGTCATGGGTGGGATTTTAAACGTCTGATCTGTATGAAAAAAAATAAAATTTCCTGGCCTGTAAGGATATTGATCCTGACGGGCATCGTCATCATCATTTATTGCATTTGCCGCCGGGGCGATATTGCACAGGCGATTTCGGATGGCCTGCAACAGCCGCCCACCTGATGTACTGCATCTCCTTTTTGACAATTGAATAACCGGGAGCTTCATCGTTGTGCATTTATCCGGTGAATGTGCTCCATCCATCGTTCTATTTACTTCACCTGAATCCAGGCATGATGAAAATAAAAAAGATACGGCAGCGGGATGCAACAGATTGCGGGCCTGCCTGCCTGGCGGCCGTCGCGGCTTCTTATGGGAAGCACCTGCCTGTTAGTTTGCTGCGGCAATATGCAGGCACCGACAGGAATGGAACCAATATGGCCGGACTCGTCAGGGCTTCGGAAAAAATAGGGTTCATGACCAGACCCGGAAAGGGGAACCTTACAACATTGCAGCAGGTGAAACTGCCGGCCATAGTACATCTCCGGCCCTCCCCGGAGATACAGCACTATTCAGTTGTTTACCGTGTGTCACAAAACTTTGTTACGCTGATGGATCCGGGCCGCGGCACCATCCACCGCCAGCGTTGCGCTGCCTTCTGCCATACCTGGTCCGGCATCCTCCTGGTACTGTATCCCGGCGAGAAGTTTCAGCCAGGCGGCCACCGAAATACCCATTTTCGTCGCCTGTTCCGCATGCTGGCGCCATGCCGCGGACTCATGATAACCGCGGTTGCGGCGGCAGTACTTTGCGCATTCCTGGGATTATCACTGTCCTTTTACCTGCGGCAGGTGATAGATCATGTTTTACCCCGATCCAACTCATCGTTACTGAATAAATTGTCTCTTGCAATGGTCGGCATCATTTTTCTGGAGGTCATTACCGGTTGGGGCAAAGACCGGATAGGCATGTACCTGGGGCGGTATGTGGACCAGCGGCTGATCTCTGGATACTACCAACACCTGTTAGCACTGCCGCAGGCTTTCTTTGATACGATGAAAAAAGGCGACATGCTAAATCGTGTCAATAACGCACTGAAGATCAGGGCATTTGTTAATAATATCCTGCTTTCCGTTCCGATAGATGTGCTCGCAGTGACGGTCTCATTGATGGTGATGCTGATCTGTTCCTGGAAGATGTCACTGGTTGTGCTTTGGCTGCTTCCCTTCCAGGCTGTTTTATGGTACACAAACAATCAGCGGCAGGTCAGGTCGCAACGGCAGTTACTCGAAAAGTCGGCTGCACTTCAAACCCACCTCGTCGAAAGCATCGGTGCGGCCTCCTTTATCAAACAGTCATTGCTCGAAAGACATATGACCTCAAAAACGGTTCGGCAACTCGGCCAACTGATGAATGCGCTGTATGCCAATGGCCGACGCCAGCTCGCTGTTGGTTCTCTTGCTGATCTTACAACAAAGCTGGCCGTGATCCTCGCAATCTGGTGGGGAGGGACACTCGTGCTCGGTCACCAGCTTTCGGCGGGCAATCTTTTCTTCTTCTACGTGTTGACGGGATATTTCACCAGCCCGGTGATGTCGCTGGTTCACATCGGTACCCAGGTGCAGGAAACCAGGGCCGCGGCCGACAGGCTGTTCGAGATCATGGACCTCGAGCCCGAAGACCATAGCCCCGCCGGGAACGCAGAAAACCCGATCGGTACAGGCCATCTCTGTTTTCAGAATGTCTGGTTTGCCTACGGTGCTGCGCCGCCCGTGTTAAAGGAACTTTCACTGCAGATCCGCTGTGGCACGGTCACTGCCATTGTGGGCGAAAATGGCTCTGGCAAATCCACGCTGGTATCTCTTCTCCTGCGGTTGTATCCCGTAACCCGGGGGAAGATCACTGCTGGCGGAACAGCGTTGGAAGACTTTCAAACAGCACATCTCCGAAGGCAGATTGCGGTGGTTCCGCAACAGACGGATCTTTTTGCCATCAGTATACTTGAAAATATTACCCTGGGTGAGCCGGATGCTGATATCGGGAAGGTAATGCACGTTGCCCGGCTGCTGGGGATGCATGAGCTCATTGAAAAAATGCCGCGCGGTTATGATACCATTCTCGAAGAACAGGGAATGAATTTGTCGGGGGGCCAGCGCCAGCGCCTCGCTATCGCAAGAGCATTGTATCGCGATCCCCAGGTATTGATACTTGACGAAGCAACGGCGGCGCTTGACAGTGAAAGCGAACGATGTGTATGGAAGGCACTCGCCTGGTTTAAAAAATCGTCCAGGACCATTGTGCTGATTACTCACCAGCTAAAAAATGCCTGGCTTTGCGACCATATCCTGGTACTGAAGGAAGGCCGGATCGCAGAAGACGGCTCTCCCGCTGAGTTAATGCAAAAAGAAGGTGGCCTGTTTGCACATATGCTGAAGGCGCATTTGAATTGAACGGTGCCCTCGCGGAAATCGACAGGCCAGCGGCGGGATTTTCAACTACGGGTTCGCATAAGTGATCGATTGCTTCGATTCCATTGCTATCCTCTTGCCGTCTTTTACAGCAGGCAGCCAGCGTGGCCCCTTCACGATCACACGAATCGCTTCTTCCGCGGTTCCATAACCCGGGTCAGTCAGTGCGCGAACATTGCTGATCTCGCCCTCCTCGCTGACCATGAAGCTCAGCATCACGGTGTACTTTCCCGACGGCGCTTTACGCTGCGATACGATATCCGAGTTGAGGTTCCTGGCTAAATATTTCGACCAGGCCTGCAGTCCGCCCGGGAATTCAGGCTGCGCTCTTTCGTGCGGCACATTCTGCACATTAAGAACTGTGACCGGATACCCCTGAACGAAATGCGGTGGATCCGATGGCAGTTCCAGGGGATGCCCTACCGCGGTAAAGCCCGTTCCCAGCGATGCACTTTTTAAAGGATACCCCGCAACGGTAATATTCCCTTCGGCTTCGCCCGCAACAGTTAGAAACCCTCTGCGCTTTATCTCCTGACCAGAAACTAGCTTAACTGTGACCATATAAAAATAGACACCGCCAGGTAAAGGTGTGCCGGGATTTCGCCTGTTGTCAATACCATCCCAGTCATTCCTGTAATCAGGTGAACTGTACACCAGGTTGTTAAACCGGTCGAACACTTCTAAACTCACTTTTCCTTCCAACTGTGAGGTAACGGAAAACCGCGGTCTTGAACCGGGACGAAGGACCTCGTTACTGACAATGACAGACTTATCCTCATGCCCCTTCGTAAATATTTCAACCACTCCGCCTGCTCCCTCAGGGCCATACAAGACTGTAGCGGATGAATCCTTCAACACGTTGATCGACGATATGTCTGACGGGTTAATGCCCTGCATGTCATTTGCAGATATTTTCCTGCCATCCAGTATATATAGAATAGTGCCGCCGTTTTGCAGAACAGGGTAACCTATCTTCAGATCACTCCCGGCCTTGATGGCGTTATCGCTCAGTACAGTTCCTGTTTGAAATTCTACGGTCTCCTGCTTCCCCTGGGAAGAAACCACCACCTGCAGCTTACCCGCCATTCTCTTCACGCGAATAGAATCCGCCCTGATGATCGTATCGTTAACGGCATCCGTCAATGCCGTTCCATTTCCGGGATACGACGGCCGATCCGCCAGCTGCGCCTTTACAAAATTTTTCAGGACGGTATAAGGATTGTGCTCCTTTTTCCTGAAACCGAATAACAACACTACAAAAGCAAGCATGGGTAACGCGATCACGCGCCTCCAATATGAAAAACGGTTACTGTGCTGACGGGTAAGCATGATGATCCGACGTTTTATGGGTGAAAAGAAAAAAGAATTGGTGAAGGCAAACTGTTGGCGGGGATAAGCTGCGGACAATAGCATCTCCGCAAGCGAAGCAGCATTGGCTTCGCCATCGTTCACTGCTTTCCTGTCGGCAATGAATTCATGGATCAGGTTGGCTTCTCTCCGGATTACCCAGAAGAAAGGATTGAACCAACCGGCTGCGATCAACACCTGCATCAGCAGCTTATCCACCGTATGGCCTTCCCTTACATGGGCCAGCTCATGCTCCAGCATCTGCCGGCTCGTGGAAGTTTCAGGGTTCACATTCCGGTTCCAGAAAATAAACCTGAAAAAGGAAAAAGGAGTGCCCTTCGCTTCGGTAAAGACCAGCCACACATTGCCGGTTCTCTGGCTGGGCTCCGTCTTCAGCAGTCGGTACAACTTCCACAAACCAGCCACGAAACCAGTCAGTAACACGGCAGCGCCCAGCAGGTAAATGGCAAGGATCAGCGAATTCCAGTTGACCGGTGAACCTTGCTGGCCGGTTACCGCGTCCAGGTAGGTGTTATTATCTGCCACCACTGAAAAGAAACGGATTACGGTGGGTTGTGACTGTGCCGCAACTGGCGAACTCATCCGGATCCTGATCAATGGTATGCACCACGACAGCAGGGCCGCCGCCAGGAGATAAAACCTGTTATACTGGTGAAACCGGTTGTTGCGAAGCACCAGCCAGTAATAGCCTGTCATCACCCCGCTGCAGATGATCACCTGCAAAAAATAAAAAGTCATTGAAAGCATGATCGCTATTTTTTATTTTTTAATTGCTGAAGCAAGAGCTCCAGGTCTTTTATCTTCAGGTCTTTCTGTTTTAACATAAAAGAAACCGCCTCCGAAAAGGATCCCGAAAAATACCCTTCCACCAGTGTGCGGATAGAATTCGATGAATACATTTCCTTGGATACGAGTGCATGGTATTCATGCAGCCGTCCGTGTACGTGGATGCCCACAAAACCTTTATCGACCAGTATCTTCAATATGGTGGCTACCGTATTGGAATGCGGCTTTGGATCGGGTAAGGCTTCAATAATGTTTTTGAGGTAAGCTCTCTCCAGTTTCCATAAGGCCTGCATGATCTGCTCCTCCGCTTTTGTAAGTGACCGTATCATTAAACTAATAATTTAGTTATTCAAATGTATAAACTAAATATTTAGTTTACAAAATTTATTTTTGAAACGGATGCCGGCAGGATTTCGGTCGGCTTTGCCTCTGGTGGTCCGCTCCGATTCGGTATCTTTCGGCCTTGTATGAAATACTATATCATCGCAGGAGAAGCCAGCGGCGACCTGCATGGAAGCAATCTCATTAAGGCCATCCACCGGCAGGATCATTCGGCCAACATTCGCTGCTGGGGCGGCGACCTCATGCAGCAGGCGGGCGCTGAGCTCGTTGTTCACTACCGCCGGCTGGCATTCATGGGATTCGCGGAAGTGATCCGGAACCTGCCGGAGATTTTCCGGAACATCGCTTTCTGCAAAAGGGACATTCTCGCCTTCCAGCCCGATGTGCTGATCCTGATCGACTATCCCGGGTTCAATCTGCGCATTTCTTCCTGGGCCAAAAAGCAACAGCTCCGCGTAGCTTTTTATATATCGCCACAGGTATGGGCCTGGAAAGAAAGCCGGGTCAGGCAAATGAAAAAAGATATCGACAGGATGATCGTGATCCTGCCCTTTGAAAAGGAATATTATCAGCGCCGGTGGAACTGGGATGTGAGCTATGTGGGTCATCCATTGGTAGATGCCATCGACGATTGGAAAAAAGACCATCTGTTATCCGCCCCTCCTGCTGAAAGAAAAAACATCGCCTTGCTGCCGGGCAGCAGGAAACAGGAAATAGCAATGAAACTGCCGCTGATGCTCGAAGCTACGCGGTCATTCCCGGGTTATCATTTCACGATAGCCAAAGCACCGGGTCAGGACGATGAATTCTACGCCTCCTTCCTGGAACCTTATCCCGATGTTTCGCTGGTAGCAGGCCAGACTTACCAGTTGCTGAACGAAAGCGTGGCCGCCCTGGTTACCAGCGGAACCGCCACCCTGGAAACGGCACTCTTCCGGGTGCCTGAAGTGGTCTGCTACAAAGGCAGCACGATCAGCTACTGGCTGGCACGATGGCTGATCAAAATAAAATACATATCACTGGTAAACCTCATCATGGACCGCGAAGTGGTAAAGGAACTCATTCAGCACGAACTTACCGTTCCCAACCTGGTCAGGGAGCTTACCGACCTGCTGCACAACGAGGAACGGCGCAAACAGCTCTTCAGCGACTACGATGCATTATGGGAAAAACTGGGATCGGGTGACCGCGCTTCTGACAAAGCCGCTGCGATCATTTGTGAACTGGCAAAGTAGCAAGCAGGATCATTTCCTGAAAAGAGGAAGGATGACCAACCGGGTAATAATGATCAGGAGGGCGATCAGGAACATGATCAGCGAGATGCGGTTCATGCCGTGCATCATCCTGATATAGCCTGAGCGCGGTGCCCGGGGGTCTCTCTTTTTTATATAGAGGTATTCGGCTATTTGTCTCCAGAAACCCATACTGCTGTTTCGACAAATTTACAACTGTTTCAGCCAATCTGCAAGGTGATACCCGATCTGTTGCGTCTCAATGATGAAGCCATCATGTCCATAGGCCGAGTCGATCTCAATGCACTTCGCCTTGCGAACATGCGCTGCTATAAACTGCTGCTCGGCCGCGGGGCAAAGGATATCTCCCGTTATCCCGATAATCAGCATCGGCTGCGAAATACCGGCCAAGACCACTTCCAACGAATTTGCCCGGCCCCTGGCCAGCTGGTGGCTGTCCATTGATTTTGACAGCAGCCAGTAACTCTGCGCACTGAACCGCCGCACCAGCTTTTCACCCTGGTATTCAATATAGGAAGCCGCTTTGAAGCGGTCGAGCTTTCCCGTATCGGGATCGGTCTGCATTCTTTTCAAAATATCGTAGTTCCGGTAAGTGATCACGCCAAATCCCCGGGCGGCTTTTAGCCCCGCCGCACCCGCTCCTTCGCGATGGTCCTTCCAGCCGGGGTCCGCTTCGATCGCCAGCCGCTGGGCAGCGTGTATCGCAATCCCCCATGCTGTTTCAGCGGCGGCCGTGGCAATCAGGAAAACGGCGCCAATGGCTGCACTTTCCATTACACACCATTCCAATGCCTGGTATCCGCCCATGCTGCCACCCATCAGCAGGAATATTTTTTCGATTCCCAGGTGCTTCCGCAGGAGCATGTGCGCCCGCACCATATCGCGGATGGTGACCGACGGGA
>Ga0206919_1152_pt1 | contig 16396 bp, 19 predicted proteins | sample Alteio_BWOrgHeat_67_FD_152962 | JGI IMG/M metagenome (GOLD analysis project Ga0206919, IMG submission 152962) | Enriched cells from forest soil in Barre Woods Harvard Forest LTER site, Petersham, Massachusetts, United States -... | ecosystem: Environmental > Terrestrial > Soil > Temperate forest >... | reverse complement strand
GGGCTCATCCACTTTTACCGCTATACAAAGCGACCTGAGCAGCGGCACGCCTCCGGGCGGCAGCGTGATCAATTATGCAGGTACTATTACGTTCCTGGGTAATAACAACGCCAAGATCACTTTCACTATTAATGGCGGTGCGCCGCAGAGCTACCTGATCAACGTGATCACCGGCGTAACCACGCCGACAACTAATTAAGCCGTCTCTTTACCATTTCCCGGTCATTGCATAAACTCCGTCTGATTTTTGATTGCATAATCGTATTTTGGTCTGCGCATGATATCGGTACATCATCTTCAAAAAATATTCAATAAAGGCAAAGCCAACCAGGTAGATGCGGTGAATGGTATTGACCTGGAGATAGCCGAGGGCGAGTTTGTGGTGATTGTAGGCGCAAATGGCTCGGGTAAAACTACGCTGCTCAATTTAATAGCGGGAAGCGTATTGCCAACCTCCGGCACGATTACAATTAACGGTGATGATGTAAGCAAACTACCCGATTACGCCCGCAGTAAATGGATTGCCCGCGTGTTCCAGAACCCGTTAAGCGGTACTGCGTCCGAATTAAGCATTTTAGATAATTTTCGCCTGGCGGCTATCCGCACCAAATCTAAGGGGCTGTCAATCGGCATTACAGATGGTTTTAAGAAGAAAGTGAAAGATGCCATCGCCACGTTGGGTATGGGCTTAGATAAAAAGCTCGAACAGCCAATGGGTACACTTTCGGGCGGGCAGCGGCAGGCACTTACCTTACTGATGAGTGTGATGGACGAATGCAAGATATTGTTGCTGGACGAACCTTCCGCCGCGCTTGATCCTAAGTCGGCCGACACTGTGATGCAAACCGCCGATAAACTCACTAAACAATATGGCCTGACCACCATTTTGATCACCCATAATTTAAAAGATGCCTACAATTATGGAACACGTATTATCCAAATGCGCGAAGGAAAGATCATTCAGGATATAGACAAGCACCACAAAAATATATTGAAACAGAGTGACTTATACGATTGGTTTGCCTGAATTAAAGATTGGCAAAGTAATTGTATGACGGTGGTCACTATGAAAAACAACAATTTTGAAAATATAACAGACGCGTACCAACTGGTGTGTGGGGCGCGTATAAAAGGCAAAAAGCAGGAAGAGATATTTGAGTTAGGCGCCTATGATGCCGACAAACGCGGCTATACGGTTTACCCCTGCGAAGAAGGTGTAAAATTCACCGACTTCAGTGTGGTGATCGCTGAAAAAGAACTCAAAAACAATTACCTCATCGAGTCGGCGAAGATGGCTTCTTTGCGCGATAATGAACCGGTAAACCCATCTATGTTATTGATGAACCGGTATTTGAAAAGTGCTTAACGAACAAAAAAGCCCACAATTTTTATTGTGGGCTTTTTTGTCTATCAGAAATTATTTCTTCTTTTTAGCCGCTCTTGCCTTCTTAACATCAGTTGTTGTAATGGCTGAAGCTTTGTTGCCAAAATGGCTGCGTACATAAGTTAAAACGGCGGCAATCTCATTGTCCTTCAAAAAATCTTGTGAAGGCATTACGTTCGAGTATTGGTTACCCTCAATTTCCACGCTTTCGTTAAAGCCGTTCAACACAATGTTAATCACCTTGGTTTTATTTCCCAGGATGTAAGGGGTTTTTACGATTGGCGGGTTCATGTTGGGCACGCCCATACCATCTGCCATATGGCAGGTGATACAAACCCGGCCGTAAATGGCCTTGCCGTCGGCAGCCGGAGCGGCGGCGGCATGTTTAGCTTTGGTTTGCGCAAACGTAACGCTTGATACTGAAAGCAGCGCTATTGTGGCTGCAATGTGAACTAATTTCATTGTTATTTCTTGTAGCTGATTTTATAAATAGTTCCTTTAGTAGGAGTATCGTCGCTTACGTAGATCGAACCGTCGATGCCTTGTACCAAACCGCATGGGCGACGGTCGGCGCGGCCTGTCGCTGCTTTTTCAGGCGAGCCTGCAAAGTTGTCGGCAAATACTTCCCAATCGCCGCTTGGCTTACCATTTTTAAAGGGTTGGAATACCACGAAGAAACCTTTTTGCGGCTCAGGTGCGCGGTTCCATGAACCATGGAAAGCAATAAAAGCACCATTGCGGTATTTTTCAGGGAACTGAGTACCGGTGTAAAACAACAAGCCGTTCGGCGCCATATGACCCGGATAAGCTGCTACAGGCTCAATAAAACCCGGAGCAGGTGATTTTTTTCCGTCGCCGCCATATTCAGGGGCCAATACTTGTTTATGCTGTAACTGATCATAGTACAAATATGGCCAGCCCGCGTTATCACCTTCTTTCAAGGCATACATACATTCTGCAGGCAGTTCAGCGTTTTGCTTGTCGTTATATAGGTTAGGGAAAATACTGTTCAATTGGTCGCGGCCATGCTGCATCACAAATAGTTGGTTGTCCTGTTTATTCCAATCCATACCTACCACATTGCGCAGGCCGGTGGCATAACGGATACCATCTTTATAATGTTGATCTAACTTATCAGCCTTAAACCGCCATATACCGGCGGCAGAATCCAAAACCGGGCAGCCCTTCATACCCATCGAACCTTGTTTGCGGTCCTCAGTCTGACATGAATTAGAGAACGCACCGATGTTTACATATAGATTGTCGTTATCATCCACCAAAATAGCTTTAGGCTGATGCTCAATGCGCGCAATTAAACCAACGACTATCTTTTCCGGTTCATTAGGATTGATCACATTGTTATTGGCGTCCAGCTTATAACGATAAACGTCATTGTCAGACGAGGCATACAAATATCCCTTTTTAATGTACATACCGCTGCCGGCAAAGTTGCCGAAGCTGTTTTTCATCACGGCTTTATCGCCTTCTAAATGAAATTGTACAATGCCTTTGCCGTTGGAGCCGCGACGGATGCGATAAACCTTAGCATACAGGTCGCCTTGTGGTGTGACGGCCATTTCGCGTACGCCGCCGGTAATATTATCGGCAACAATAGCAGCATCAAAGCCTGCCGGTACAATTAATCCCGAACCTTCGGGCGTGGCATGATCAGCCTTTTTTGAGGCGTTTGACAGGAGAAAACCCACAGAAACTGCAAGCGGCAGCAAAATGGCGGGCAAAAATTTCTTTTTCATTGGTGTGGTTTTGAATTAATTCAAATTAACTCAATATAGCGCAAATAAGAAAATCCAATTGTGTTATTGTTACAATTACATTTTCTCTTAGTTACGCAAAATTGTAGTTAATAGGTGCTCGCTTTTGTCAACATGTCCACCGCGTTGCCTTTCAGGTCGAGCTGTGCAGCCGCGGTGATCTCTTTTAATTGCTCAACACTAGTGGCGCTGGCAATAGGAGCGGTGATGCCTGGCCTTGCTAACAGCCAGGCTAATGAAATTGCAGCAGGCGTGGTTTTATATTCGGCGGCTAACTGATCCAATGCCGCTAATATCTTAAAGCCATGCTCATTCAAATATCGCTTGACGCCCTGCCCGCGCTGGCTTTTGTTCAGGTCATTTTCAGAACGGTATTTGCCTGTCAAAAACCCGCTTGCCAATGAGTAGTAACTGATAACGCCTATATGGTTCTCGCGGCAAACAGGTTCCAGTTCGGTTTCGTAATGCGCGCGTTCATATAAGTTATATTCCGGTTGCAGGCATTGATAGGCTGCGAGGTTATTATCCTCACTCACTTTTAAAGCCTCTTTTAACCGCGCGCCGCTATAGTTGGAAGCGCCAATGGCCCTTACTTTACCCTGTTTGATCAGGTCGGTATAGGTTGACAGGGTTTCCTCTAAGGGCGTATTGCGATCATCATCATGCGATTGATACAAATCGATATGATCTGTTTGCAGGCGCTTTAATGAATCTTCAACGGCCTGGGTAATATAGGCCCTGGATAATCCCTGTTTACCTTCGCCCATTGGTTTGCCCACTTTAGTGGCTATAACAACCTGGTTGCGCCGGCCGCTTTTCTTTAGCCAGTTACCAATAATGATTTCAGATTCGCCACCCTTGTTGCCGGGTTTCCAGCGGGAGTAAACGTCAGCCGTATCAACCAGGTCAAAACCCGCATCTACGTAAGCATCCAAAATTTTAAAAGACGTCGGCTCGTCTATCGTCCACCCAAACACATTGCCACCCAGAGCAAACGGACTGACCCGGATACCCGAATGGCCTATTTCGCGTTTTTCCATAAAAAAATCAGTTATGCTTTTGTATTTGTTCACCTAACTCTTCCGTCCAGCCCGAAAGATAAGGCTCGGTGCCTGTAATGCGTTGCCAATGGCCTTCCTGGTCCATGGCGATCACCAGGTGCAGCGAGTCGTCCATTGATTGAAATTGCCAGGTGTTTTTTGAGCCGAATGAACTGGTAGGCTTCGCTATGCCCGCTATCGGGCTATCCGAACCGGTTAAAGTTGCGCTGAATGATGCTTTCATAAAGAAAATACTTTATAAGATAACAACGCGGGATGGGCTTGTGTTTGGGTTAAGCGAACGGAATGTTTTTCAAATTACAATAAAAAAACAAAGCCGGGCGATGAATCCCGGCTTTTGCTCTACTGATGCAGGTTGTTTTTACCAGCCTGAACCTTTTTTTGCATTGCCACTGTTAACGTGACCTTCAGCAGTAGCTTTGCTCATAATAGCAGCCATTTTGTTACCTGCTGCATCTGTTCCGGTTGCAATGTACCTGCCGCCCTTAATGTCAATTACAGGGTTTTGCATTGGTACATTCTTAGTTTTTGTTTTCACTGAATAGGCCGTGATAGCGCCACTTGATGCTCCCATGATAAGTTTTTAATTGTTTAATTGATTAACCTCTTTATTAGAGTGAATTTGTTTAAGCAAACATAGCTGTTTATAGCTAACATGAAAATTATTGCAACTAAAAATAGTCACAAAAAAACGCCGTTTTTAAGCTGTTTTAAGCGGTTTTGTTGATATGTGGATAACTTTTGAGACTTTCTCGTTACAATTCGGGGCCAATAAACTCTAAAAATTAACCTTTCGCTAATAAAAAGGTCTTATTAAGCAGCTATGCGTAAGCAGGTTTTTATAACAAAAAATACTATTTTAGCTTAACAAATAATTAAACAATGGGACGCCGCGACTCCAGCATCTTATACCTCGTATTAGGCATTTATGCCTTAATGATCAATTGGTATTATAATCATTCTATCATTGATCTCGTTTTGTGCTACATCTTCTGGCCGTTATACCTGGTTTATGAATTAATGATAGGCCACCTGGCGCATGGTATGTGGCGGCATATCCCGCTTTCGTATTTTAATTAGCCGGACTTAGCTTTTTTATGTCGCTCACAAACTGGTCGGGTGTTTCATCCGGAAAGCCATCCCATTTTTTTAACACCTTACCATTGGCATCAACCAATAACGTATAAGGGAACTTCCCGTCAGGGTTATACCTGTCTGCAAGCGCTTCATTTAATTTTACCTGGTCTTTGCTCAGCTGGTTCTTCTTTTGGCGCGGAAAATCTGCCCGAACTAACACCAGTTTATCTGTTGCGTAGTTTTCAAATACGGCATTTTCCAATATTTCCTTGCGTAAGCGTATGCACGGCCCGCACCAGTCCGAACCGGAAAAGTTGACCAATATAAGCTTATGCTGCTGTGAAGCTACTGTTTTAGCAGTCTCAAAATTGCCCAGCCAGGTAACACCGGGTAAAAGGCACAATAAAAATATGAAGAGTGTTTTCATGTTATTTAAAACTTAAACCAAGGGATACGACGTCCGACCCAAGCCCGGTGTTCTGCGTGTAATGCCCGTACCTTATTTCTAAATCGTGTAAATTTTGCCATCCTAATACACCTTTCGGCGGCGCCACCCGGAAACCCACACCAAAGAACCCGCTGTTAAACTTAGAATATTCATAATTGCTGGTGTAGTATTGATCTGTAGGCAAATGGGTCTCATATGGCGCAAAGTATTTTGCGGCCGTTTGGTTATAAAACCGGTAAAACGGCGATATGGAAAAGAACGGCGTGATCTTATAGGGAACTTCCAGGCCTATGGTGTTTGAGCGTATACCCCAGTCATCCATATAATAACGATAGTAGCTGCGTATAATGATATTGTCGCCCAGGAAATAATTTAGCCTGAAACCTAACGGCAGCTTGAATCGGGATGAAGGCAATTTCTCAACCGTGTCTTTACCGGTATTAAAATATACCCGGTGAAAGGGCAGGCCCAGGTAACCATTTTGGGTTACTACATCGCCCAGGAACATGATCTGCAAACGCGGATCGATCTGTTGCATGTAAGAGAATGACGCTGAATAAGTATCACGCGGGCTGCTCGGAATATTTGCCTTACTTCCGTGGCCATTGCCCGAACCTGATAATACCGTACCGCTGGCTGACGTGACCACCACTGTTCCGGTAGAGGTTACCGTGGTTGTTTGCGGGATGAGTTCAGATGGATAAATAAGTTTTACCTGGTCGAGATAAGCCTGGAGTTTAGCCGTAAACTCTCCATTTTTATCGCTTGTTTTCGCCGACCAATGCAGGTCGGCGCCAAGCGACTGATAATTATACTCGCCTGAATAATAAGCGCCAATACCAAAACTAGTGCCTTTCTTTTCATTCTCCACCGTCCAGTCGAGTGATGGATAAATACGTGTGCCATCTTTACTGGACGCGCCCGTTTGCGAAACAAAGGCCTGCGACGCCGCGGTATGATAATCGAATCCAAAGCCAACCGCCAGCGTGTTTTTATGCATGGCCTGGTTGCGCCAGACCATGTTAAGCGTAATGCCGTTCGCTATATCAGTTACTTTTTCGGAGCCGATACCACCGGTTACTGCCGAATGATTGCCATTTTGATTATAATAGCTGGAAACAAAATCAACCTCGTCAACCCTTAATTTACGTTCTTTATAAGTGGTGTCTGTATCACTGGGCGCTGTAATGACGTTACGATAGCGATAATAGTTGTAAACAGTTTTAGTACGCCCGGTGGCCATCTGGCACATCAGGGCAAAGCCCAAAGCGGATAAATAAACTTTTTTCATGCTTATCTATCCCTTAATTGCAGCCGCAGCCACCGCCTGTTTTGCCCGCATTGGCACCCGATGCCGCTTCGCGATATGATTGAAAGTTCAGCTCATTCTTTTCAACCTTTCGGTTAGCCAGTATCATTTCCGAATCATTGAGGCGGCTTTTCTGGTACTCTTTTAAATGCACGCACGAAGCCAGCGTTGTTAGCGCCGGCAGCGCTGTAAGGAAGTATATCACTCGTTTTATCATAACAGGGGGTATTAGTTAATATGTATATTTTTTGAAGTGTACAGTTGATCGTTATCGTCAATAATAATTGCCTCTATATTATTGAGCTGGTTCACCAGGCTCAACCCGGCTTTTACACCCATTATAGTGACGGGGGTAGCCATGGCGTCGGCAAATTCTGCGTTGGTGGTAACGATAGTTACGCTTTTGATACCTGTAACAGGCAAACCGGTATGCGGATCGATGGTATGTGAGTATTTGCGACCGTTAATAGTGATAAACTTCTCGTAATTCCCGGAAGTTGCAATTGCCAGCCCGGTGATGTTCATATAAGAAAATACTTCTCCGGCTAAATTGGGATCTACCACGCCCACGGTCCAGGGTTGGCCACTGGGTTGTAATCCCCATGCCGTCAGGTCGCCCGAAGCATTTACTACACCGCTTTCTACGCCTTGCATCATCATGATTTGTTTGGCGCGTTCGGCAGCATAGCCCTTACCGATGCCGCCAAACCCAATTCGCATGCCCTTTTCTTTTAAAAAAACGGTGCAATTCGTTTCATCCAGGTCAATGTTTTTGTAGTTAATTAGCCGCACCATTTGTTTGGCAGTCTCTTTGTCGGGCAGGGAAACCATGGTGGTATCAAAATTCCAAAGCCGTTTATCTATCGAACCATAACTGATATCAAAAGCGCCTTGTGTAAGCTCAGATATTTTGATGGACCGTTTAATGAGTTCAAAAGTTTCGCGGCTTACGGCCACAGGTTTTAGGCCCGCATTTTGGTTAACCCGGTTGGTTTCGCTGTCATCGCTAAAGGTGGTTAAAAGTGTTTCTATTCGTTTGATCTCATCAATGCCCGCTGCTATCTTTTCACCGGCCCAGTATTCGTTATCTGCTACAACGCTTAATTCAAAGCGGTTACCCATTAACTTACAGGCGGTTTTAAAAATACTTTTACTCATCTGCGAACGAAACTTTTGCCGTCAAGGCCATCGCCGTAACAATATTAGTCCCTGATTCTGTGCCCAAGATGAAATTTGTGTTAAGCAGCGGTGTTTTAACATTTATTAACAACTTTTTTAATCTGAGCGTCCTCCGTTTATCATGTCTGATACTATTCCCTTGTTTTCTTTCCTTTCGGCCAGGAACACGCCGGCCAGGTGAATAATAATAAATGCGATGATGAGATACATGGTAAACGCGTGTATCTGCCTGAAAGCATGAATAGATTTTAACCACGGTACATCATCTTCAAATGCCAGGCATAAGCCGGTTGATACCATAATGAATAGCATAATATAAAAAATTGCATATATGGTGTCTACCCAAAACTCGTGTAATGCCGTTTCTCTTCTTTTTTTTACAACATAATAATCACGATAAGCTGTTTTTATTTTGCGTATAAATTTTTGATCGGCGAGTTGAAAAATTTCTAATATCAATCTGAAAGCCAGTAAAATACCCAGTGCATAACCGCAGTATATATGTATGCTCCATATCTTATCGCTTAGGCCGTGTGCCGCTGCCCTGGCCTGGCTATCAGTAACAACCGCACCTGCGTTACTCAGCTCAGACTTTAAAAAAGCTGCATTGGGCCTTGTTTTTAGTAGCGTAGAGTTAAGCAACACCGTTAGTAACGAGCCTGTTATAACCAGCGCGTTCAGCCAGTGCCACAAGCGCAGCGGGGCAGAATGTCTTTTTATCCGTCCTTTATATTCAATTTCTTTTCTTTGAGGTTCTATTACAGTCATCTGGTTGTTGGTTTGTCCAAGATATATCGGGATACTGAAGTAAAGTTGAAGCGCGCTGTGAAAATCTCATAACTATAATGCAGCACATCAACAATTGTTTATTTTCGCCGAAAATTTTAATTTTTCAAAATCCCCGGGAAACAAAACTTCGTACTTAGCGTTGCCCTAACTGAATTTTATGCTTAATACACCCGTTCCGACTAATGAAATGGACAGGTTAATGGACCTGTCTGAATTTGACATTGACTATTCATCACAGCAGGATAACTTTAAAGATCTTGCAAAACTGGCTGCTAAGGTAGCCGGTACAAAAATCTCTCTTGTTAACCTCATTGACACTTTCACACAGTGGACCATCTCTAACCACGGACTTGATATTGACCAAATGGACCGCACCGATTCGGTTTGCCAGTATACAATTGTTGATGGCGATCATTTTGAAGTGGAGGACCTGAAGAATGACGAGCGCTTTAAGGATAAGTTTTACGTAGTTGATGAACCCAACCTGCGTTATTACTTTGGCGTACCGCTAAAAAACGAAGGCCATAACCTGGGTGCGCTTTGCGTGCTCGACAAGGATCTGCATACGCTTAGTCCCGAGAAGATCGAACTGCTGAAGATCATTGCTGATGAGATCGTGAATCGTTTGAAAGCTTTCAAAGCAATCAATAACCTAAAAAGTAAACTTCATGAAGCCAACGAGAGCCAGAAAAAAGTGGCGCATGATATTCGCGGACCGTTAGGCGGTATCATAGGTTTGGCGCAGATCATCAGCGAGCAAGGTCATGAAAATAAATTGGATGAAGTTTTAGAGTTCATCAATCTTATTCATAAAAGCGGTAACTCTATCCTGGAGCTGGCAGATGAAATATTAAGTGCCGATAAACCAAAGGCGCTAAAAAGCGATGAACTGAACGTGATGATGCTGAAGGACAAGCTGGATAAACTTTATGCGCCGCAGGCACGCAACAAGCATATCAGCTTTGTGATCAATATAGACCCGGAAACAGCAACTACGCCTTTCTCAAAAAATAAATTGCTGCAGATCGTCGGTAACCTGGTATCAAATGCTATGAAATTTACGCCGGCAGGCGGTAAGATCACCGTTGATCTGAATATGCTGTTAGGCGATGTACAAAATATCTTACAGATTAAAGTATCAGACATGGGGGTTGGAATGGATAAGGTTGCTGTAGATGCTATAATAAGTGGTACCGCCTCATCTACAAATGGCACCGGTGGCGAGCAGGGCTATGGTTTTGGCCTGGCATTGGTTAAACATTTAATAGAAAGTTTACGCGGATCTTTACAAATACACTCATCGCCGGGCAATGGCGCTACGTTCGAAGTGAACCTGCCACAGGACAAATAAAAAAGGGTCCCCAACCTGGTTGGGGACCCTTTTTTATTTATAAATAGTTTTTAATTTTCCGCAACGATGGTGGAGGCCAAAGTAGCTTGTGTAGTGCCGGAAATAAAGATGGTATATATCTTTCCTGCCTGTAACGTGATCGGGATGTTCAATAATACAGAGGTTGAGCCGGTGGCCGAAAAACTGAAATTATTAATTGTCCCGCTAACATCATAATAAGCTGAAGCCGCTTTATTAGCCACGTTTGAAGCCAAAACTGTGGCCTTACCGCTCACGCTGTAAGCAAAGTCTGCGTTGGCTGTAAAACCGGCGCTTACATTAATAAAGCGTACACGCGAATTACCGGGCTGCGGACTGGTACGATCATTCGGATAAGTAGACGTGCCGTTATTGTCTGTTAATACTACATCATAAAAGCCACCAGGAGATAACTGCAAAGATGTTGATGCATTAACAACTGCGCTGCCGCTGGTTTTAAATTGCGCCTGGTGAGTGTCGCCGGCGGTTATATAGAAATAACCCTGGCTTTGCGTATAAAGTATTGGGGAAGAATTTGACTTGGCATTATCTAAATAGAAATCCTGTGCAGATGATCCCTGTGCAGAGTTAACAGCCATTACACCAGCCGGTGGTATCTGGTTATTTACATTAGTGTGGCATGAGGCCAAAAAGGCAATAACAGCCACCATCAATGTTAAAAATAAGGGTAATGATAAGGTTTTTGGGGTTTTAAAGTTAGCATTCGTTTTCATAGTATCGTAGTGTTTTGATTTAACGCTAACAATTTTAAAGCCAAAGATTTTACTTAAGGATTAAATGTTTGATTTTAAAAGAAATTACAGCGGGTTATTTTTTCTTTCCTGCTAAAAAAACAGCGCTTATTGTAATAAAAGCTTCAAATCGGCCGGCGACACGGTCAACTGTCCTGCTTTTGGTAAGCGACGGGTCAATTCGCGCCAGTTGGGGTCTTTGGCATAAATACCCTTCAACATAGCTGCTGCTTCTTTTACGCCTTTATTGTTGGCAAGTGTTATAGCATGCCAGTACTTCATCTCAAGGTTAGCGGGGAACATGTGCTCGGCGGCGCTGTATTCTGCCATAGCCTGTGGCATATTACCTTTTTCCACCTGCAGGTCGCCGTTATTCATATGCTCATAGGCGCGATGCAATTTTAACAAACGAGCCAATTCAATGATCGGATCGGCGCTGTCTTCTACGCGCAGGTCTATCAATTTATCTTCCCAAACATTGGCTGGTTTACCAGACACTACCATTAATGCTGCTGCCTGCCTGCCGCGGATATCACCGCCAGCGCCCTGCGCTGCTTTTAAGCATTCCAGCACGCGCTCGGCTAAAGGTAGATTAACGTTCGCCAAAAATGCTTTCTGCATGGCAATGCAAACCTGGTCGGTCAGCATCATGTTCGATTGTACCGAATAGTTCACGCCATGAATATCACGCGCATAGTCAATACATTTCTTGCCGGTGTAAACAGCCGTTTGTCCTTTTGTATTTAAAAAAGCTACCTGGCGCACGTCGCGGCCGGCATCTTTAGCCACCAATTCGTTCAATGCCACTTGCGGGTCTTTGCCCTGTTCCATCAATTGCAAACCCAATGGACCGTATGATTTATTGATGAACGATTGCGTTGCTACCACACCCACACCCGATTTGCCCCATATCACTAAACTACCCACGCTAAACCAGTGGCTTTGTACGGCAGCCGCCATCTCGCCTGTTTTAGGATCGCGGGCCACGATGGAAAAGGTATGCGCTAATGGTTCGTTTGCTTTATAAACTTGCTGTGCAGTGCAGGGGAGGGCCAGCAGCAGGCTGCAGCCCATCAAAAGTTTTTTAATTGGTTTCATAAGGCTAACTTACAAAAAATCAAGCGATGGCGTCAATTGATTAGGTCAAAATCGTCATCAATTATACAAGTATGTGTTATCTTGCCTAATATTGCTTAACCAATGGAACGGGCTATGAACGAGCAAGAGATCACTTCTTACCTGCACGAAAATAACATACAAAAGATAAAGTTCGCCTTTGCGGATATGGACGGCGTATTGCGCGGTAAAGTAATCCATCCTAAAAAATTTACCGATGGCCTGCAAAGCGGCTACGGCTTTTGCGATGTGGTTTTTGGCTGGGACAGCAGCGATAAATTGTACGACAAAGTAGATGTTACCGGCTGGCATACAGGCTATCCCGACAGGCCCTGCCGCGTTGACCTGTCTACCTTTCGTACTATTCCCTGGCAGGATAATATGCCGTTTTTCCTGGCAGATTTTAGCAGTGCCGATGGAAACGATCTGCCGGTTTGCCCGCGCAGCTTATTAAAGCGCGTAGCCGCACAATGCGAACAAATGGGCTATCACCCGGAATTTGCGCAGGAATTTGAATGGTTCAACTTTAATGAAACGCCCCAAACTTTACTTGATAAAGGTTTTGACAATATCCAGCCCTTAACACCAGGCATGTTTGGATATTCCATTTTGCGTACATCGCAGAACAGTGATTTTTTTAATGACCTGTTTGATCTGTTAGGCAAATTTAATATTCCCTTAGAAGGATTACATACAGAAACAGGACCTGGTGTGTATGAAGGAGCCATCCTGCATTCGCCTATCATTGAGGCGGCGGATCGTGCGGTTTTATTTAAAACTGCGGTTAAAGAGATCGCTTATAAACATGGCATCGTGGCTTCATTTATGGCCAAATGGAACGCCGACCTGCCCGGTTGTGGCGGGCATATCCATCAAAGCTTATGGAGCCCCGGTCAAGCTAAAAACCTGTTCTTCGACGAAACCGACCCTGATAAAATGAGCGAATTGCACAAGCAATATCTTGCCGGGCAATTATACTGCCTGCCGTATTTATTGCCGATGTATGCGCCTAATATCAACAGCTATAAGCGATTGGTTGAAGGCGCCTGGGCACCCACCACACTTACCTGGGCGGTAGAGAATCGCACTACGGCCTTCAGGGTACTCAATTCATCCCCAGGCTATACACGGCTTGAAACCCGCATCCCGGGCGCAGATGTAAACCCATACCTCGCGATGGCAGCGGCTTTGGCTTCGGGACTTTATGGCATCAAAAACAAACTCAAATTAAAAATACCACGCACCGCTGGCAATGGTTACGAGGATAAAAAGAATGGCTCTATCGCGCCAAATTTATATGATGCAACTATGGCGATGAAAGACTCGCCTGTTGCTAAATCGCTATTCGGCGAGGCGTTCGTTGAACACTTTACCCAAACCCGTTTGTGGGAGTGTAAACAGTTCGCAAAAGCTGTAACCGATTGGGAATTGAAACGGTATTTTGAGATTATATAACCCATTTAATCTTGGTTCATATAACACCACCTGCTCCCGAAGTTCGCATAACCCTTATCAAAAAGGCATGGGAAGGGTATGATGCATCCAAAAAGATAAGTGACATTGAAGATATCAGCGCCATGGTGTCAACCAACAGGGTATTTAAGGTAACTTTTGACGATGGCGATATGGTGATCGCTAAATTGTCATACTTCGGCAAGTACGAATATTTTAAAGACGACCATCGTATTATTCACAGTCTATCCAATAACCTGCTGTATCCCTTCGAGAATTTTTTGTCGAAGTCGCTGCTCAAAAATAATCGCGTTTACACCTATCGCTATCGTCATGAAGGCGTGGACGCCTGGGTGGTATTTTATAACCCAACGCGCTTTTTTGAACGTTTGCCACGGCGCCTGGATGAGCATCATATTCGCAGTATGGGCCACCAGATCGGTCGCTTTCACAAGGCCTGCGCACGGATTACCAATGTATTGCCTAAGGCATCTAAAACGCTGCGAACAGATATTTTTGCCCTGCAGCAGCAGTTGGAACAAAACGGGCAACAATTCGGCGATGCTGCGAAGGTCGATCTACTGAAGCACCATTGCGAGCTTTTCCTGAAGAACCGGTCAAAATACAATGTGCAATCGTTCGCTATCATCCCCGTGTTTATCGACTGGAACATTGGTAATTTTTCGGTTTACCCCAATCTTGAACTTTTTTCCCGCTGGGATTACGACTGGTTCAGGATGAGTTATCGTGTGCTCGACTTTTATTTTTTGAGCAGGGTCGTATCCGATGCCGGCGACCGTACTGTTTTTAGTTACGTCATTGACCCGATGATGGAGGATCGTTTTATCATGTTCCTGGAAGAATATCACACGGTAAACCCACTGATGGCAAACGAGATCAGGTTCTTGAAGGAAACCTACCGGTTTTTTATTCTTAATTATGTGATACGAAACGGTAAGTTCTTCTTTGCGGAAGAATATGCCAAAAAGCTGCAGGCCGAGGCATTTGATATTTATTTACCATCTATAGAGCGTGACTTTAACGCTGATAAAATAATTGATACTTTGAAATTAAGTTAGCAGTTGCCAGTTTACAGTTGGCAGTAAATAACATAGATATTTAAGCATAAAACATATAACTTACAACCATAACCCGCAATGCGCTACGTCGATAATTTCAAATCGGTCATAGACCAGTATAACATCATATTTTTTGATGCTTTCGGTGTGGTAAAAACCTACCAGGGTTTGGTGCCGGGAATAGAGAAAACCTTTGCCTATTTGCAGCAGCAAAAAAAGGATTATTACATTGTTACCAACGATGCATCGCGCAGCCCGGCGCAATTAGCCGAAACCTATCATAAGTTAGGTTTGCCTGCCATCACCGCCGACCATATCATATCCTCCGGCATGCTTACTAAAGAGTACCTTACGTTGAAGGTACAGGGCGGATTTGTAGCCTATCTCGGTACGGATGAATCGGGTCATTACATTGAAGGTGCCGGTTTGCAGGCGTTGCCGGTATCGCAGATCGATGACAGCAATATCGATAAGGTGAACGCGCTCATTTTTTTGGATGATGAGGGTTTCGATTGGTTCAACGACCTTAACAAAGCCGTCAACCTGCTGCGCAAGCGTACCATCCCTGTGATCATTGCCAATACAGACCATGCTTACCCAACAACGGTGAAAGACGTGTCTATCGCCGTTGGCGGATTGGCCATGATGATAGAAAAAATAGTAGGGAAAGAGTTCATCCGCTTTGGGAAACCCGATTCGCAGATGTTCATGTTCGCTTATGACCGTATCCGCGAGCATCGCCCTGTAAGTAAAAAGGAGATCGTGATGGTGGGTGATACCTTGCATACCGACATCCTGGGCGGTAATAAGTTCGGGCTGGATACGGTGCTGGTTCTGTCGGGTAATACACAGGAACACGAAGTAGAAACGCGCATCCGTTCAACCGGCATCGCGCCAACCTATATTTGCCAGTCGGCCGTGGTTGACCTGGGTGGATTTGATTTTTAATTGTACTTTCTACAATTTTTATTCATTTTTGGTGAAGACCAATCCCACAACGACTAAAAACCATATTTAAAACCAAAAATTATGCGCTTGTTAATTAAAAAAATACCCGCACTTATAATCCCGGCTTGTATGTTATCTTTGGCGGTTTATAGCCAAAAAATGACTGCGACTACTTCTATCGGCCTGCCGCCGGCCTCCGGATTTGAAAGAACAATTGACGGAAAAGCTACGCACCTCTACACCTTAAAAAACAAAAAAGGTATGGAAGTAGCATTAACCAATTACGGTGCGCATTTAGTGAGCGCGCTGGTACCCGACAAAGCCGGTAAATTGGTGAGTGTGGTGCTGGGATTTGACGATATAGAAGGCTTTCAGAAATCGGCGAGTTCTTATTATGGCGGTACCATCGGCCGGTACGGTAATCGCATCGGCGGCGGTAAGTTTACACTGGATGGTAAAGAATATCACCTTTTCCAGAACAACAATAGTAACACGCTGCATGGCGGTAAAAAAGGCTATAACGAAGTAGTTTGGGACGGCAGGCAAGTTGGCCCGCAAACGGTAGAATTTACCTACTTGTCGAAAGATATGGAAGAAGGCTTTCCGGGCAACCTGCATATCAAAGTAGTTTATCATTTAACAGACGAAGACGCCATCGCTA
>Ga0206919_1150_pt1 | contig 16429 bp, 14 predicted proteins | sample Alteio_BWOrgHeat_67_FD_152962 | JGI IMG/M metagenome (GOLD analysis project Ga0206919, IMG submission 152962) | Enriched cells from forest soil in Barre Woods Harvard Forest LTER site, Petersham, Massachusetts, United States -... | ecosystem: Environmental > Terrestrial > Soil > Temperate forest >... | reverse complement strand
GTTTTACGGTTCAGTTGGATATAGCATCGATTGCAAAGTCAGAACATTACTCGGCATAGGCGGAGAATATGAGTTTGCTGGAGACAATAGTGGCATCAACCGTTGGGGCATTTGGGGTAAAGCTGCAGTTATCTTCTAATAACGTTATTTTAAAAAAGTATACAAAGAAGGCACTTTAATAGAGTGCCTTTCTTTTTTGTTGATTTTAATCGCTCAACTCTCTAAAATTAATACTAATAGAAATATTTAGCATTTAAGGAGGTTGTGCCATGAAAAAACGCTTTGTAGTCGCATTAGCATGCATCTTATGCTCATATAGCATACAAACAGCACGCATAGCATCTCATGAAGTAAGAAGATTGATAGGAGAATATCCTAATGCAAATCCAGCAACAAAACAGGCGATCATAGAGAGACTGCGTATCGCTCGTTTTAATGATAAGGCTAATCAACTTGAGCTAGCTACAGTAAAAGATGAGCTTTTAGCAATGACCAAGCATTTACAGCATTTGAATCATTTGAAAGATTTCAAGCAAATGACAAGGTCCAATAAATTAGCAATGATTACGGCTTGGCAAACATTCAATCAGTTGCAAATTATGCCACAAAATTCATTATTGCTGCTCAACTTAATCTTGCTTCAACAGAAGAAACATCATGCCCTTTAACCCACCCCTTTACAATTAGGGTTGATTTTAATCATTTAACTTTTTATAATTAATGCTAATAGAATATTATTTATTTTAGGGAGATTGTCACATGAAAAAACAGTATATAATCACACTTACGTGTATCTTATGTTCATATACCATACAAACAGCACGCATATCATCCCATGAAGTAGGAAGATTGGTGGGGGAATTCTCTACTGCTAACCCTACTACCAAACAGGAGATCATACAGAGGCTACGTGGCTCCAACTTCAATGATAAAGCTAACCAGCTCGAGCTGGCAGCAATGAGGGATGAGCTGTTGTCAACACAACATACCATGACCAATAAAGATACACTTATAGCGCAAAAACAGTCTGATATAACAAACCTTACTCATCAAATCACCCAGTTAAACACAGAAAAAAACCGACTATTAGATGAAAATAAAGTTCATATAAGTGAAAATGAAAGACTCAAATCGAAAGAAGATGCCCTGCAAAAATGTGAAGCTGCTTTAAAGACCGCCCAAAACGCAGTAACAGCTAAAGATAAAGAGATTGCTGAACTTAAAGGACATGAGACTACACTTAATAAAACCATAAACGAAAAACTTGCATCAAAAGACACTGCTCTACAACAATGTGAGATTGCTTTAAAAGCTGTCCAAGGCACAGTAACCGCAAAAGAAAAAGAGGTTGCTGAACTTAAGAGACATGAGACTACACTTAATAAAACTATACATGCACAAAGCAATGAAATTCAAAGCCTTACCGAACGCAACAAAGCATTGGCTAGCGAAAAAGAAGATCTAACAAAAGAAAAAGAACAGCTCACGCAAGAAACCACCAAATTTAAAAGTGGAGATCAAGGCTTTGCTCTGCACATTAAAGAATTAGAAGAAAAACTAAAAGCTGCAGAGGCTCAAGCCAAAAAGAATGCAGCAAGCATGCTTGCTGCTCAAAAAGAGCTTCAAACTAAAGATAATGAGCTTGGCAGACAAGAAAATGAGCATATGAAAGCAATGAAGGAATTAGAAGTAGAAGTAAATAAAATAAAAGAAAATGCCACAAAAGACAGTGATTACAAACTTGTCGCTGTGCAAGCAAAAAATAAAGAACTGGAAGAACAATCCCGAGTAGCCCAAAATAAATATAAAGATCTCGAAAGCAAATATGCAAATCTAGAAAAAACATTGAAGGGCAAAGAAAATGAGTTTGCATTATACACACAAACATCAAACGATCTAGCAGCAAAGGTTAATGATTTAGAAGAAAAACTAGAGAAAGTAAAAGGAGAACTAGACGAAGCGATCATAGAATATGAAAAACTTGAAAAAGAGCTCAGTGAAGAAGAAAATGAAAAGAAAGAGCTTCAAAGGGAATTTGATGAATACGCTCAGGCCGTTACCGGAGCAGGAGCACATAGCATTTAAATATATTTCCTTCACATCTGTGCTAAGCTTACAGCAAAAAAGGTTGATATGCACAGAGCAGTTCTGATCACAGGGGGAGCCGGCTATGTCGGCTCCCATATTTCTTGGTTGCTTGCACAGCATGGCTATCAAGTCATTGTTATCGATAATTTTCACCATAAACAACAGGTCAGTTTGCCATGGGCAACAATTATTAAAGAGGACTTTGCACATAAAGAGACGTTAACTCATATCTTTAACTCATATGCCATTACAGCCGTTATTCATTGCGCTGCTTTCATTGAAGTGCATCAATCAATCAAAGATCCTAAAGACTATTATGAAAACAATGTGTTTAAAACGGCACAGCTACTGGAAGCAATGCTTATACATGGTATAAAACGTTTCATCTTCTCATCAAGCTGCGCTGTGTATGGCGTGCCGCAACATATCCCCATCTCTGAAGAATATCCAAGATGTCCCATCAGCCCCTATGGCGCAACAAAATATATGGTTGAACAGATGCTCGCCGATTATGCTCACGCCTATGGCATGCAGTTTGTAAGTTTGCGCTACTTTAATGCAGCTGGTGCGCAACCAGATGATAATCTAGGTGAACAGCACACGCCAGAAACACACATTATCCCCTTGTTGTTGCATGCCATGATGGCACAAAAGCCATTCACTTTGTTTGGTGATGATTATGATACACCAGATGGTAGCTGTATAAGAGATTTTTTGCACGTAGCTGACATTGCACAAGCTCATTTGCTTGCACTCAACTATCTTGAAAAGAATGGCGCATCAGATTTTTTTAACTTAGGAACCGGACAAGGCATATCAATCAAGCAACTAGTCAGCACAGCTGAACAACTGTTTAATATGCCCATTAATCTTATCATTGCACAGCGCAGGGCAGGAGACCCGCAACGCTTGGTTGCCGATCCATCAAAGGCTGAATTAATGCTTGGGTGGAAGCCGCAACATTCTGATATTACATATATTTTGAGGTCAGCTTATGACTATATGCTCAAGCAGCAAAGTTCATCAATGCAATATAAAATACATAACGGACCTACAATAACTACTCATCAATGATTTTGAATGAAATACAATGCAAAGTTACTTATTTACCGCAACATTTTTTATATTTCTTACCCGAGCCACATGGACATGGATCATTTCGTCCAACTTTATCTGATTTGCGCTCTACAGGTTCAGATGCAGAGTCATCGCCACCGATCATATTAAGTTGTTCAAGCTCACGCTCACGCTTGCGTTCAAATTCATGATGATTGAAACGTTCAACATTTAAATGGAATATGCTATTAATAATGTCAAAGCGCACATGCTCCATCATATCTTTAAACATATCAAATGCTTCACGCTTGTATTCGATCAAAGGATTTTTCTGCCCCCAACCACGCAAACCGATCCCTTCTTTGAGATGATCTAAGTTATACATGTGTTGCTTCCACGCCTGATCGATCGTTTCAAGCATGAGCCACTTTTCAGCTTCATGCATGTTTTGGCTAGCTTGTCTATTACGAAATGTTTCATACTGCTCAAGCAAGAATTCAATAATATCTTGCTGCATAATATCTCGATGTGTCGTGCTTATATGATCCTTCAATGTTTGCATTGGCAAACTTGTAAGCGTATGCAAAAAGCTCAATATAGCCTCGGCCTGTTCAGGGAGCATATTCTTTTTTGAAGCAAAGCGTGCAACAATGCCATGCACCGCTGTTATAATAAGATCAGCTATCAACTTATGAAGCTGCTCATTACCTTCCAAGATAGTGCGTCGATACTTATAAATAACGGTACGTTGTTGATTTAATACGTCGTCATATTCAAGTAGATGCTTTCTGACTTCAAAGTTTTGTTTTTCAACCTTTTCTTGAGCACGTTCTATGGTTTTTGAAACCATTGCTGATTCAATAATCTCATCTTCGTTCATGCCAACACGTTCCATATTGCGCTTCAACATGTCACCGCCAGCAAAGCGTCGAATCAGATCATCTTCAAGAGAGATATAAAAGCGTGATTCACCAACGTCTCCTTGACGACCAGATCTTCCTCGCAACTGATTATCTATGCGCCTGCTTTCATGACGCTCTGTTCCTAAAATGTACAGGCCTCCTGCTTGAACCGATTCTGGCGTTAATTTAATGTCGGTACCACGACCAGCCATGTTAGTTGCAATGGTAATACGACCGGATTCACCTGCATGTTCAATAATTTCAGCTTCACGCATATGCTGCTTTGCATTAAGCACTTCATGCGCAATGCCTGCCATTTTAAGCGCATGATTCAATTTTTCAGAAGATTCTACAGACGTGGTTCCTATTAAGATAGGCTGTCCATCCTTATGACGTTTTTTGATGTCTTCTATGATAAGTTTTTCTTTTGCTTTTTTATTTAAAAAGATAAGATCTGGCTTGTCAACACGGATCATCGGCTGATTTGTTGGTATAGAAATGACATCAAGCTTATAAATTTTATAAAACTCTTCTGCCTCAGTCATAGCAGTTCCGGTCATGCCCGCTAGCTTGTTGTATAATCTAAAATAGTTTTGCAACGTAATAGATGCCAATGTTTGTGTTTCTTTTTCTATGGTAACGCCCTCTTTGGCCTCAATTGCTTGATGCAAACCATCACTATAGCGATGTCCAGGCATCATACGACCAGTGCGCTCATTGACAAGAAGAATCTCTCCATCTTTAACCACATACTCGATATCGCGATGAAACAGCACATTTGCTCGCAATGCTTGATTGACATGGTGCAACAAGTTCAAATGTTCTATCGCAAAAAGATTCGGTACATTAAATATTTTTTCAATCTTATCAACACCGGCTTCTGTCAGCTGTACGTTGCGCTCTTTTTCATCAACTTCATAATCTTCATCTTTGCGCAAATGACGCACCGCAGCATCTGCTGCTTTATACAGTTTTCCAACCTCATCAGAAGAACCTGAAATAATAAGAGGAGTGCGAGCCTCATCAATCAAAATAGAGTCGACCTCATCAACAATGGCATAAGACAGGTCTCTTTGCACGTAATCTGAAAGACGAAACTTCATGTTATCACGCAAATAATCAAACCCAAGCTCATTGTTAGTGGCATATAAAATGTCTGATTCATACGTTTTTTTCCGCTCAGCGTCATTCATGCTATTTTGCAAAGCTCCCACTGTCATGCCCAAGAACTCATATATTGGTTGCATCCATTGAGCATCACGCTTTGCTAAATAATCATTAATGGTAACTAGATGCACTCCTTTGCCCGCCAACGCATTTAAATATAATGGCAAAGTTGCTGTTAATGTTTTACCTTCACCGGTTTTCATTTCGGCAATTTTACCTTGATGCAATACAATGCCACCAATTAATTGCACGTCATAATGGCGTATACCCATACTGCGCCGTGAAGCTTCACGAACAACTGCAAACGCCTCTGGCAAAAGGCCATCGAGCGTTTGGCCTTGCGCTAAACGCTGGCGAAATTCATGCGTTTTTGCTTTGAGCTGCTCATCTGAAAGAGCAGCCATCGAAGGTTCGAGATTATTTATATGATCCACCATAGGCCGCACTTTACGCAATTGACGCGCATTGTTGCTCCCTATAATCATTGCTAACAATTTTCCAAACATGTAAATCTCCAATAGCTAATTTATTGTTGTAGTGTAGCGCACTAATGGCAATAAAGTAAAGGTATCAATATGCATGAATCTGCTGCTGTTTATTAGCGATCTCTACAGCCTTAAGAACATTTTGTGTCTCGTGTGCAGCTGCAACTCGTTCATGTGCATGTACTTTACGCTTTTCAATCCTGATGCGCTCCTTTTCAAGAGAAAGCATCTCCTTTTCACGCTGTTCGCGTTGATATTCAAGCACAACATGTGCATACTCATTATCTGAAATTACGATTCTTTCTATCCGTTGCAAACGAGCAACCAAGTCTCTGGCATAAGCAATACGTGTTGCATAATTATAGGCCGATCTCAACACAAGATCTTCCAAACAGGTAATGTGCCCCTTGAGGCTATTAACAAATGCAATCAATGCAAATGGTCCTGAAAATTTACTAAACGCAGCTACTCTTACACCCTCTCTAATGGTATAGGGATCTGTGTATTGATCAAGCAATGCAAGCTCTTGAGCATAATAGTTACGCACATAATCTTCACACTCAAAAAGTTTAAAATAGCTCATGTGAGTATCGATATGAGCAACAAGCACATCAAGATCTTTGATTGATCGATAAAGCTTGTTACTTACTTCATCAAGCGCATAACATGTCTCACGCACCTCATGCCAATCACTTTTGTTTTTAAGCTTCAATGAACGCTTTTCTATGCGGCTGCACACATCACGAGCATAGTACATCTGATTTTTTAATGTCATAATGTATTTATCAACTGAATCACTTGCTCGCTTTGTAAATGCCAACTGATAAAGCAATGGCTCATTAAATGTTCGATGTGGATCGAACTGCATCTCAGATGTGCGAATAATATTGGTCATTGACCAATATTGACCAAGCTCTTGTAGCTTCTGATTGCCACACTCAATCAACCTCTCATGAGATTCGTAGCCCCACCACCCAAAGCAATAACCCAATAAGTATACTCCTGATGCTGCACACAAAGCACCTACAACTGCTCCTGCTATGGTATGCATATCTTGAGTACTCTCAATCATCTGTGGTTGAGGTGTGTATATTGCATGCACAGTTGATTGACCTATTACAGATAACAAAAACACACAGCAAAAAAATCTCTTCAGCCTTTTAGTATGATTCATAATGTTCCTTTCAGAGTATTAATTTTACTTATATTACCTGAAAGTTACTCTCTTTACAAAAGGCGTTCCATAATCTTATGTTTATGGACTCAAGAGCTGAAGCCTCTAAGGGCTTCAGCTATCTTCTCTATTTGCTGATTGTTGATGACGTAAAAAGGTTGGTATATCAAGTGAATTAATATCAAGCAATGAATGATCAGCATGCGCCGAGGCACTTGCTGTTTTCATCGGCTCTTTAAAATAAAACTGATCCTCTTTTTTCAAAGGACTTTTTTCATATTTCACTTGAGCTGTTGCTTTCGGCTCTGCCTCTTCTAGTTTCTTGGTAACAATTTTTTGTTCAGGAGACTCAAATCCAGTTGCTATAACGGTTACTGAAACATCATCTGCCATATTTTCATCGATGACTGATCCAATAATGATATGTGCATCTTCATCCGATTGGTCATAAATAACCGCAGCTGCTTTTGCTACCTCATGCAACGTCAATGACGGTCCACCAGTTACATTAATCAGCACACTACGAGCGCCCTCAATATCCATGTCTTCAAGCAATGGCGATGAAATGGCATCAAGTGCTGCTTCCTCTGCTCTGTTTTCCCCTTTTGCACGCGCGGTGCCCATAAGCGCTAATCCTCTATCTTTCATGATAGTGCGCACATCTGCAAAATCAACGTTAATGTGACCAGGTCTGGTGATAATATCAGAAATACCTTTAACAGATAAACCCAATATATCATTGATGAGGGCAAATGCGTCTATCATTGAAACGTGCTTATCTACTACATCTAACAACTTTTGATTAGGAATAACAATGAGTGTGTCAACCTCTTTCTTTACAGTTTCAAGTGCCTGTTCTGCAACACGCATACGCTTTTTACCTTCAAAGTGGAAAGGCTTTGTCACCACAGCAATGCACAAAATGCCTTTCTCTTTAAGCGCATGAGCAATTGCAGGCAATGCACCTGACCCGGTGCCGCCACCAAGCCCTGCTGTTAAAAACACCATGTCAGCATCGCCAATTGCACTTAAAATCTTATCCATATCCTCTTCTGCTGACCGCTTGCCAAGATCTGGTATTGATCCCGTTCCTAATCCTTTGGTTGATTTGACGCCGATTTGTATCTTTGTTTGAGCTTTTGATGATGCAAGTGCTTGCACATCTGTGTTTGCAACAATGAAATCTATACCTTGATATCCAGATTCTATGATGCTATTGATCGTGTTGCCCCCACCTCCCCCTACACCAAGTACCTTGATAGAAGCGATACGATGTTCGTATTCTTCTTTACCGAGATTAATCATGTTCCCGTCTCCCCAGTTTAAAAAAAGTCGTTTATCCACGACTTCATGCGTGAGACCACGCGTTGAACAAATGGACCCTCCCAATAAGCTGTACATGATGATTGTTGCGCATGTAGCGTATACAGTAATAATCCGTATCCTGTTGCATACATAGGATTGCCTAATGCATTTGGCAATTCATGACTCGCATGCAGCTTCCCTATGCGCACTGGCATATTAAACATGCTTTGTGCAAGCGTGTCAACACCATGTAACAGTGAACCTCCACCTGTTATCACTAAACCAGAAGTACAATATGCTCTTAATTGATGATCACTAACTTCTTTGCGAATAATATGTAATAGTTCTTGAGCTCGTGCATGCAAAATAAAAGCTAAGGTACGTTTGGAAATAAATGTTTTATTGGTACCTTCTGTTAATTCGATTTCAAGCTGCTTGTCTTCATCGTCGATATTAACGGTACCTTCTTGAATTTTAATGCGCTCTGCGTCACCTATAGATGTTCTAAGCCCTACTGCAATATCGTTGGTAAAATGGTTACCTGCGATTGGCAGCACCATAGTATGAATAATGCTACTGTTTTGATATATAGCAAGATCAGCAGTCCCACCACCAATATCAAGCAAAGCAACACCAAGCTGCCGTTCATCTTGACTCAGCACAGAATATGCTGAAGCCAATGGCTCCAAAATAATGTCATAGACATTCACACCAGCAGATTTACAACAGGTAACTAAATTTTGCACTGAAGTAACCGCGCCTAATACAATATGCGCTCTCACTTCAAGACGCACACCAAACATTGCTAGCGGATCATGCAAAACCTGTCCATCAAGCACAAAATATTGAGGCAAAATGTGTATGATCTGATATCCTTCGGGCACAGCAATTGCTTGTGCCGCATCAAGCACATCTTTGATATCGGTCGCTCGCACTTGACCCTTTTTAACTGCAACTACGCCGTGTGAATGCATAGAACGAATATGAGCACCTGAAATACCTATTGATACTCTATCAATCTTCATGCCAGATGCTTTTTCAGCTTGTGCAACAGCATCTTTAATGGACTGAACTGTCTTGCCGACATTCACGACAACACCCTTTTGTAATCCATCAGAAGGAGCTTTACCTATACCCAGAATGTCCACTTTTTGATTATTCATCTGATGTGCCACCATCACACATATTTTGGTAGTTCCAATATCAATCGATACCGAAATTTTTTCCTTCATTACTTTTGTCATGCTCACCTCCCTTTAACTCTTTATTTTCGAAATCACAATTTGATTATCAAATCGTACATCAGCTATGCATGACGTGACCGATGGGGACTTCAGATGTATTTCATGAGCAATCTCAGCACAACGTGTCACTATACTTCTGTTTGGAACTGTCTGTGCATTGCACAACAACTGCACGTTTTGATTATCAAAAGCAATCTGAATCTCATTGCTATCTTTCCAAGAAAGAAGCATATGTTTTACATCATCAGCGTCTAGGCACCGCATATAATCAAACACCGTTTGTGATAGATGTTTTTCGCAATCTTGCATAGCCACGCGCAAGTGAGGCAGATGTTGAACTTCACTAGCCACATAATAATACAACGGCACAACGTCATTGAGAGCTGTAACAATCTGCTTGTCATTAAGTTTTATTAAGGGTTGTACGGCTTGCACATGAAGGAAAGCCTCTCCATTGGAGTTGCATTGGCAACGTATAGCCGAGATGCATGGAAATGCTCGCTGTAGATCTTTATCAAGTTGATTAAACCCCAATGCTCTTTTTTCTTTACTGCCAACGTATAATTCTATTTCATTACATAATGCAGTTGAAAATGCTGGGTCATAGGTGATAGAAAAGCGTCGTACAGCAAAAATATATACCGATGCTATGTGTACGCTTACAAGAAAAAGTAAGACGCCGCACATGCCTGCTATTTTTTTTATGTCCCTATAGCTGAGCTTCACTTTGCCCCCTTAAATTACTCCCTGTACCTATTTCTTACCTTTTTTCATGTCACAAGGTCAAGTAAAATTATATAAAATAAGGCAAACAATTGTATTATGGGGCTCGCTATGAATAAATATTATAGGTTACCAGGCTCAATCGAAGCGTTGCTACGCCCAGGCGAGTGACGTTGTGACACAATAAACAGCATAATGCCTGCAGCAACTGAAGCATTATATGAAATTTCACTCGTGTGTTGTGGGATAGTTACCTGAGTTCCTTCTTTCATAATCGATGGAGTGACGCCAGTGCCTTCACCACCAATGACTATGCACAACGGATCTTTATATGCGGCTTTGAGCGCACTTTCACCTTTAAATGACGTGATATAAAGATGGTAACCAGCCTGTTTGAGCTGCAATACTGCAGATTGCGCCGAAGGAGCAAGGTATATATCAAGATGCTCTGCCAATCCTGCTGAAGCTTTTAGAGCTGCTGCAGAAATTGATGCTGAATGTTTTTGTGTAATAATAACGCCAGTAACACCAGTACAATATGCTGAACGCAGCATCGCCCCTAAGTTGCGCACATCTTGAATGCTATCAAGCATAAGAAGCGCCTTGTGCTGTTTGGGCTCAAAAAACTTTTTGCGATACACAAATGGAGTAGCTAGTGCAACGACCGATTGATGGTCGGTTGTCCCTGCAAATTTTGCCAATGCATCACGCTGCAAGTAAGTAACTGAGACATGGTTCGGTAATAACTGCTCAATTGCTTTAAACCCTTTTGGTTCAGGTTTGCATGTATATAGAGCTACTAATTTTCTTTTTTTAGCCTTCAAAAGCTCAATAATAGGGTGCAATCCATAAACAACTTCACCCAATGGTTTATCATTTTTATTTTTAAACATACTATGTTTTCTTTCTAAGTAAGAATATATATAATAGTATAGCGCGTTTTCATTAATCTTCGATAGACAGAAAAATATCCATATCACCTATTATTACTGTAACACATTACCCCTCTTGAAAAAATTAGCTCACGTCACTATATTGTTATAAGCAAGAGACATTAATAACGTTAACCTTATTGTTACAAAGGAGCTCTTATGAAAAAACAACTCTTACTCACACTGCTTGTATCTTCACAGGCTATGACAGGCTTCCAAAAAGATTTCTTTAAAGAAGTCCGTGATATGATGGATTGTCTGATAACAGCTGATGAATCATCCGATGCACAAAGAGCAGAATTTCTCAAACAACAAGAATCGGCTCTAAGCATCACCTTAACTGAAAATGAAGAGGGCGTGGATGTGCGTATTAAAAATGCGCAACACAGCGACCAGGGAAATGCTCATTTTGAGAACCGTAACCTTATTTTCAAACACCCTGCATTTACAGCTTTAGTCGCAGGCTTTGTCAATCGCAATAATGACATATATGGTCTATCAGCAAAAATTAACATACAAAAAACAGAAGACCAGGAAAAAGAAAAAGTGACTACTCATGTGTATTATAAACAGTCACAACAAGAAAGAATATATCTCACAAAGTCTATTGATCTAGAAAAGGCAAGCATCACATTTCTTACCCCTGAAGGAGTTGAAACTGAAGATGCACAAAGAATAGGTGAATACGTTATTCATTTTCCTCATAAAGAACAACGACAAGTGCCTATTACCATACAACGTACGCAATCTCAAACTGCTGCGCAATAACAAGCAGAATAGTTCAAGCAAAGGCCGCATTGAGCGGCCTTATTTTTTGATCTTTATATAAAGATCAGATGTGCTATATTAACTCAAACACGCTATCCATATTAAAAAAGGAGTCGTCATGTCCACATGGTATACAATCATTGTGCATCTATTTTTTTATACCAGCATACTAGTCGGCGCTGATGATAGATTTAATCTGCTGACTAGTGACAAACAACCAACCTATGAACTATTATCACTTTTAGATGCCTTTAAAGTAGTACATGATGGAACAGTTGAAGATATTGTTAAGCAAACTCAACACCATTGGCTGCGCAAACCAGGCACTGAGCGCTGGGAAATTAATGCACAGCAAACAACATCACAGCAATTAGCAAGCATGTATTATCAAGATGATAATGATTACATTGATGACCTACTTGCTTCTATTGGTATCGTGCATGCAATATACCCAACCAAACGAAAATATGACTATCTTCTTTTTAATGGCGGCCCAGCAGAATATCTGCGCCCCCGTATGAAAGCACTAAGGGATGTCCTTACAGCCTGTACAATCGAAAGAGTTGTTTTTTTAACAGGAGAGGTTCCGCTCGATACTTCACAAGAACCTATTAAAGAACAGGTGCAAAAATTGCTTATCGCATGTAATGTTGATCACGCCTGTCGAAAATCTAAAGTAACACCTCAAAATGAGTATGCACTCAACTTCATGGCCTTTATTATGCAATCAAAATTGCCAAGAGGATGGCATCACAATAGAATTTCTATCATTACCGAAGAACACCCTATTATTCATCGTGATGCAAAACCTGGTGTTGAATTTGTAAAAACACCAATGCAAGGAAGCATCAGACCAAATACTGCAAGCACTTTTAAATTATGGTTGCAGTCACAACCGAAGCCGGGATCTTGTCTTGCTATATCACATCAACCATTTATTGGTTATCAAGATGCAGTTGCGCACAACACACTTCCACATGGTTTTACCGTTGAAACAATAGGCAAACCAGCGCCAGTTAACGTTCTTGTTCATCTTGATACTATTGCACGTTGGCTCTATGTAGCACATCAGCAACAATCGTAAGCGATCTATGACAATTTAATCTTAACAATCTTATGTTTACCAGCTTTGACAATCATACCATCAGTAAGACCAACTTCTGTTTTGAAGTCTTTGATAACCTGACCGTCAATAGAGAGCCCACCCTGTTCAATTAGTCGTTTACCTTCAGACGTGTTGCTAATCAAATCAAGTTGTTTTAAAAGCTCAATAACCCAAAGAGGATTGTTAACATTAGTTAAAGCCACTTCTTGTGCCGCTGTATGATCTCTTTTTTGAAACAATTGTTCAAACTGTTTTTGTGCATCATCAGCTTCATGTGCTGACCAAAATTTTGCAACAATGTCATGTGCCATACGTTTTTTGAGTGTCATTGGATGCAACTCAGCACGAGCAACACCTTCCATCATACTATTGAGTTCATCTTGCGGTAAATTAAGCAATACAAGATAATAGCGCCACATCAACTCATCAGATATAGACATCAACTTGCCAAACGCATTTTGCGCTGTATCATTCAAACCAATAGCATTATCTAATGATTTAGACATCTTTTGCACGCCATCAAGCCCTTCAAGCAGTGGCATAGTGATCACGATCTGAGGTCTTTGACCAGATTGTTCTTGTAGATCACGCCCCAAAAGCAGATTAAATGTTTGATCTGTGCCGCCAAGCTCAACATCTGCTTTAAGTACTACCGAGTCATATGCCTGCAGCAACGGATATAACAACTCATGAAAACTAATAGGTTTATTCTCTTTGATCCTTTTTGCAAAATCATCACGTTCTGTTAATTGTGCAAGCGTTACCTTTGCACATAGCTTCACAAAATCTGAACTGGTTAATATATCAAGCCACTGGCTATTATAACAGACTGTTGTCTTGGCAGGGTCCAATATTTTGCCCGCTTGTGCAAAATAGGTTTGCATATTTTGTTCAATCTCTTGCTGGCTCACAATGGGACGCGTCTTTGATTTTTGCGAAGGGTCTCCAATGCGAGCAGTATAATCGCCTATTAAAAAGATCACCTCATGACCTAGGTCCTGAAAGTCACGCAGTTTGCTCAATACAACAGCATGTCCAAGATGCAAATCAGCAGATGTAGGATCAGCCCCAAACTTTATCTTTAATTTCTTACCCTCTTGTAATAACGCCTTCAACGCCTCAAGAGAGATGATCTGAACTGTTCCTGCTTGTATCTTTTCAATCTGATTTTGAATATTCATATGTCCCCTTGCCTATACTATAGCTCTGAGTATCAACCGCGCAAGCATAGAACTTATATTTGCAAAAAATAGTTGCATCTGAGTGCCAATAAGCAGCAATATGATCAAGCTCACCACCAATGATCCAAGCCGTATATACATGATAGAAGCTGGATCACGTTCAATAAGATGCATACAAATTAAATCCATTGATGCTTGAATAAAACGAAGCATAGCAAGAAAAATGTTTACATTAATAAGCCCTTGCAACACTATCTTGAGCGTAGCCCCAACTGCTGTCTGCCCAATATACATAACCTGCGACACCTCAATGCCCGCATATGATAAAATCGCTATGCTGGCAAATAGGATATGCAAAATAGTTTGAATATAATAGAGCAATAAAATCTTCAAATCTCTAAATGGATAGCGAATATTGTATATATCAACAGGAACTTCGCTGCCCCACCCAAAACCTGTAAAAAGCAATGCTACTAGACCCAAAACGTCAACGTGCACTAAAGGATCTAATGTTAAAAAGCCAGCATATTCAGCAGTATTGTCGCCAATCTTTTTTGCAATCCATGCCTTAATAGCGCCAGCCAATGTTACTGACAAGCCATACGCAAGCACATAACAGAGTAATAATCTTGCATTTTGTACCATAGAAAACATCATAGAAACCACACTTATAACAGAGTTCATAACATAACTTATACAAGTCTAGATGAGATCGACTGGTTGGTCAAACCATTACAATAAGCAGTAGAATTTTCCTCGACAAATATGCACTCACACAGTAGACTAAGGCCCATATCCTTATCGGTATAGACTATGAAGCAATTAAAGGAGATGTTATGTCTAAACTAGAAGGCACATCCAAAAATATACCCCTGCTCTATCGCATAGTCACGCCCTGCATTTTGGCATGCATAACAGCATTAACCTATTATCCCTCTCTGCACTACGACTTTCAATTTGATGATATAGCCAACATTCAAAAACATTTTTTAATTCGGCATTACACCTTTAAAAATCTTTTTTTTACCGGAGCACGCTGGATTAGTTATTGGCTTAATGCCATTCATTATAGCATTGGGAAGTTTGATCCTTTTTCATTTAGGGTTGGCAGCCTTATTATACATTCAATCAACGGCGTCTTACTATTTTTTTTCATACTATTTGCACTGTCACACAGCAAAGGTAATAATTTTTTTAAGCGTCATGCAGCACTAATCGCCACAATAACCGCTATGCTTTTTTTGCTCCATCCCGTGCAAACACAAACGGTGTCTTATGTTATTCAAGGACAGCTAGAAGGCCTTGCGTGCATGGCGATACTTGCTATGGCACTTACCTTTTTACACTATTGTTACAACCCATCAGACACTAAGCAGTATGCCCTCTTGGCTCTTTTGGTTGCTCTGGCATTTACTTCCTGCGGGACTAAAGAGATAGCCTTTATATCACCTTTTCTTATTATACTTGTCGATTGGTTTTTTGTTGCACATGGCTCGTGGCATTCATTAAAAAAACGTTTATGGCTGCATGGGCTGCTGTTCACAATAATTACGTCTGTGTATCTGTATTTCCTCAAACCCTCATTTTTTACCGACATATTTTTCTTAAAAATGACTGCCAAGAACAATATAGGCAATATGATCACAGAACGACCCTCACAATCAATTAGCCCTTGGATGTTTTTTATTTCGCAATTCAAAGTCATTTTACACTACATAGGGATATTTATCTGGCCGTTTAACATCAGCGTTGAATATGACTGGGTGCTCGTCAGAGGATTTTTTGCATGGGACTGCTTTTTCCCTTTTTTAAAGCACTGAAATGCTTGCTGGGTCTTGTCTTGCATGAAATATGATTCGCCTAAGTTATACCAAACTTTCATGTCTGCTGGATGTAATGAAACCAACTTTTCATACAATTGGGTCGATTGATCATATTGTGCTGTCAAATAATAACAGGTAGCAAGCCCAAACATACTTTCAATGTCGCCGGGTAAACATTCAAGTGTTTTATGGAAAGCCCAGATTGCTTCCGGGTATTGTTTTTGATAGGCGGCGACCTGCGCATACATTTTAAACCCCATTTCATTATCAAGATCTGCTATAGTACACGCTTTCTTGAAGCATTCAAGTGATTCTTTTTCATTGCCAATTGTTGCATGCAGACGACCTAGGTTGAAGTATGCTTTGCCATAATTAGGGGAGAGTTGCAGTGCTGTTTGAAAGCATTGTTCAGCCTCTTTATATTTTTTTAGTTGCAAAAAAAATGAGCCCAAATTATTGTGTCCTTGTGGATAGAA
>Ga0206919_1151_pt1 | contig 16486 bp, 18 predicted proteins | sample Alteio_BWOrgHeat_67_FD_152962 | JGI IMG/M metagenome (GOLD analysis project Ga0206919, IMG submission 152962) | Enriched cells from forest soil in Barre Woods Harvard Forest LTER site, Petersham, Massachusetts, United States -... | ecosystem: Environmental > Terrestrial > Soil > Temperate forest >... | reverse complement strand
CTGCTGAGTTGGCACAATTTACGGCCAGGGCGTTCAGAGAATCAGTTTTACCTCCGTATGAATTCAGGGAAACATTCAGACAATCTTATCTAATAGGAATTAATTCGTTTCCGTTAGTTGGATTTACAGCACTTGTCCTGGGCCTGGTCCTTGTATTACAGTCTCAACCTACTTTGGTTGAATTTGGGGCTGGTTCATTTTTACCTGCCATGTCATCCATATCAATTGTGAGAGAGGTAGGCCCGCTGGTTACTGCCTTAATTTGTGCCGGGAAAATCGGTTCCGGAATAAGTGCGGAACTTGGATCCATGAAAGTGACTGAACAGATTGATGCCATGGAAGTATCTGGCACCAATCCATTTAAATTCCTGGTTTCAACCCGAATCATGGCAACCATGTTGATGCTTCCGATTTTGACGGTTTATGCTGATATGATATCTTTATTAGGAGCATTTTTGGGGGCAAATGTTAAAAACCCTGTCAATTTCAATTTCTTTTTTAATCGGGTATTTGAAGCATTGTCATTTTCCGACATTTTTCCTGCCTTTATCAAGACCTTTATTTTTGGATTTGCAATAGGATTGGTCGGTTGCACAAAGGGATATAATTCTCAAAATGGTACGGAGGGCGTAGGCATGGCAGCGAATTCTTCGGTAGTAGTATCTATGCTGGCCGTTATAGTTATAGATATGGTGGTTACACAAATTTCCGGGATGTTGGGGTATTTATAACTATGGAAACAAAGGAAAAAAATAGCCCCCAGGTTAAAAGCCAGGATGAAAAAGTACCTGTAATCCAGGTTGAGCATCTTAATAAATCTTTTGGAGACAAAGTGGTTTTAAAGGATTTTAGCGTGATTGTGAAAAAAGGAGAAAGCCTGGTGGTAATGGGAAAATCAGGCATCGGAAAAACTGTACTGATTAAATGCATCATCAAATTGTTAAAACCGGACAGTGGAAAATTGACTGTGTTTGGTAAAGATATTTCGAAATTAACACAGCTGGAAATGGACCAGTTAAGGATGAATATCGGTTTTGTATTCCAGAATAGTGCCCTCTATGATTCAATGACTATTCGTGAAAACCTGGAGTTTCCCTTGAGGCGCCAGCTTGTTAAAAAAGTAAAAGGTGACCTGAATAAACTGGTGAGAGAAGCCCTTAAAAATGTTGGTCTTGAAAATACCATAGACCTTATGCCGGGTGAATTGTCAGGCGGCATGCGAAAAAGGATTGGTATCGCCAGGAGCCTGATCCTCCAGCCTGAAATTGTTTTGTATGATGAGCCAACAACCGGATTAGATCCAATTACTTCTAAGGAGATTATTCATTTAATCATGGACCTGCAGGAGAAATTTCATACTACTTCTATTATTATCACCCATGATATTGCCCTGGCAAAAGATGCTGCAGATGAAATTGTATTCCTGATTGAAGGTACAAATTACTTGCAAGGTACCTATGACGAACTGGTCACCACAACTGACCCAAAAGTAAAACCGTTTTTTGATTGATTTTTAAAATATAAACATGGATAAGGAAACTAAATTTAACATCAGGCTTGGATTATTTGTCGCGATAGGAATCGTGATTTTTATCATAGGAATTTTTCTTGTAGGAGCTAGGAATGGACTGTTCACAAAATCCTTTACCATCAAGGCATTTTTTACAAATACCTCTGGGTTAAAACCCGGTGGTAATGTGAGATATGACGGGGTAAAAGTAGGGATTGTAAAAACAGTTAAGATAATCAATGACAGCCTGGTGGAAGTGGATATGGATATAGATGAAAGCAAACATGAATTCATTAAAAAATCTGCGCTTGCCACTATTGCTTCTGATGGCCTGATGGGGGATAAAATTATAAATATTACCACGGGTAAACAGGGCGGACCTCAGGCTGAAAATGGAGATATCATCCAAACCAAAAAGGATGTAAATATGGATGCGATGATGGAGAAACTCAGCAGTACCAATGACAATATTAATTTTATCACTGAAAACCTGAAATCTGTTACCTCTGATCTTAATTTGAAAAAAGGCGCTATTCAATCCTTGTATAAAGATACCTCTCTGGCCATTGAACTAAGGCAAACATTTGCAAACCTGAATACAATGAGCGTGGACGTGAAAAGGGCAGGAGAAAGTATCCAGCAAATTACTGCTAAAATGCAGAACGGTAAGGGTTCTGTGGCACGTATATTAAATGATACTTCGATGGCTAAGAACCTGGCAAGTGCAATAACTGGCCTTAAAGAAACCTCCCAAAAACTAAATGCAGCATCAGACCAGGTGAATATTACTATTAAAAAAGTTAATACACCAAACGGACCGGTTAATATGATGCTGACTGATACATCATTATCTAATAATATTAAACAAAGTGCTGCCAATATTAAAAATGCATCCAAAAAACTGGACGAAGACCTCGAAGGCCTGCAGCATAGTATTTTTTTAAGGGGATATTTTAAGAAAAAGGATAAGGAGAAATAGATACGCGTCTATTTGTTTTCAGTTTCCAAACCGCATCGCTCCGCTTTAGGCTCTTTACAATTTCTTCATGAAACTAACCTGGTAAATTAAATGTTTAAACATCTAAATTTGCAGGAAGAAAAAAATTATGGAAATAGGAATTGATAGTTTTGCAGCAGTATCAAATAGTGAATCAGGTATATACGCTTCAGATAGCTTGAAGTCAATGAGCGAATTACTTGAAAGAATAGAACATGCAGATCGTTCGGGATTGGATGTATTTGGCATTGGAGAACATCACAGGAAAGAGTTTCTCGATTCAGCGCCAACCTTAATTCTTGCGGCCGCGGCTGCCAGAACAAAACGTATCCGTCTGACCAGCGCAGTTACTGTGCTGAGTGCAGCAGACCCGGTAAGGGTATTTCAAAATTTTGCAACGCTCGATCTTATTTCTAAAGGCCGTGCAGAAATGGTTGTTGGCAGGGGCTCATTTATTGAGGCTTTTCCATTGTTTGGGTTCGACCTTAATGATTACGATGCGCTTTTCATTGAGAAATTAGAATTATTGCTCAAAATCCGGGATAATGATGTGGTTAATTGGGAAGGAAAATACAGGCCTGCATTGGTTAATCAATCAATCTATCCAAGACCAGTCCAAAACCCGCTTCCTATTTGGTTGGGTGTTGGCGGCACACCTGAATCTTTTGCCCGGGCAGGAACACTTGGATTGCCATTAATGGTTGCTATTATTGGCGGCGATACCCACCGTTTTGCACCTCTTGTTGATCTGTACCGGGAGGCAGGCAGAAAGGCAGGTCATGCCCCCGAAAAGCTGAAAGTTGGTTTGCATTCCCTTGGCTATGTGTCTCATACTACCGAAGAAGCAGTAGCGGATTATTACCCGGGATATGCAGAAACTTTTTCACGGATAGGTAAAGAAAGAGGCTGGCCTCCTGTAACACAAGCAAGGTTCGAAGCCCAAAGAGGCCCTTTAGGCGCTCTGCTGGTTGGTAGCCCTGAAGAAGTTGCCGAAAAAATATTAAGGCATAGCGAATCTTTAGGCGGCATTTCAAGGCTTACTTTCCAGATGGATAATGCAGCGCTGCCCCACGAAAAACTTATGCAATCTATTGAGTTGATAGGTAGGAAGGTGATGCCATTGGTAAACAAAACATAAACAAGAAAGAGAAACAGAAAGAGAAGGAGTAAAAAACGCTTTCTGGTTTCCTTACCTCTTTCTCTTTCTGTATTCTGTGGAGCTGCAGGGGATCGAACCCTGGTCCAGATATGGTGTGCAATACGCCTTCTACATGCTTAGCTTTTTTTGAGTTTCAGAAATGCAAGGTAAAGAGCCAACCTGATGCATTTCCTGAGCTTCGGATTTAATTTTCGGGATACCGCCAAAGCCACGTTATCCCTAGCCTTTGCGAGCTACGCCCTTGGCTGAGTACCGGTTAGGCGAAAGTACTCAAGGACGAACGACTATGCTAATTCCTGGAACTAGGCAGCCATTGCGAAAGAATAGTTGTCAATTAAGACGTTTGCAAACTTCATTATAGGGTACTTTTGCGAAACCCTGCATGCTTACATACCCAACCCCATCCTGTCAAATCCATGTCAGCCCCAAGTTAGTCGTCAGTGGTCAGTCGTCAGTCGTCAGACCCTTGCCATTAGTTAACAATATTGGATACTTTTCTTCTTTTGAGAAAAGATGTTTTCAGATATTTTTCCTGACTCTATCATCAGGATTTCAAATTTACAACAAATTCGTTGTTAGTTGTTCGTTGTTGGTTTTTGTCAGTTAACAAATTAGAAAAGCTTCCTTTAAATTCCAACTTCTTAAACAGTATCTTTGTTTATAAAGTTACAAATGATGAAAGAATGTCCAATGGATGGATATTTGATCTTCATAATAACATATTAACCAATAATGTAATAACTTATTTTGACCAAATTCACCATAGGTATCGTTCGCGAAGGCCAGATTCCGCCGGACAACCGTGTACCACTCACGCCAAGGCAATGCCACGAAATGGTTCTGCATAATAATAAACTGGATATCAGGATAGAATGGAGCCCGATACGCTGTTTTAAGGATGAGGATTATAAAAAATTTGGAATCGGGGTACAGGAAAAGGTGGATAATTGTGATCTGCTGATGGGCATTAAAGAGGTACCGATTGATAGGTTAATTCCGGGGCAAACCTATATGTTCTTTTCCCATACCATAAAAATGCAGACCCGGAATAAAGGACTGCTAAAAGCCATCCTGGATAAGAAAATTACATTAATTGATTATGAATTACTTACTGATGATCAGGGTCATCGGTTAATAGGTTTTGGCAGGTGGGCTGGTATAGTCGGTACCCATTATGCATTGCTTATGCTCGGCAAACGAAAAGGAACCTACGACCTTAAACCAGCCCGCGAATGCCTGAATCTGCAGGAGCTGGTAGACCAATATGACGAAGTGCAATTTCCCTCAACAAAAATTGTGATAACCGGCGGTGGGAGAGTGGCCCAGGGTGCTTTGGAGATTATGGAGCGGGCAGGTATTAGCCAGGTTAGCAAAGAAGATTATCTCACCAAAGAATTTGATAAACCTGTTTTTGCTCAATTGCATTCAGTTGATCTGTACAAGCGAATGGATGGACAACCATTTGAACAACAACATTTTTATAATAATCCTGCGACATATGATGGGTCTTTTAAACCCTTTGTATCCAAAACAGATATTTTGATAAATTGTATGTATTGGGATATTAAGGCACCCAAACTATTTAGTGATGAAGATACCCAATCTAAAGATTTCAGGATAAAAATTATTTCAGATATTACCTGCGATGTTCCGGGCTCAATACCTGTCACCATAAAGTCAACCAGTAGCGATGATCCGATCTACGGATTTCACATAAAGGATAAAAGCATTGGAAAGCCTTACCAGGAAGATACAATTGATGTGATGGCGGTGCCCAATCTGCCAAACGAACTGCCAAGAGATGCATCAAGAGACTTTGGCAAGATAATGATGGAGACGGTATTGCCAAAAATTATGCATTACCCTGCAGACCCAATGTTTGAGCGGGCAACCATTGCAAAAGATGGCAAACTAACCCAAAGATTCAGCTACCTTGAGCAATGGATAGCAGGATAATCGCAAATCAAAATAAGGCTGCTTATTTCCCCGCCTTAACGGGCGTAAGGGCTATTGCTGCCTATATGGTATATGCGCATCATTTTAATCCTGCAGAGGATTTCTCGAAAAAGCTAGGTTATTTTTTTGATGAATTCCATATAGGGGTTACATTCTTTTTTGTATTGAGCGGCTTTTTAATAAGTTACCGCTATTATGATAACCCAACCAACTTCAGGCAATACATCGTCAACCGGTTTGCCCGTATCTATCCCATGTATTTCCTGGTCACTACTTTATATTTTGTGTTTCATCATATCAATATTGAGAGTGTCATTACTTATTTATTAAATATAACGTTTTTAAGAGGTTTTTTCAGCCAATACATATTTAGCATGGTGGCCCAGGGCTGGTCGCTGACCGTTGAAGAAACATTCTATTTCCTGGCTCCCTTGTTTTTATATCTTGTATTGAAAAGTAAAAGTTACCTCATTAAGCTTCCAATCATTATCCTTGCCTTTGGTGTATTGCAGGTATTGGTATTCAGCCATTTGAATTTTTATGGCTTTATGGATAGTTTTGAACTTTTATTCAACCTGACCTTTTGGGGGCGATGCATTGAGTTCTTTTTGGGGATGTACCTGGCAGTGCAGTTTAAGGGTAACAAAAACGTTTTCGGAACTTATAAATACAAGACCTTCACGGGTATCCTAATTGTATTAGTTTGTATTATTTCACTGGCCTTAATCCGGCAAGGCTATCACCTGGAATTTGGAATCAAACATCCGTTTGGTATGATCATTAATAACATTTTGCTACCCGCGTTTGGAATTATTATGATCTATGAAGGCTTATTAACCGAAAACAATATCATAACCAGGATATTAGCGTCCCGGCTTTTTGTACTTCTGGGTAAAAGCTCCTACCTGTTTTACCTTATTCATTTGGGTATTATCCAGGTATTCATATACAAGGCTGTAAGTTATTATGAACTTTATACACCTTTGGAATACAGTATTGTGTTTGTGGCATTGAATATTATTGCCATACTGATGTACCTGCTTCTTGAAGAACCGATGAATAAGTTTTTACGGAAAAAATTATCAGCCAAAAGAAATTCGACTGGAGAACTGCCTATAAATCAATCAGCCCCTGTGGCAGATCAACCGTAATAACCCTTTTACGGGCATCTATTTTTTTAATCAGATCCTCGTGAACCGGAATCAGGAATTCCTTTCCATCCCGCGTTACTTCAAGCAGGCTTTGCATGCCACTTTCATCAAGGCCTGACACTACACCCAGTACCACTTTATCGGTGTCTATCACCTTAAAACCAATGAGATCAGAATCATCTGCCTGGTCTAATATTTCTTCAGGGATATTGGCTTCAGAAATAAGGACTTCCCTGCCTGTGATCAGTTTAGCATCATCTTCGCTGCTTACATCTGCCAGTTTTATGCGGGCCGTTTTGTCATCATCCCAAATGATTTCTTCAATCTGGTAAGGAACAGGCTTCTCCATCCATTCAATGAAAATAAAGGCGCCCGGTTCTAGCACTTCTTCCAGGTCGGTCATAAAAAAAGCTACCTTGACAAAGCCAAGGTAGCCATTTGGTTTTAATATTTTGCCTAAACGGAGGCCATCTTCAAGCTTCCAGACAGGCATATTATATTATTCTGCTGCTGCTGCGGTTTCTTCTGCAGCAGTATCTGTTGTTTCTTCAGTGTTGCCCTCAGCAACTGCTTCTTCGCTTTCAGTAGCTTCTTCAGCAGGCTCCGGTGCAGGAGTGTTCTTAGCAAGAATGTCCTGTGCACGTTTGTGTGCCACAGCAGATTCACGCTCCAGGCTCAGGCGTTGTTCTTTGTTCATGGAGTCTTTTAAGCTGGCCACTTTCTTGTCGATCTTGGTTTGCTTTTCTTCCATCCAAACGCCAAATTTTTGTTCAGCCTCATCAGCTGTAAATGAACCTTTAGCCACGCCTCTTGCAAGGTGTTTGCGGTACATTACGCCTTTGTAAGATAAAATAGCCCTGCAGGTTTCTGTAGGTTGAGCCCCGTCATTCAGCCAACTCAATGCTTTATCACCGTCAAGGTCGATCGTAGCAGGGTTGGTGTTTGGGTTGTAAATACCTATTCTCTCGATAAATTTACCATCACGTGGTGCCCGAGAGTCCGCTACTACGATGTGGTAGTACGGTTGTTTTTTGCGTCCTTGACGCTGTAATCTGATTTTAACTGCCATTAGTTTATAGTCTTCTTATTAAAAGAAGCTGCAAAGGTAAGGCATTTTCTTTAAACAATGACCAATGATCAGTAAACAATTATCAATGAAGGCGGGAAAGGGCCATTTAGAAGGCATAGCCTATTTGGAAGGTAACAATTGGTATTGCACCATTATATTGATAATCAATAATATCGCGATCATAATTTCTATAACCAGGCAGGTTGGTATAACTGTTTGCAATATTATTTCCTAGGCCCAATGCGAAATCAGCACGAAAGTTAGAACCAAGTTTAAATGCACGGCCAAATGCAACCAGTACTTCAAATTTTTCAATGTTCAGGTAGCCATTTGTTTGTGTAAGGTCTTCATAGGTAATGTTGTTTTTAACGTAAGGTTGCCATGTGTAGTCCTGAAATGAAATATTGATTTTTGTATAATTGAAACCACCTTTTATATAATAGCCTGAATATTTATTTTGAGGATCAAAGAAGAATTTGTCTTCTAATGTAATTCCAAATCCACGAAGCTCATCTGGGTAATATTGAAGTTGGTTGTATTGTTGATGGGTTAAATTATCTGCACTTAATGACGAATTGGCCCCTATCGTAGAACTTACAAAATCGCTGCTGCTAAAGAACTCTGGAGATACGCTTACCCAGTTTCTGCTACTCACACGAACATCTGCACCAGGCTTAAACCCTCCTTTTAATAAATATTGAGGACAGAAGGACAATTGGAACCGAACTGAATCGCTAGACGCATGTAACATTCCTGTATGACAATAAAATAGCAAAAATAGTACAAAGTGCAATCTTTTCATTTTATTGGGAAAACCTTTATTTTGCTTAATTGGGAAATCGTCGTATCTTGATCATATAGATATTGGTAAATTCCGTCAATACCAGAAAGAAGAATTTTGTTATTAGTTACAAGAATTTTGCTTGGTGAATAATTTAAGACAAAATGCTTTTTCAATTTTAGTGTTGGTAAAGTAGTTAAATCATAAATCACTAAACCCGTATCACATACATATAATTTGCTATTATCAATAGCAAGTCCCGAGGGGAAAATCATTCCCAATGTGGAATCAAGCTTTGGCTTAACAATGTTACTTATATCAAATAATTTTAGCTTGTCGTCACTATAATATGTCGAGCCGTATCCATATTGGTATATTCCAGGTAAATAAAATTTATGGAAAGAAATAAAGGCAAATTTATCATTCGCAATAATAGGCCAATTGGTTTTATCCGCATCCAGACTCGATATAAATACAGGTGAAAGGGGATTTGAAACATTATATATATCGATACCATATAAATGGCCTATAAACATTGTATCACCTTTGCAATATAGGGATTGAGGATAAATGTTTAATTTGACGGTACCGATGAATGTGGGATTCCCTGGGGATGAAATATCCAAAACAATTAATTTGTCATCTGTTATTGTGAACAATTTTGTTCCGCAAATTCCAATTTTTGAATCTGTGCCGCTTGCATCATATGAAATTTGGGGAGGTGTACTATTATTTAAAGGAGAAGGTTCCTTATTGCATCCTAGAAATAAAGAAACTAATTCTATAAAAACCATTATATATAAAGCTGTTTTTCTCATTTTTATATTTATGGCGTAACCTTTTTCCAACCAACTATTACAGTATTTGCAGGAATTTTGTTATACGGCGGTGCAATATAAAGGCGATCTGGAGAACCAGATACGGTAAAAACTTTTCTTGACCGTTTTCCAACAACAGGATTTTTTGGATTACTAATGTCAATTACTACAAGATCAACTGAATTGCTGACATATAATACGTTTTTTACTAAATTAATATCTCTACAACCAGGCACAGTTAAAAAGCCTGTTTCAACGGGATTTGAAGGATTGGTATTATCATAAAAATGAACACCGTTGTCTATCTCTATAACAAATAGATTATTGCCATCAATAATTAACTTACCCTTAGAATTGATCTGTCGGCTTCCTCCAAAACTAATTGATTTAAAAAGTTCATTGGTATCCATTAAGACAGGCTTGTATGAAGAATACTGAATTTCATAACCTGGGCCGCCATCATCTTCTGATCCACAAGACCAAAGAGCCAATCCAAAAAACAAAAACCCTATTATTTTGATATTCTTCATGAAATGAGAAACATAATGAATACAAATTAAAACAAAAATCTGGTTAATCAGGCAATTCGATTTAAAATGTATAACCCAATTGAACAGTCAAAATCAAATGTCCGCCATTGTATCCATAATCGTAGGTTGATCTGTTGTAATTTCTGGCACCTTCCAGGTTAGTTTTGGTATTGGTAAAATTATTTCCCCATCCCAGTACAAAATCCGCTCTCAATACATCTAAAAACTTAAGTGCATAACCTACTCCGGTTGTTATTTCAAATTTATCTATATCAAGATAGCCATTTATCTCCTTCAGGCCAGTATAAGTGTTCCCGTTTTTTTGATAGGTGAGCCATGCCAAATCATCAAAATCGATATAATATTTTGTGTATCCCAGGCCATATTTGAAATAGAATCCGGAATATTGATTTTGAGCGCCAAAGAATACTTTATCCTCTATGTATAAGCCAAGGCCTCTCAGACTGTCACCTGTCGGTTCATATTTATTTGTAACATAGTAAAAATTATTGTTTTCAATATATGAATTTGCCCCGTATGCTGATGCGTCATTTGAATAAGCTTCATAAAACTCAGGTGAAATGCTAAGCCAGTTATGGTTAGATAACCTTACATCAAATCCTATTTTAAAACCATTATTAATCAGGTATTGAGGAGCAAAGGATATCTGGTACCTTATAGAATCTGACGCTGCAAGAAGTATCAAATGACAAATGCAAAAGGAAAGTACAAGGAATAATTTTTTAATCAATTTTTACCTATTTTATTTTGCTTAAAAGACTTAAGGTGGTATCCTGGTCGTAATGATATTGATAAATACCATCAGGCGCTGATAATAAAATATTAGAATTGCCATAGCTTATGACATGATCAGGATTGGATTTTAGTTTAAATTTGGTTTTAAGGGTTATATATGGCATTGTTGAAAGGTCAAGGACCTTCATCCCTGAATCGCACACATAAAGATAATTATTTGACAATGAAATACCAATTGGATATCCTAAATGGTATTTATTGGCAACAGTCATTTTGGAGAGATTACTAATATCCAATGCCCAAACCTGGTTAAGCCCTTCATTGGCTACCAAAGTTCCATATTGGTCATATTTATCAACTGTATGCATAGAAACAAATGCATAGTCCTTGCCTGCAACTATTTGCGTAAGGGCTCCACCAATATACATCGCATTCAATAGTACAGGGGCAAGAGGATTTGAAACATTATACAAATTAATTCCTGCATTATGGGTCACAAAAAGGGTGTCGCCTTTACCATAGAGCGATAAAGGATTGACATTCAATTTTGCCTTACCAAGCAGAAGAGGATTTGATGAATTAGAAACGTCATACACACCAAGGTTAGCCCCGGAAATGGTAAATATAATATTTCCGCACCGGCCAAATTTTGACGCGGTTCCCCCACCAGTATAATTTGATAAAGGTGATTGTGTAATAGGTGGAGAATCTTTGCGGCATCCCACCGCGGATCCAATCAGGCCAAGCAAAACAAAATATATTATATATTGATATTTCAATTTTTAATTAATTTTTATTGCCATCCTACAATTACGGTGTTGGCAGGAAATGCACTGTTTTGAGATAATAGAGGGTAGCCATCAGGTGTTGAAGGTTGAGGAAAAACGTTTCTAAATCTTTTGCCCACAACCGGAATGAAAGGATTACTGATATCAATGAGTACCATATCTACTGCATTATTCACATATAAGTTATTGCCCATTACAGACAGGTCCGTACATCCGGGCACATTTAAAAATCCGATTTCCACTGGGTGCGTGGGATCGGAATTGTTATAAAAATGAATACCCAGGAATGGGTCAATTATAAATAAATTATTCCCGTTTACATATACCGGGCCTCTAGTCTGAATTGTCTTAGCCGGGCCGAAATTGATGGATTTAAAAAGCGCATTGGTATCCATTAATAATGGCCTCGCATTGGAATATTTCAGTTCTTTTGGTTCGAAGCCATCATCTTCACCACCAAAACACCCGCTAAGGGTGAACCCGAAAAACAGGAACCCTATTATTTTGATATTCTTCATCATTGAACCATCTTAACCCTACAAATTAAAACAAAATTCTGAATATAATCTTATCTAAGTCCTCAAAACGACATCCCCAACCCCATTGTCGCTAAAGGATAAATACCCGAATACTGTAAATCCAAAAAATCGCGGTTAAAATACCTATAACCTGGCGTATTATCTATCGTATACGCATATATGGCTCCGCCACCGATAAAAAAATCGGCACGAAAATTTTCTCTTAACCCTGTTGAAAAACCAAATCCCATAAAACCGTTATACCTATCCACATGAATTGTTTTATCAGATAGTCTAAAACCATAATATGTAATTCCATCTTTCTGGTAAGGTACCCAGAAATTGTCCTGGTAGCTTATATCCAGAAAGGAATAATTAAAGCCACCTCCAAAATAAAACCCGTACATATTATCTGCAGGTTTGAAGTAAAATTTATCTAATAATGTAAAACCAGCCCCTGTAACTTCATCACCATTACGGGGTGTGCCATATTTTACAACCGTTGACTTTGGCCCGTTGGCTTTATTATCCTGGTTTACATACCCAAAATATAATTCCTGCGAAAAGCCTAACCAGTTGTCATAGGCAATCCGTTTTTGAATATCAAATTTGAAGCAGTTATTAGCCAGGTATTGTGGTGTAACAGAAATATACCATGAAGCAGAATCAATCTGGCAAATGGCTTTAAGCGAAATGAATAAAAGGCATATAAAGCAGATGATTTTCTTATTCATTTGGCTTGAGAAAGTAAATTCCTTTTAAGGGGTTACAATCTTTATTTTGCTGAGCATGTTAATGGTATCATTGGCATATTGATATTGGAACAATGCCGTTTTACCCAAAATCATTAAATTATTCCCATTAGTCATTATTGAGTTTGCTTCAATATCAAAATGTTTTTTTAGTGCAATATTTTGGATATTAGATATGTCAAAAACTTTTAATCCGGTATCACAAACATACAAGTCGTTCTTATTTGAGGCCATGCCTAATGGGAACCTGATAGTTTTGGTAGCGTTAATCGGATTTCCGTTAACGCCAATGTCATAATAATCAAGTGAATTTTCAAAATTAAAGTGCGTTGGCCCTCGTCCACGATGTGTTGCAGTAAATAAATAGTGATTGCTTAATGCAAAAGAATTAAAGGGCTCAGTGCCCATCAGATATATCACTAATACCGGTGAAAAAGAATTCGCAACTTTATATAAATTAACATTCGATGATGCATAGCCAATAAGGAGAATACTGTCATTATAACTATTTATGGTCAGAATTTGGTCATCCATTTTAGCAGTTGTTAAAAATTTAGGGGTATTAGGGTTCTTTATATCATATACATTTAATTTATTCCCGGAAACGGTATATAAATTATCCCCCAATACGGCAAACCTCGCACCCGCACCTGGTATTGGACCAACCGAGTCATTCGCTGCAGAATTTAAAAATGAGTCAGGACCTGCTCTTAAGCAACCCGATGTGAAAATAAACATCCCTGACAATGCTAAAAAAAACAATATTGATTTAATCATCCTTTTCATTATTTCAAATTTTCCCATCCTACTACTACAGTATTTGCGGGCCAGGTGGCGGCTGAAACAGGGTCATCAAGGGTTTTACCATCAGGGATACCCGGGTTTGGAATAATATTTTCCAATCTTGTTTTCACCACCGGGATTGTCGGGTTGCTGATATCAATTGCTATAATATCAGTCGCATTGTCAGCAAATAGCGTATTTCCTTTTATGTCAATATTTTGAACTCCTAACACCCTGATTAGTCCAAGGTTTACAGGTTTGGATGGATCAGAATTGTCAAAAACGTGGACCCCAAGAAAAGGCTCGGTAATAAAAACAAAATTACTGCTAATACATATTTTGCCTGGTTTATTCAGGTCCGTCGCTTTCTCAAAGGTGACAGTAGTAGCCAGCGTTTTCCGGTCAACAAGGATCGGTTTATAAGCGGAGATGGTTGTTGGTTGGTTTACATCCTTAAAACAGGAACTGGTGAGGAGAACCAAAACCGATAAAATGCCAAGTTTTTGCATACCTTTTCTTTTTTATCCCGAAACTTTAGGATAAAGGTAGTAAAAACTTTTATAAAATAAAAATAAGACGTTTAAGATTGCCTTCCAATCTTTTAATTTTTGAATCAGGAATTATTATATCCTTATCCTCAACCCAACCGTCCCACTAAAAATAGTCCCGGTATTAGGAGAATAGGAAACATTATTGCTTTTGAAATCCGTAAAAATTTTTGGTGCGGCATCAACTTCCGCAAATAACCTGAGTAACCCCATTGGAATTTCTACACCGGCGCGGCCATCAAGCAAGTAATCTTTAAAAGCGCCAGAATAATTGTAGTTTTTATAATTGTCCCTGGTAAGTGTTGAATTATAGAAAATAACAGAAGGGCCAATTCCAACATAGAATCCGCCTCCTACATTATTCCCAATCAGGTAACCGACATACAATGCAGTCAGTTGTACATTAGTTAATTGTTCATGTGTCACAACAGGTACACCGGTATCGTTTATGGTTTTATTATAATTATAGGTCACCGGCAGAAAGAAAGATGCCGAAAGAAGAATTTTAGCTTTTTTGTTGACTTCCACATCAGCATTCAGATTTAAACCGACCGCCAGAGGCCTGCCGATACCACCGCTCAGGTATTTATATCCTGTAAAGCCTGCGCCGCCTTCTACCTGTGCCTTCACGGTGTAAATGGTCAAAATCTGGAATAATATAAAAACGGTAACAAGGGAATAGGTTTTTTTCATAGCTTAAATTAACTTAGATAAGATGTTGGCAAATTTAAACAATAAAAAACCACCCAAACAATTTGTTCAGCAAATTAACCAACAGTTAATATCTCTATAAACTGATTAACTTTTATCCTACTGACGACTGTTGACTGACGACTGTTGACTGATCAAGGCCATATACCCATCAGCTCATAAGATACGGCAATCTTCTGGATACCACTCACAAAAGCAGCTGTCCTCAGATCCGGAATATTAAGCCTGTGCTTGATTTCGTTGATCTCATGGAATGCGAAAACCATTGCTTCTTCAAGCCCGCTGCGTACAAGGTCAACTTCTTCTGCTCCATGAATAATGAGTTGCCTTTGTGCAGGGCTCAGGTTTTTACCGGTTTGGGTTTCAATGGCTTCAACAATACGGCGATAGTTCAGCTCCTCAAGTCTTTTGCCCATACGGCCAAAACGCACATGCGAAAGGTTTTTCAACCATTCAAAATAAGAAACCGTAACCCCACCCGCGTTAAGGTAAAGATCGGGTATAATCAGAATATTTTTAGCAAGCAATATTTCTTCAGCTTCCTTGGTCACCGGGCCATTGGCGCCTTCTGCCACTACACGGGCTTTTATACGGCCTGCATTACTAGCGTGTATCTGGTTTTCCAGCGCAGCGGGGATCAGTACGTCGCAATCCAGTTCCAGTACCTCACCGCTGTTTTCATAATTTTTAGCGCCGAGGTAGTTCAGGATAGATCCTGTTTCATTTCTGTGTTTGAATACTGCCTCTACATCCAGGCCATTTTCATTATAGATACCGCCTTCTCTTTCCGCAATACCGGTTACCAGCATACCACCTTCCTGGCAATAGAATGCGGCATGGTAGCCTACATTACCCATACCCTGCACAATTACCCTTTTGCCTTCTACCCCCGGTGTCAAACCAAGAGGCGCAGTAGTAGAAGTATCATTCAGCGCTTCACGGATACCGAAAAATACACCAAGGCCTGTCGCTTCTTTACGGCCCCGGATACCGCCCTGGCCAACAGGTTTGCCCGTTACACAAGCCAGTGCATCGGTTTCTTCATATTTTATAGCTGCATAGGTATCTGCTATCCAGGCCATTTCTCTTGGGCCGGTACCATAGTCAGGGGCCGGTACATCAATGCCTGGGCCGATCAGGTTTTTACGCATAAGCTCAGCGGTATATCTACGGGTTATTCTTTCAAGTTCGTCTACTTTATATAAATTCGGGTTGATACGAACGCCACCCTTGGCACCGCCAAATGGGATATCAACCACGGCACATTTAAAAGTCATTAACGTAGCAAGCGCCATTACCTCATCTTCATCCACCGTTTCAGCATAGCGGATACCACCTTTGGTAGGCTGCTTGTGGTGACTATGCTGCACCCTGATGCCTTCGATAACTTCAATTTTATCCCCGATTTTTACCGGGAAACGCATTTTATATACGCTGTTTGCTACTTTTATCTGGGTCAGGAGTCCTTCACTCAGGTTAGTAAATGCGGCAGCCTTGTCGAAATAGTAATGTACATCGGCAAGGAATTTGGCGCCATGGCTCTCGTCTGCTTTCATATATTGTAATTTCTAATTTTAAGGTCGCAAAATTAGAGATTCCTCACCACTTACGCATGACATTTGTCATATTTTAAGAAAAGTGCATTGAGATCAATGAGCT